>ENA-OPCP01000481-OPCP01000481.1-human-gut-metagenome-genome-assembly--contig:-NODE-481-length-34816-cov-4.983487_pt1 | contig 34816 bp, 30 predicted proteins | sample MGYA00241563_ERZ501477 | MGnify/ENA primary metagenome ERZ501477 (study PRJEB25962, sample SAMEA2042572) | human gut metagenome | biome: human gut; feature: human-associated habitat; material: faeces... | reverse complement strand
ATCTTCCGATCCACCATGACATTTTTCAGGCTTGTCCGCATGGTCTGGAGATTGAACAGTTTTTCCAGATCCCGCTTGGAGTAGATAGCGGCACACTTGCGTTCGGGATAGATATTGTCCGTAATGCGGGTCTCAAAGCCATTGGTCAGGAAAATGACCGGGCGGCGGTGATACTTCTTCTCCAACAGGTCGGCGTAGAGCTTTGCCTGCTGGCGTCCCTTGGCCACATCCACGCATGTGCGCTTAGCCTCCACCACTGCCAGCGGGCGGCCGTCGTCCCCGTAGAGCACATAGTCCGCATAACCTACCTCGGACTTGTTTGGCATACCGGGCAGCTCCACCTCATTCAGCCAGTCCTTGCCCTCTGTCCAGCCTGCATCTGTGAGCATGGTGTCGATATACAGCTTGCGGGTCTTGTACTCAGACAGGTCGAGGGGCTTGGGCACATAGGTCTGCTGCTGCTCGGCTCGGCGGGCGGTGAGTTCCTCCTTCAGCGCAGCGTTCTCCGCCATAAGGGCTGCAAAATCCACATCGGGTATCGTCTGCGAAGGAACTGCGGGCGCTTCGGCGGGCTGCATCAGCAAGGAACGGTCAAAATGCCCCTCTGTGTAGTTCTCACCATAGCAATAGGCCACGAAGTCCAAGAATACATAGAGGTTTTCCAGACACAGCGCCGCCTGCTCCTCGGTGATTTTCTTGCCGGTGTGGGCGGCGTTGTTTCCCATGCGGCGGATCAGATCCATCCGCCGCCAGATGTCCGCGCCCACGATGTCCCGGAAGTCCTCGGCATTCATGAGGCTCACCAGAGAGTCCTGATAAGGCATGACCAGCGTCTTGTCCACGGAATACATCCACTTCACGGCAAACTCCATCGCCCTGCGGCAGTTCAAGACGCAGGCAGACGGGTCGATATGTAGAATCCGCTCAGCGGAAACAGCAACGGAGGCAAAGGGCTCAAATTGCGGGGTGGAGAGGAAAATGTCAAAGTTGGTCATGGTCGATACCTCTTCAAAGTTATATTGTCAAATATCCTTTAACTGATCTATTGTGTATCCGGTAGCTTTAAAATTTAATGTTGAAATATTCTTAATTTCAGAGAGCGTTTCTGTAGTTTTCTTATAGCACTCCTCACTTTTCTTTGACTCTTTCTGGGAAAACACAATTGCATAAATGCTCAAAATAATCGAAATAAAACTTGCAACCAAAGAAATAATTTCCATACCAGTTCTCCTGATTTATTGTAGTGGTTGTTGCACACAGAGGGGACTTACCCAAAATATTTCTGCATCAAACTGTCGAACAGCAGTTGTGCTTCGTCCAACGCCTTCTGTACGGCAACTTTTGATTTGTCGGTCTGTTTGACGAAGGCCGCGAATTGCTCCTGCAATGCAATTGGAGGCAGGGATACTCGATAGTTTTCCAAGAAAGAAGCAGGAACTCTACGCTGTCCCGCGCTACCGGTCATGTTGCTGGCTGCATCCATGCGGAACTGCGAAAAAGCGGTGAGCGTGTAAATCCAGTACGGATCGGTCTTTCCACTGATCGGACGAAGCACATGGAATTCTGTCGAGCCAAACCCTATGCCATTATGAAGGCCTTTAGCTACTGCCCCCTTGCCATTTTCCATGCATGGAGTAATTTTTGCAAAAAGGACATCATTTTCGGCAAAGTATGTGAAACCCGTTTTTACCTCATCATACTCTTTGATTGCCGTCGCATCTATCTCACCATGTTCGGTTACGGCAGGCATTGGCACAAAGGAAACCACCGCACCACTAACAAGCCGTGAATCGAGGCTCTTTTTAGGGTTGATGTTACAAGTACTCCCGAGCGGCACTAAGCCCCATCCGAAAGCGTCTGTTCCCGGCATACCGAACAGTTCGACAAATCGGGCTTTAATGAGGTTGTCCAATTCGGTGAGCTGCTGCTTTCTGGCTGCTATTATCGAAGAAGCTGCATCCAAGGCCTTGATTATTTCGAGTTGCTCCGAATACCCATGTATATTAACTGTCATTTGAGAAAGCGATGCTTTATTTAGCGTCTTTCCCATAACGGCCTTGTTTGTACCGGTATCCCAATCTTTGTGCATCAACAAATAGTAGAGATATACCGGCTCAATCTTAAGAACACCTTTATCAATGAATGACATTATCGCTTCGTTGGAATACATTTCCTTTGGAGTGATTGCTACTTTTCCAATGGAAAGTTTGAAGCTCATTATGACAGTGTTTTTAGGAATGATCTTTATCCCGCTTTCATCAACTGCTGTTGCAGTTATTTTCTCAGCAGTATTCTCGATGTATTTAATGCATTTTGTAAGATCGGCAATAGATATCCAAGGCTCGGTGCCTTCGTTCCAAAATTTTGGTGAATGGCGATCCGGGGTTTTCCCCATTTGCAGATTGAATATTTCGCCAAGTTTATATCTCATCATTCATCCCCACAAATCCGAATTTAATCACCAGAATATTGCTTGCCAGTCGCAGAGTACCGGCAGCTGTCAAAGTTCTCCGGGCTGAGCGGAACAATTCGACTTAAGGTAATATACCCTTCCCCATGAAGAGCATCTACAATATTCAAGGCTTCCATTTCCGGTTTATCTATTGCAGACGCAATATCGTGAATGCTTGCATCCGGGTGGCTGCAAATGTAGTCATATACTCTCTTTTTCATTTCAACATCCCCTCCAGTTCATCCATTGCCGCGCCAATTTCCTGCTCCAGCTTCCGCAGCTGGGCCATAATCTCGCTGGTCGGCGGGTACTCCATGGGCTTATACTCGGTTTTCTTGTATTTATTGATGGACAGGTCATAGCCATTTTCTACGATCTCCGCCTTGGGCACAAAGAAGGATTTTTCCGTGCGCTGGCGGTCTTTTTCTGCCTCCAAATTATGGAAGCGGACAATGATATCAGGGATATCGTTGTCTGCCACCGGGCTGCGCTTATCGTCCAGCGAAAAGCCGTCGGCGGTCATATCATAGAACCACACATTGTCTGTACCACCGTGGCCGGTCTTGGTGAAGATCAGTACCGCGGTAGACACCCCTGCATAGGGCTTGAACACGCCGGATGGCATGGAGATCACGGCCTCCAGCCGGTTGCCGTCCACCAGCTCCTTTCGGATGGCCTTGTGAGCAGTGGAAGAGCCGAATAGCACACCGTCCGGCACGATGCAGGCGCAGCGCCCGCCGATGCGGAGCATCCGCAGGAACAGAGCCAAAAACAGCAGTTCCGTTTTCTTGGTCTTGCAGACCTTCAGCAGATCTGCCGAAACGGTGTCGGCATCCAGACTGCCCTTGAACGGTGGATTGGCAAGAATCAGAGAATACTTTTCCTTGTCCGGGTTCTGATCGGACAAGCTGTCCCGGTATTCGATAAAGGGATTGTCAATGCCGTGGGTCATCATGTTCATCGCGCCGATGCGGAGCATAGTCCGTCCCATATCAAAGCCAGAAAACATGTGATTCATAAAGTGATCTTTTTTGATGCGATCAAAGAAGATTTCACTATGATTAGTTTTCAGATATTTCCCGGCTTCAACCAAAAAACCAGCTGTTCCGCATGCCGGGTCGCAAATTACATCATCTGGTTTTGGTTCAATCATTTCAACTATCATACGAATGATGTGCCGCGGCGTACGAAAGGCACCGGCACGACCATTGACCTGTAAACGCGAGGAAATATACTCATACACATCGCCCCGAATATCAGAAGACTGTATTTCATTCATCAGGCGATAAATCTCGTCCAGCGCATCCACCACCTTGGAGAGCAGCAACGGCGTGGGCAGCTTGAAAATGGCATCGTCCATATACTTGGAATAGGCGCTGTTCTTATCCCCGTGGAGGTTCTTGATGAACGGAAACACCCACTCCTGCATCACGCTGTACATCTTTCCGGCGGGGAAATCGTGGAATACACTCCACTTAAGCTGCTGGCCGTCGATGGTACGGTCACCGACCTGCACCTCATCCGCAAAAATGCTCTGATACGGCAGCCCCAGCATGGCAGCTTCCTTGGCCCGGAGATTGTCGGTGTCATCCAGATCATGGATGAACATCAGATAGGTGATCTGCTCAATAACATCCAGCGGGTTCACCAGTCCGCCCGCCGCAAAAATATCCCAGAGGCTGTCGATTTTGTTTTTCAGTTCACCTGTAATCATTTATTCTCTCTCCCTGTTCCAAGTATAAGAAGTGTAGCGTCCGCCGCCGATTTTCAAGATTTCTCCAGACTTTATCAAATCCGCCAGTGCGCGCTGGACGGTGATCTGGCTGATATCCGGGCATTTGGCCATGATTTCACTCTTGGTGATCTTGCCGAGGTGGTTCTTGATGATCTCCCGCACACGGTCGGGCTTGGACAGGCCCTTGGTGGTCAGCAGCTCGATCCGGCTCTCGAAATCCCGGTAAGCCGCCACCAGAACACCCAGCATATAGGTGACAAAGGGGGCATAGTCGTTGGTTCCCTCATGCCAGTTGTATGAACTCTGCTGCAAAGCTTCGTAATATGTTTCCTTGGTGTCGGAAATCAATTTCTCAATGCTGATATACTTGCCCACGATATAGCCGGAGCGGTACAGGAGCAGCAGTGTCAGGAGCCTGCTCATGCGGCCATTCCCGTCATTGAAGGGGTGGATGCAGAGAAAATCCAGTATAAAGATGGGAATCAGCAGCAACGGGTCGAGTTCAGCATCCTGCATAGCCGCTTCAAACGCGCTGCACAGCGCCGTAATAGCCTCCGGCGTTTCCCACGCAGGAACAGGCTCAAACCGGACAATCTGCTGACCGTCCGGCAGTTCTTCGGCAATCACGTTATCCGAATTTTTGAAGCAGCCGCCGATGGACTTACCGCTGTATTTGTACAGATCCCGGTGAAGCTGCAAAATGATAGATGGCTTTGGAGGAATGAAATCGTGGCTTTCATGAATCGTTGTAAGCACATCGCGGTATCCGGCAATCTCTTTTTCACTGCGAGTTTTTGGCATTGTTTTATCACGCACGATTTTCTTCAGTCTGTCATCCGTGGTGATAATTCCCTCGATGCGGTTAGATGCCTCTGTGCTCTGAATTTTCGCAACTTCCAGAAGTTCAGACAATGCATCCGCTTTAGCCTCGATAAAGAGATTTTGCTGCCCCTTGTATTCGTGAATCTGCGTCAGGTAGGCCACGACCTCTGGCGTCAGCAATTTGTTGTATTCTGTTTTGAAGTCGAACGCTCTCATGCACTGCCCTCATTTGAATTTCAATTTCATCAAATCTCATCGAATGATGCAATTATAGTATATCCTTGAATTACATCGCTGTCAATATCAATTTTCTCATTTTTGCATTAATGATAAAATTAGAATTTGGCTGTCGTCTGCTACGCATCATGTCCCCTCGCAGGCGCTGACAATCGAAAGCTGTATCGTAACGATTTCAGATTGTCAGCAAAAAAGGAAGTCCGCCACTCATCGGTACGGACTTCCTTTTGCATTTTCTGAGCAGGTGTCCCAAACTGCGTTTTTACAGTTTGGGTACCCGTCTGCGAAGAAAATATGGGGAGTTCAGAGGGGAAAATCCCCTTTGACGCAGGGTTTCCAATAGGGGCGCGCAGCATCCCTGTTGGCACACGATTTTGCTCTGCAAAGTCTAGTGTGTTATACCTTTGCTTCCGGCTGACGCGGGAAAGGGGGTGACGGCGTACTCAGCAATGGGGCAGATAGTGGTAGGCAGACACTTTTCTGCGTCAGTAGGACAGGCGGATTTTGTGACGTGGGTTACGGCGCAAATGCAGGATTTTTGAGAAGCAAAATCCGACTGGCCGGAAAAGGAAGTGAAGGTATATACAGCCCCCGTCCCGCCGCAGCGACGCTCCTTTGTCTTACGGCATCTCCTTCCGAAGCATATCCAGCGACTGTTCCTCCAGCAGCTTTGTCCGGTTCTCGCTCAGATGAAAATGTATCGCCGCGCCGGTCAGTGTGTGCTCGATATCGTCCGTGAAGCCAAAACGGTACAGCAAATATGTCTGCTCCCGCGGCTCCAGCTTATTCAGTGCCGCGTAAAGCTCCCACAGGGTTTCCGCTTTGATGAAGGCTTGCTCCGGAGGCAGGGCATACGGATCGGCAATCGCCTCAATCCGCAGCAGCCGCTCATCGCTGGGTAGAATCTCATCGAGGTACACTCGCTCAAGGCCAAGGCCTTCCACACCGTCTTTCACTTTTACAGTCGCCATGCGATGCTCGAAGGACATCTGCGCCGTATGTACGAGATCGAGCATGGCGTTCTTGATGGCCGGTGCGGCATAGGTCAGGAACTTGAGCTTCCGCGCCGGATCAAAGCCGTCAACGGCACGCAGCAGGCCGATGCTGCCCTCCTGTACCAGATCATCCACGTCGATGTTCAGGTCACTGCCCTCCAGCGACGAACTTCGGTATATGAGGTCAGCCGTCTGAACGATGAAACCCATATTCTTTTCAACAAGAATCTCCCGCGCGGCCTCATCGCCCTTCTGAGCCAGAGTGCAAAGCCGCTCATTGGTCATGCTGTTCGGATTCATCGCTTGCCGCCGTTCCGGTCATGGAGAGGAACAACTTCCTGACGTATGCCGTGTCAACACCGGGCAGATGGGAAACGGAGGCTGCCACCGCGTCCGCAATCTGCTCCTTTGTGATTTTTCGGTTCAGTCTTTGACCGCCCTTGGTCAACTCCGCATAGATGCTCTTCATCGCCTGTGCCGTAAGCTGGCGCGTAGGCGGCACCTCCACCTCGGCTTCCTTTTTCACGGCGCGGACAGCCTTCATAAAGGAGTTCTGAATGGAGCTCAAATCCGCCTGATCGATGGGCGTCCGTAGGCTTTTAACTTCATCCGCGGCCTGCGGCACTGTGCCCAGCATGGACGAAACCATCGAATAAAGCTGATTCTGCGCGGCAAATCCGGAGGTCAGCTCGTTGTCCAGATACCGGGCGATCTGGTATGTGGTGTCGGCAAACTGCGGATTTTCCAGAAGGTAGCTGACGACTTTTGGATTGACCTTCTGCGTGTAGAGATTTCGTGCCGCCTCGACGGAAAGGCCCAGCTCTGAGATGTCGTAGTTTTTGCGATCCGGCTCATCCACCTCGCCCAAGAGGAAGTCGGTGGACACATCAAAGGCGCGGGCAATGCGGATGATGCTCTCGTCGCCCAGCTTGTCCGTCTTGCCGCTGATGAAGCGGCTCAGCGCACTTTCCGAGCAGCCAATTTTCGCGGCCAGCTCTGCCTGCGTGACCTTCCGGGACTTCATCAGATCTTGGATACGGTCACGGATTTTTCCGGGGAGATATACCTGATCCATTGCTGTAAACGCCTCCTTTTCCGGCAAAATCTCTCACAAATATGCTGCATGATATTTTCAAGTATAGCATATAATTTCCGCAAAGTATAGAACAAATGTTTTACATTCAAGAGATACTTTTTGACACATTTCACTCATTATCATTTTTCTCGCCCTCCTGCTTGCATTTCTGCAAGATTTCAGGAGGGCTTTTTGTTTTCTTGAACATGCGCCGGATTTCGCCGGTCTACGCCGATTTCTCCGTATATTCAGGTGACAAAGGAAATTTGTCGCAAAAATCTGAAAGGAGAAAATGCCTATGAACCTATTTGATACCGTGAAGGCTGCCGTCACCCCGCGCATGGCGGCAGAGCGGTACGGGCTGCCGATCCGGCAAGGCAGCATGGTCTGCTGCCCCTTCCACGCCGACCGCACACCCAGCATGAAACTGAACGAGGATTACTTCTACTGCTTCGGCTGCGGGGCAACTGGCGATGTGATCGACCTTGCGGCAAGGCTGTTCGGCCTGAGCGGCTATGACGCGGCGAAGAAGCTGGCGGCAGACTTCGGCATCACCGAGCAGAAGCCGTCCATTCTCGCGAGGCTACAGCGGGGAGCATCGCAGGCGGAAACCGAGCGGCAAAGCTTCCGCGTATTGCAGGATTACCTGCGCATCTTGCAGGACTGAAAGGAGCACTGTGCCCCGCAATCGCCGGAGGACGCCATCGACCCGCGCTATGCGGAGTCCTGCCATATGCTCGAGCGCATCGGGAATATGCTGGACATTCTGGCCTGCGGCACGCCGCAGGAGCGCGCCGAGGTGGTGGCCGACTTGCAGAAGGACGATCGCCTCGCGCGGATGGAGGCGCGAAACCGGCAGCTCAGGGAGGAAGCACATGGAACGAAATGAACCGCCGCGCTGGATGCAGGACAAGCACTTCAACGAAGTCCTGTTCTGCGAGGATTTTCTATCGGAACACCCGATGGCCTGCGTGGACGGCAGCTTTTTCACGGTGGAGGGCCGCGTTGTTGACGAGGAGGGCATCCGCAAGCAAATTTACGAAATGCTCCGCCCGCATTTTACGGGCGGCACGGCCTGCCGCGCCACAAGTCTGCTGGAAACGCTCAGGCTGGAGGCCTACACGCCAGAGCTGCCCATTCAGGAGGATCGAATCCACGTTGCCAACGGCACGCTGTTTCTCAATGGCGAGTTTCGCACCGAAAAGGAGTTCTGCCGCAAACGGCTCCCCATCCGATATGACCCCAGCGCACCGCAGCCGGTGACATGGCTGCGGTTTTTGTCTGACTTGCTGGAACCGGAGGACATTTTGACCTTGCAGGAATACCTCGGCTACTGCCTGATTCCGACAAACCGCGGGCAGGTGATGATGCTGCTCAAGGGCAACGGCGGCGAGGGCAAGAGCCGCATCGGCGTGGTGATGCAGAAAATGCTCGGCAGCAACCTGAAAAACGGCAGCATCGCCAAGGTGGAGCGCAGCCCCTTCGCCAGAGCCGATCTGGAGCACGAGCTGCTGATGGTAGACGACGATATGAAGCTGGAGGCGCTGAAATCCACCCACTATCTCAAGTCCCTCATCACCGCCGAAATGCCGATGGACTTGGAGCGCAAGGGCGAGCAGAGCTACCAAGGGCAGATGTACGTCCGGTTTCTGGCGTTTTCCAACTGTGATCTGGAGTCGCTCTACGACCACTCGGACGGCTTTTACCGCCGCCAGCTCATTTTGTCGGTGAAGAAAAAGCCGCCGAACCGCGAGGATGACCCCTTCCTCGCGGACAAGCTCTGCGGCGAGATCGAGGGGATATTCCTCTGGTGTCTCGAAGGCCTGCGGCGCTTGCAAGGGAATAACTTCCGCTTCACGGAAAGCTCGCAGACGAAGGCAAACCGCGAGGACGCGCGCCGCGAGGCCGACAACGTGCTGCTCTTCCTCCGCTCCGAGGGCTACATCCGTCTGAAGGCCGACAGCGCCATCCCGTCCGCCGCGCTGTACGGCATCTATTGTATGTGGTGCAGCGACAACGCCTACAAGCCGCGCTCCGCGCGGACGGTGAGCATGACGCTCAAAAAGCACGCCGATGAGTTCGGTTTGGAGCACGACAATCACATCCAGAACGCCCTCGGCAAGCGGGTCAACGGCTTCTGGGGCATCGAGGCGCTGGTCGCGCCGCCGGTTTTATGAGAACAGACTCAAATTTCTCCATCCCATCCATCCCAAGCATCCTAAAAAACCCGGATGGATGGGATGGATGGGATAGATGTTTTCAAGTTTACCGACGAAGGAGGATGCAATGGGAAGAATCTATTATAAGAAGCTGCCGCTGTTCCACTTGTATGACAGCGATTTGACCGGCACGCAGAAGCTGCTGATGACGCTGCTTCTGGTGAATCAGTTCGACATTTACGACCTGAGCTGCCTTGCGCGGATGCGCCCGGAGGACGTGACCGCCGATCTGGCAGCGCTGAAACGAAAGGGGTATCTGCAAGGCAGGTGAAAATCGGAAAGAAATTTGCGCGGCGGCGAAAGGATTTTACGAAACCGCGCTGCTCGGAATCGAGAATCGGCATTACGGATGCGCGTGGGTTTGCGCGGCTTAGAGCGAAGTCACGCGGTTTCGGAAAGTCAATACCCCTCACCTATGAAGAGGGCATCGACCGCCGCGTTTCCAGCGGATTTTGGGAAAACAGAATATTACGCCAAACAGCGAAGCAGGTTTTCGGAAACGCAAACCCGCTTCGCTGTTTTCATCACGAAAAAACAGGAGGATTTTTATGAACATCAGAAATGAGATCAAGGCGCAGATCGTCCGCGCCGGTTTTACCATGCAGGAGATCGTTGACCGGCTGGCCGAGGAATATGACTGGAGCGACAGCGTCTCCAACCTGTCCGCAAAATTGCAGCGGGAGAGCATCCGCTACAAGGAGGTCGTGGAGCTGGCCGACGTGCTGGACTGCGACATCGTGTGGGTAAAGCGAGGGGATCGCCGATGAAAGCGCAGTACGCCATTCTCCGCTTTGCCAAATATAAGGGGCCGGAAATCGGGCACATCGAGGCTCACAACGAGCGCACCAAGGAGAAATACGCCAGCAATCCTGACGTGGACACGTCCCGCAGTCACCTCAACTTTCATCTGGTGACGCCCCAGCACAAGTACCGCGCCGAGGCGGAAAAGCAGATCGCGGAGGCAGGCTGCCGCACGCGGTCGGACAGCGTGCGCGTGGTGGAGGCTCTCGTGACGGCCAGCCCGGAGTTCTTCAAGGGGAAGAAAAAGGCGGAGGTCAAAGACTATTTCACCGAGGCGCTGGCGTTCATCGAAAAATATCAGGCCAAGGGCACGATCATATCCGCAGTGGTGCATATGGACGAGAAAACGCCCCATATGCACCTTTGCTTTGTCCCGCTGACGGAGGACGGGCGGCTCAGCGCCAAGGAAATCGTCGGCAACAAGAAGAAGCTGACGCAGTGGCAGGACAAGTTCTGGGAGCACATGGTCAAAAATTACCCCGATTTGGAACGCGGCGAAAGCGCCGGCGAAACCGGGCGCGACCATATCCCGCCGCGGCTGTTCAAGGAGGCCGTCCACCTGAACCGGATGAAGGAGCAGATCATGGCGATTCTGAACGACACCAATCCGTTCAACAAAAAGGCCAAGCTGGACGAGCTGGCGGCGCTGCTAGGAAAGTACGTTCCTGGCGCGGAGGCTCTGCGGACGAAGCTCAAGAAGTATGACGCCGCTTATAAGGCGCTGACCGCCGAGAACGCGGCGATGGAGAAGCAGTTGGACGCATCGTCCAAGGAGAGCGTCCGCAAAAAGCTGGAGATCAACGAAAAGCTCCGGGAGCTTGATGAGCTGCACCGCATGGCGGATGGCATCCCGCCGGAGATTTTGCAGGCGGCAAAGCAGGTGGCCGCGCATAAGCAGCAGGAAAGATGAGAAAAATAAAGGTATAAAGGAGGCGGTTCTATTTGGAAATGAGCATCAGGGACGATCAGAAAATTGTGGAAATCTGGTTGACAAATGCAGAAAAAATCGACCCCGTCCTGCGGGATTGGCTAAAAGAAATTTACGCCAAATACAATGCGAAAAAATATATGGTGGCCGTGTTCGAGTCCGGCAGGGGCGATCTTTATGAGAACACGCGGGATCTGCTGATCTTCAACCGTCGCCGCAGCGCCGAAAAGGCCGTGCAGCAGGTGAAAAAGCAACAGGCTGTGGGCATGGAGCGCTGAAACTCGGGCGGAAGAGAGAAATCTCTTCCCCCCTTTTTTCTTTTTTTGCCCTTGCAAAGCTTGAAAACATCCTGTACAATATTATCTAAAATAATGTGTTTATCAAAAGATATGTGTGGTTCATGCTTGCCGCCAGAGAAACGGAGGGAAACGCAAATGGAACATGAAATGATGGAGCACAGTGAAATTCTCCTGTACAGCGATGAAAACGGAAAAGAATTTGTAAACGTTGTATTTATGGATGAGACATTCTGGCTGACTCAGGTTGGCATGGCAGAATTGTTCGACTCCAGTAAGTCAAATGTCAGCGAGCATTTGTCACACATCTTCGATGAGGAAGAACTGGACAAAGCATCCTGCATGAGAAAATTCGGAATTTCCGAATTTTCTACGAAGCCCACCAATTTTTATAACCTCGACGCTATCATCGCCGTGGGTTACCGCGTGAACTCCAAGAAGGCCACACGCTTCCGCCAGTGGGCGACGAAGACGCTCAAAGAGTACATCCAGAAGGGCTTTGTGCTGAATGACGAGTTGATGAAGAACGGCCGTCCGTTCGGCAAGGATTACTTCGACGAACTGCTCGAGCGCATCCGCGAGATTCGCGCCAGTGAACGGCGAGCTTATCAAAAAATTGCAGACGTGTTTGAGCAGTGCAGCTACGATTACGACAAAAATAGTGAGACGACAAAGGCCTTCTATGCCTTCGTACAAAACAAGCTGCATTACGCCGTCACCGGCAAGACTGCCGCGGAGCTGATTTCCGAGCGGGCAACACTGGACAGTCCCACGATGGGGCTTACCACATGGAAAGGCGCGCCGGATGGAAAGATACTAAAAAGCGACACACTGGTGGCAAAAAACTATCTGAACGAAAAGGAGCTGTCCCGTCTGAACCGGCTGGTGACCATGTTCATCGACTACGCCGAGCTGATGGCAGAGGACGAGCAGCTGATGAGTATGCAGGATTGGCTGAACGAAACCGATCGATTCCTGACCAACAACCGCCGCAAGGTGCTGGACGGAAAAGGTCGCATTTCGCGGGAAGCGGCGACCAAAAAGGTCGGCGCAATTTACGATGAATTCCGCAAGAAGCAAGACGCTGAATACATCTCCGAGTTTGACCGGCAGACGGAAAAATATCTCAAGGGTGAATGACCATGATTGAAACATTTGACATCGCGGGCTATGCCCGTATTTCCGTGGACGATGAGCAGGATCAAAAGAACATCTCGATTGAGAACCAGAAGGCCATCATCGAGGACTATGTAAAAACCCACTTCCCCGGCAGCACGCTGACGTTTTTTGAAGACCGCGACCGCTCTGGCTACACGTTTGAGCAGCGCGAGGGGTATCAGGAGATGCGCCGAGGACTCATGTCTCACAAATACGACATCCTCATCATCAAGGACTTTTCCCGTTTCTCCCGCCGCAACAGCCGCGGTTTGGTGGAGTTGGAAGACCTGCGCGACGCAGGTGTGCGCATCATCTCCATCGGCGACGGCGTGGACTTTCCCAATGACGACGACTGGCTGAAAATCCAGTTCCAGTTTCTTGTGAACGAAATGCCCGTCACGGACACCTCCCGCAAGGTGCGCAGCGTTGTGAAGCGGCGGCAGAACGACGGCGAGTGGATCTGCGCCGCGCCCTACGGCTATCTCGTAACCGAGGACAAGCAGTTTGAGATCATCCCCACCGAAGCCGAGACCATCCGCAGGATTTTCGATCTCTATAGCAACGCCGGTTGGGGCTACAAGAAAATCGCCAACTACCTTACCGACGAGGGCGTTCCCACACCGCGCATGTCCGAGCGGATGCGCAAGGAGGCGGCGGGCAAGAAGACAAAGCGGGAGGCCAAGAACGCATGGGCCATCGCCACGGTGCAGGGCATTCTCGACAACGATTTTTATATCGGCACGCTCCGGCAGGGCAAGTACACCCGCGCCAAGATCAACGGCAAGGACATCAAGCGCAACGACGATGAGCACATCGTCATCGAGAACCACCATCAGGCCATCATCGACTACCGCACCTTCGCTATCACCCGCGCGCTGCGGGAAAAGCGCAGCCGCAATAACTATCGCGGCGTCAAGGTCAACGACAACGTGTACTCCGGCTTTTTGCAGTGCGGTGACTGCGGCAGTCCGCTGTTCGCCATGAGCCGCTCTGACCTCGCCCCCGCCTACACCTGCGGGACGTATCACCGGCGCGGTCTCAAGGGCTGTACCAGCCACCATATCCGTGTTGACCGGCTGGACGAGCTGCTGAAAAGCTATGTGCGCAAGCTCGCGGACGGCTCTGCCGCCATGCTGGAACGGCTCAACGAGGAGCTGAAGCGCGAGACCGAGCAGGTGGCGGAAACGGAGCAGTCCGCGGGCAATCTCGCCGAGGTGCTGGCCGATCTCACCGAGGAGCTGAAGGTGACGAAGCGTCAGCGCATCCGGGAGATTATGAAAAAGCCGGAGCAGGAAGCCTCTATCGAGGCGCTGTATGACGAGATGGAAGCAGACCTGCAAAAAAAGATCGACGGCATCCACCACCAGATCGACCTGCTGAGCGACAAGCGCAACACCATCATTCAGGTGAACCGCGTGGCAAAGACCGCCATCGACGTGTTCCGCGACATTCTGGAAAAGGATAAGCTGGAACGAAATGATCTGGAGCTGCTGATTGACAAGATTCTCGTCTTTGAAGATCACTTGGAAATCAGGCTTCAATCCGACATCGACACGCTGCTGCGCTGCGGCACGCTCCCCGCAGAAACGGAGGACGCCGCAAATTTTAAGTTAGGCACGGAAAATATCGAAAACACGCTGATTCAGTCCTCCAAAAACCATGAGGACAAGGTTTTCCGTGTCAATGTTATCAGTAACGGCGACCCGCTGGAGATATTTACCGACCGCGAGGGCGAAGTGATACTGAAAAAGTATTCGCCGATAGGGGAGCTGGGGGATTTTGCGAAGGAATACGCGGAATCGCTGCAGCTGGCGCTTGGGATGACGGCGGCCGTGTGCGACAAGGACACGGTGATAGCCGCGAGCGGGCCATGCCGCAGGGAACTGATGGATAAACCCATACACAGCGACCTTGAGGAGCTGATGGACAGGCGCGGCAGGCTTTGTGTTGGGGCGGACGGCGGTACGGTGCCGCACATTACCGCGGATGAAGCGCAGCCGTTTGCCGCGGCGGCGATAGCCACGATAATCTGCGCCGGGGATCCGATAGGCGCGGTGATGCTGCTCAGCCGCGACGAGAACGCAGGCATAGGCCGTGCGGAGCAAAAGGCCACGGAAACGGCGGCGAATTTCCTGGGGAAGCAGATGGAAGGCTGAAAAAAGCGAGACACACGGGCGCATGGTGCTATGCCATGCGCTTGTTTGATTAATCGAACTAAAAATATTTAATGATTGAATAATAAAAGATTAGGTTGAGCGGACAAGAGACGGCATGCTATAATGTACACACGAGTATCCGTGTATGCCGATACAGAAAAACACGGATGCGTGTGAGTGGTGAAAAAACATAGAAAAACAGGAGGTAAAAATGAAAAAGTATTTGGCGTTTGCACTGGCGCTGATAATGGCGCTTGCGCTTATTCCGGGCATCGCACTCGCGGATAAGGGCGGACCCGGTGGCGGCGGACCCGGCGGCGGCGGTCAGCAGGGCAGCTACCTTAATCAGGAAAACTGGGACGGCAGCATAAAGGTTGTTTACGATACCTTTGAAGTAAGCAACGGGCGGAATGCAAGCAAGAACGGCACGGGCGTGACCGCGGTGACGCTGAACGGCACCGCCGTTACGCATCAGGATTCCAACACAACAGGCACAGCCAACGGCACGGCGCTGAGCAGCTATTATCCTTCCGCAAGCAGCAGTAAAGAGCAGAGCGTGGAACTTGCCATAACGGCGGCGGAAGGCTACTATGTGTCCAGAATAGTTGTGGCATGCATAGACCCGCAAGGCTGGAGTCCGTACAGCTGCAATACATGGAGCGCAAATAGGGCATATGACCTTCCCTTCAGCCTTGCGGATTCCGTAAAGCAGGATAATGGCACATTTAAGCTGTCCACTCAGCTTAACAGCAAGAATTTCTGCCACAGCAGCAACAGCAATGGCAACCACGGTTACTACATACTTATTCAGGTTGCGCCCATACCGCAGCCCGTTTATGTTGAATATGACTACGGCAATGTGCTGACCCTGTGCGATAATAACGCCAAGCTTGCCGAAGCGCTTAATAAAAGCGAATGGTGGACAGCCGAGGGAAGCGGCAATGCATACGGCATTGGCGCGGGCAAGTTTGTTGCCAATACCAAGTTTGAATACAACTATTCCAAGGCGTCGGACATACAGAACTGGAAGCATACCACCAACAGGGTGACTACCGATGTGAAGTCGGTTGTTGCCGAAGAATGGAAAGTAAAGTTCGTCAGTTGGGAAGTGACCTATTATGCAAAATGCACAAAGAGCGGTAATGAACTGACCTTCTCCGAGCAGGTAGGCACGAGCAGCAATATAGGCGAAGGAGAGAACCTGAACGTATACACCCACGCAAAGCTTGTCGCCAAGTGGGAAATCGACACTACGCCTACCCCCACTCCCGAACCGGGGAAGATAAAGATTAAGATAGGCAAGAGCGTAGATGGTGTTGCCATAAACGATATTCCGGCAAATTATTCCATAAAGGTTAAGGTCGGCGATGAAGAAAAGACCATGAGCATAGCGAACCTTATGGAAGAAGAGTTCGAGGTTGAGGTTGGCAAGGAATATACTATAAGCGAAACCTATAAGTCCGATATTCCAAATTACGATTTCGTAAAAGCAACGATTTGGGAGCGGAATATAGCCAACGGATTCAAGATAACATTTGATGAAGATGACGACGGCAGGATTATTATTATCACAAACAAATATGTCAAGCATGGCACGGTAATAGAGCTCGGTAAGCTTACCATAAAGAAGACCGTTGAAGGCGTTGACGTTCCCGATAATTACGAAGTTACCGTGAATGTGTATAACGCGAATAAGACGGTTGACCTGACCTTCAAGCTGAACAAGGCGAACAGCTTCTCCCATACGCTTGAGCTTGAAGAAGACCGTTACTACATAAAGGAAGTTGCCTTCACAGATATAAACGGCTATCAGCTTACAGGCATGGATACGCAGGAACACCGTCCCTACGATGGAAACGGCATAAACAAAATATTCCGCATGTCTGTATCGGACAACAGCAAGGCCGATATCACCATCGTCAACAAATACGAGCGTGTTCCCGAAAAGGCCAAGCTGACCGTGACGAAGGTTGTCGAAGGACTTGAGAACGGCGTTGAGCTGCCCAACGATTACGAAGTTACCGTAACCGTAGGCAATCAGACCATAACCCTGAAAAAGGACGAACTCAGCAAGACTATATCGCTCGACGCGGGCACTTACACCGTGACCGAGACGGATAAGTCCAACATAGATGGTTACGACTTCGTAAAGACCGAATACAGTAACCTTGACGCGAACAACGGCATAACACTTGCCGAGGGCGGCGAAGCCATCGTTACCGTGACCAATACCTACTCCAAAAAGCAAGAACCTAAGGCGGAATTGACCATCAAGAAAACCGTTGAGGGCGTGGATATACCCGAAGGCTACGAGGTTACCGTTGCCGTGAACGGCACCGAGCACAAGCTGAACAAGGATAATCAGTTCAGCCTGAACATTGAAGTGGCCCCCGGCAAATACACCATAGAGGAGAAGGGCTGCACCGAAATAAACGGCTACAACTGCGAAGCCACCACCATAACCATAAACGGCCAGACTACGCAGGAAATAGAGCTTGCCGATATGACGGAAGGCCATGTTGAAATAACCAACAGGTATGCCGAGGAGCAGAAGCCCCAGAACGGCAAGCTGACCATAACCAAGAGCTTCCGCGGCGTTTACGCTTACGACCTGCCCCGCAGCTTCACCGTGTATGTGCGCCCCATGAACGAGGACGGCATGACGCTGGGCAGCGCAATGGCCGTTGTGCTTAACCGCAACAGCGACAATACCTATTCCGCAACGATAGAGGTTGGCTATAACGTATATGAAGTGACGGAGCAGAACCCGAACCTGAGCGGCTATGTGTTCACAGGCGCGAATTACTCCGCCGTAAGCACCGGCAGGGCCGTGGCAGGGTACGATCTGCCCAGGACAAACGGAATATATGTCAGCACGGGCGAAAACGGCACAGCGAGCGTTGCCGTAACCAACAGCTACTATTATGATTACCATGACTACGTTCCCGTGATTCCTCCCGCCAAGCCCCTGCCCCCGCAGACCGGCGATTCCGGCACGGCGTACATGGGCATAGCGCTTTGCGTGATGGCCGCCGCGGCGTTTGTTGCAGCGCGCAGCCGCAAGCGCAGCTGAACCTTAGCAGAATAAAAGAAGGGCGAACCGAAAAGGCTCGCCCTTTTGATATTCCTGTTTTACCGAATGGCAAAATGCGTCTTTATCAGCCTGTCTATTGGTATATGCAGCACGGTTCCCGCCGCTATGCCGAGAGAATTGAGCAGAATATCATCAATATCGAAAACGCCGACATGGGAAAGCTGCTGCACGGTTTCAAACAGTATTACCATGCCTATAAGTATTGCGGCCGATACGGCAAGGTTATGTTTCGCGTGTATCTTCCACGGCAGCAACAGCGCAAGCGGCGAAAACAGCAGCGCGTTGCCCAATATGCTGGCAAAGAAATAGCTGTCCGTGAACAGGTTTGCAAACTGAGAGTGCAGCGTAGCGAACGGGATATAATTAGGCGCAAGATAAGTGTAGTCATATTCGCGTCTAAAGCCGCCGAGCAGTACGAAGCAAAGAATTATGAAGTAAACCGAAAACAGATACCACCAGCATATGTTGGCGGCTGCTCTGCGCCAAGGCGCGCTGTTGCATATACGAAGCATTATGATGGTGGCTAAAAGCATAGGCAGGGGAACCATCAGCACGGTTTTAACAAGCCGGATAAACATAACAAATGCGCCCATCCAGTGAAAAACAATTAACGAGCGTATAGCACCTGCGAATGCCGCAGCATACAGTGCCATGCAAAGTATGAAAAGCGCACGGCTCTTTTTATCCCGCTTCAAAATTGCCTCCCGAATCATTATCCGAACACCTACACGTTTTGACTGAATTTACAAAGGCGAGCTGCTGCGCCCGCCGTGTAGTTTTTTGATTATTTTGATTTAATATACGGCTTGCCGTTCGCGGCGGGAACATGCGCCTTGCCAACGAAGAGTATGAGCGCGATTATCGTGACAACATACGGTATCATGGATATTATGTTCACCGGTATGGAGCCGCTTGAGCCGACGACTACCTTCAGCCCGTTGCAGAAGCCGAACAGTATGCAGCCAAGCATAGCGCCCTGCGGCTTGAACTTGCCGAATATTACCGCGGCAATGGCTATGAAGCCCTGGCCTATAACTATGGACGGGCGATACACGGAAACCGTTGCAAGCGTTATGCTCGCCCCGCCAAGGCCCGCAAGGAAGCCGGAAAGCGCAACGCAGATATAGCGCACGAGGGAAACGTTTACGCCCAGCGTATCCGCCGCCTGGGGATGCTCGCCCACGGCGCGGAGCCTGAGCCCGAAGCGCGTTTTATAGAACACGAACCATATCACAAGCACCAGTATGAACGCTATATACGCGGAAGCGTATGTGTTGAACACGTTGTCAAGGAAGCCGTTCTTTGCAAACGCTTCGCCCCATTTGCCGCCAAGGTTGGCGTTGCACCATTCAAAAAGGCCGTTGAATATGCGGGGGAGCTTATTGGGCACTGGGTGCGTTTCCGTATTGCCTGCAAAGAGCAGGCGGCAAACGTAAACGGCAATGCCGCTGGCAAGGAAGTTTATTGCCGTGCCGGATATGGTTTGGTCCGCCTTGCAGGTTATGCAGGCAAAGCCGTGTATCAGCGCGAAAACCATGCCCGCAAGACCCGCGCAGATGAACGCCAGCCAAGGATCGCCGGAAAAATAGCCCACGGCAGCGCCGGTGAAGGCGCCTATTGTCATCATGCCCTCTATACCGATGTTTATAACGCCGGATTTTTCGGAGCAGCAGGAGCCGAGCGCCGCAAACAGCAGCGGGGGAGTATACATAAGCGTGGCATTAAGCACAATGCCGAGCGTTTTAAGCAATTGGTCCATGTTATACGCCTCCCTTATTCTTTTTGCTGCTTATCATCATTTTGAGCAGGCTTGATATGGCGATGCACAGCACTATGCAGCCCATTATTATGTCAACTATCTCGCTCGGGGCATCAAAGCGCGTGCCGCCGAACTTCATTGCGCCGAAGAACTCCGCGCCCAGCAGCACGCCGAAAGGATTGGTGCCGCCTATAAGCGCAACGGTTATGCCCTGGAAGCCGTAGCCTTCCTGCCCGGCAAACTGACTGACCTTATACGTTACGCCCATAACCTGCAGCGCGCCCGCAAGGGAAGCGAGCATGCCGGATATGCTCAGCGCCGTAAGTACGGAACCGTTGGCGTTTATGCCCGCATATTCCGCGGCGGAGCGATTGAAGCCGACTGCCTTAAGCTTGAAGCCAAGCGTTGTGCGGTTGATTATATAATAGATCACCACAACGCATATAAGTGCGATGAACACGCCGAAGTGCGCTTTGGGCGAAAGGCCGGGCAGCCAATCGGATATGGTTATCTTTGCCGTATCCGCAATGGGTACGGACCAGGTTTTGCCGTCGCCGACGTTTACCCAGTCAAGATTTACTATAAAGTTGGAAAAATAGTAGGCTATCCAGTTGAACATTATCATGCACAGCACTTCGTGCGCGCCGAAACGGATTTTCAAAAAGCCTACCAGTCCGCCCCAGAGCGCGCCCGCGGCAAGCGCGGCGATTATGCAGAGGGGAATGTGTATATACGCGGGGGCCTTAACAAACGCGCCAACCAGCATTGCAGCAACGCTGCCCATAACGTATTGACCTTCCGCACCTATATTGAACACGCCTGTTTTGAATGCGAAGGCGACGGAAAGGCCGGTGAGTATATACGGCACGGAATATTCAATGAAGCTATACGAAATATTCTTTGTGGAGCGGAATATTACGCCGAACAGCTTGCCATATGACTCGATGGGGTTATAGCCGGCGATAAGCAGGGCGATAGCGCCAACTATAAAGCCGATTATAATGGAGATAAGCGTATAGGTGAACGCGCTTTCCTGCAGCTTTTCAATAAAGCGCTTTGTGTTTATGTTATTCTTCATGCGCCGATCCTCCCGCCATCATCAATCCAAGCTGCTTTTCGTCCGCTTCGCTTCCGCTCATGCTGCCGACTATTTTGCCTTCGAATATAACGTCTATCCTGTCAGAAAGGCTCATTACCTCGTCCAACTCAAAGCTTACCAGCAGCACGGCCTTGTGCTTGTTGCGCTGATCCACAATGTACTTATGCACATACTCAATCGCACCAACGTCAAGCCCGCGCGTGGGGTTAACGGCGATAAGCAGATCCTTGTCGTTTGTAACTTCCCTTGCAATTATCACCTTTTGCTGGTTGCCGCCGGAAAGGTCGCCCGCCGGTTCGTGCTCGCAGCCGCGGGGGCGAATGTCGTATTTTTCAATAAGCTCCTTGGCGTGCTCGTCAATGGCCTTGAAATTTAGCGCGCCGTGGTTGGAATACGGCTTTTCGTCCGCGTTTTGCAGAATAAGATTATCCTCAACCGAGAAATCCAGCACCAGCCCGTGCTTATGCCTGTCCGCAGGGATGCTTGAAATTCCCATGTCGAAAAGCTGGCGCGGCGTTTTGTTGTAAGCATCGTGGCCGTTCATGGTGATTGCGCCGTGAGTTGCTTTCTTTAGGCCGGTAAGTATTTCCACCAATTCGGTTTGGCCGTTGCCGTCTATGCCCGCTATGCCTACTATTTCGCCTTTTCTTACGGTTAAGTCAAGCCCGCGGAGAACTTCAACGTTCCTGTAATCCTTGGCGTGCAGATCGTGCACCTCCAGCGCAACCTCGCCCGGTTCTATGGCGGCCTTGTCCACCTTGAACTCAACGCTGCGGCCGACCATCATGGCGGCAAGCTGCTGCTCCGTAGTGTCCGCAACGCTTACGGTGTTTATATATTTGCCCTGGCGGATGATCGTGCAGTAATCCGCAGCGGCTTTTATTTCCTTCAGCTTGTGGGTTATGAGTATAACGGTTTTCCCTTCGCGCGCAAGGTTATGCATTATTTCGATAAGTTCTTCTATCTCCTGCGGGGTAAGGGAGGCCGTGGGCTCATCCAGTATCAATATATCTGCGCCGCGGTACAGCACCTTCAGTATTTCTGCCCGTTGCTGCATGCCTACGGATATGTCCTCAATCTTGGCATCGGCATTCACCTGCAGGCCGTAGCGGGCGGATATTTCGTTCACCTTCGCACGCGCCGCCTTCATGTTCACCCGCCCGCCGGGGAGCATGGGTTCCATGCCGAGTATTATGTTTTCGGCCACGGTGAACGGCTGCACGAGCATAAAGTGCTGATGCACCATGCCTATGCCCAGCTCTATCGCCTTATTGGGGCCGGATATGGAAACCTCTTTGCCGTTTATGAATATTTGGCCGGATGTGGGATGATACAGCCCGTATAATATGTTCATAAGCGTGGATTTACCCGCGCCGTTTTCGCCGAGAATGGCGTGTATCTCGCCCTTGTGAACGGTCAGGTTAATCCCGTCGTTTGCTTTGAAGGAGCCGAACATTTTAACTATGTTCTTCATTTCAACCGTGGGACGGCTCATGTCTATGCGCCCGTTTTCCTCCAAGCCGGCTCACCTCCTTAAAATAAAAAATATGTGTTTGCGTGATGTGACAATGGATTTGTTATAACAAATCCCTGCCCGATATGCTTCGGGCAGGGATGCGCTTATTCAGCTATTAGTCATCCAGGGTGTAGTAATCGGAACCGTAGGCGGCATCAAAGGCCTCGGTAGTGGCGGGAACCTTGATTTCGCCGGAGAGGATCTTTTCCTTGGCGGCGGCAACGGCAGCCTTGCACTCGTCGCTCATCAGGGTGTCGGTGGGGGCTACGTCAACAGCGCCGGAGGTGATGTCGTAGTTGACATCGCTGCCGGGCTTGAGGGTGCCTTCAACGCCGTCCTTGCACAGGGCGAATACGCCGTTGTCAACGCGCTTTACGGCGCTGGTCAGCACGGCTTCGGGGGCCAGAGAGGACTGATCCTGGTCAACGCCTATTACCAGCTTGCCCTGTTCCTTGCCGGCTTCGATTACGCCAAGGCCGGTGGCACCGGCGGCATGGTAAACGACGTCCGCGCCGTTGGTGTACATATTGATGGTGGCAGCCTTACCGCCAGCGGCATCGCCGAAGCTGTTGGCATTGTAGCACTGAATCTGGCAATCGGGGTTGGTGTCACGCACGCCGGCATAGAAGCCGTAGCCGAAGGTGTTCATGACGGGGCTGACCATGCCGATAACGAAGCCAACGTTGTTGGTCTGGGTCATGGTGGCAGCGGCAACGCCTACCAGATAGGAGCACTGCTCGGTGGCAAAGTTAACGCCGATAACGTTATCGCCAACGCTGGAATTATCAACGATAGCGAAAGTCTGATCGGGATAGTTGGCGGCAACTTCCTTAAGGGTGTCGGCCATCAGGAAGCCGATGCACAGGATAAGGTCATAACCTTCGTCAACAGCGGTCTCGAGGTTGGGGGCATAGTCGGCGTCGGTCTTGGATTCGAAGTACTTAACTTCGCAGCCAAGCTCTTCCTGAGCCCTCTGCAGGCCGGCCCACGCAGAAGCGTTGAAGGACTGGTCGTTGATTCCGCCGGTATCGGTAACCATGGCTACGCGATAGGGTTCCTTGTTGTCGTTAGCGGGAGTGTTGTCCTGGTTCTGATCCGCGGGAGCGGAGCAGCCGATAGCGGCTATGGCAAGAACCAGAGCCAGCATCAGAGCAGCAATTTTCTTCATTATGCTTTTATCCTCCGTTTATTTTTGACCACGCCGATTATTAATCCGCATGGTTCTATTTATTCTATCAAAAATAATTGTGAAATAAAAGATGTATTTTGATTATATATAACATTTTTGAGCCATATTTATGCCGTCATGTGTAAATATTCCCGCGCGTGGGCATAAAAGGCCGGCGAATGAGCTGTCCGCCGGCCGTATGACGCGCTATATGGGCATAACCTTAGCCAATAAGGGCAAAGAATTCGTTAAGCGCGTCCGTATAATCCCCGCAGCAGACCAGATGATGGTTGTTGATGGGGTTGGTGAGGAAGTAGGAGAAATCATCAAGCTTAAGCTTTATCTGCGTGCGGCAGAGGCAGGATTCGTGCAGGTTTTCGGTTATCTCGCCGCGCTTTGCAAAGTAGCGGGAAAGATCGCCCGCGGCCTTGAATATGGTGCAGGGGCCTTCGGGGATTTCACCGGCTATGGCAACGCCGATGTTGGATTCATAATGCGTGGTAAGGCGGATGCTGCGCGGCATGGTTACGGGCAGCGTGCAGTGCGCCAGCACCATTTCGCCCGCGGCGGTATCTATGCGGCTGGGGTTGCACAGGAACACATCCTGCCCGGATACCGCGCCGAGTATTGCCATGGATACGGCGGCGGGGATATCGCCTTCGCAGCCGGCGTATATACCTTCCGCATTGAGTATGGCAAGGCCGAGGCAGCCGGTGGTGAACACAGTATTGAGAAGATCGAAGCAGCGCACGGTGACCGCGCGAAGATCGTACTTGGCAATTATGCGCTTGAGCGCGCCGTATACATTAAGGCTCTTTTCCATTTCCGCCTTGTCGTAGCCCTGCGCCATGAGAAGCTGAGTATACTGATTCGGCTCGTAGCCGCCCTTCTTGGTTTCTTCTATCAGTTCGCTTATGGGGATATGAACAAGCGTAAGTCCAAGCTTAGCCTGATACGCCGCGCCGTCGGTATCGCTTGCGATAAGCCAATCGGAGGGTGCGCCTATAACGCCAAGCCGCATACCCTTCAACTTTTCTATTCCGGCATAGGCCATCTTCAGCGCGTTTATGCGCCTTGCCACGTCCTCAACGCTGCCGTGCAGTATTTCGCCGCGCTTACCCTGCTGCTTTAGGAAGGAAAGTATTTCCATGCTGGCGGCAAGGGAGTTGCTTTCGCCGCTGGTAAGTATATAGCAGGGCTTTTTGCATATGCGCTCATAGCCTTCCTTAAATATGCCTTCGCTTCCGCCGGAGGCCACAAATACCAGCGCGAAGGGCGCCTTTTCAAATTCGTCCAGATCAACGCGCACAAGCTCCTCGCCAACGGCGCTGCCCACGGTTTTAAGATATTCGTTCGTGCGTTCCCGCGTTACCTGAGAAAGCGGGCTTTGTACCTGAAATACGCTTATTGCCATTATAGGTTCCTCCTGAAGTTAGTTATGATTAAATATATTCTATCATAATATGCGCGGTTTTTGTACTTTATATTCTTCACTATGTCTGATACAATATATCCATCAGCTCATATATGAAAGGATATCCCTAAATGGCAAAGCTTTATTTCCGCTACGGGGCGATGAGCTCCAGCAAGACCGCAAACGCCATAATGGTAAAGTATAACTACGGAGAGCAGGGGCAGAAGGCGCTGCTCGTTAAGCCGCGCACCGATACGCGCGACGGCGTGCATATAATGAAAAGCCGCAGCGGCGTTATGGACGAATGCACGCTGTTTGACGAAATGGACTGGGAAGCCGTTAAGCGGAAGGAATATGATTGCATAATTGTGGACGAATCGCAGTTCCTTACCAAGGCGGAGGTGGAGCTGCTGACGGACATTGTGGATGAATACAATGTGCCTGTGATATGCTACGGGCTGCGCGCGGACTTCCGCGGGGAGCTTTTTGAAGGGAGCAAGTGGCTGCTTGCATGGGCGGACAGCATAGAGGAGGTAAAGACAATATGCTGGTGCGGCCGCAAGGCAACCTGCAACGCCCGCCTTGACGGCAAGGGCGGCATAACCAAGCAGGGCGAGCAGGTGGTGCTGGGGGCGGAGGATAAATACATAAGCCTTTGCCGCCGGCATTGGAAGCAGGGCGACCCCGGCCCAAAGCTGAGAAAGCAGTAAAGCGCTATAAATAACAAAAAAGTGGCTCACGGCCACTTTTTTACTTATTCGCCCTTGTGCGCTTCAAGAAAATCGTTCAGCTCGCTGTTCAATATGTCCGTTATGAACATATGCCCGGGGCTGTGGGTTATTACTATGGGCGGCTTGGCGTTTTCTATCGCAGCCTGCGGGGTAACGCCGCAGGGCCAGAATACGCATACTTCGCCTTCGCGTATCTCCACGCTGTCGCCGTAATCGGGCCGCATAATGTCCGCAATGCCTATGTCCTTAGGGTCGCCTATGTGTACGGGCGCGCCGTGCACGTTTGGCATGGCGGCGGTTATTTTATAGGCAAGTGCGGCCTGCTCGCGCGTCATGGGCCGCATGGAGCATACTGTCGGGCCTGAAAACGGGCCGCAGGGCTTGGTCATAATATTTGTTTTATACATGGGCACGTTGCGGCCCATTGCAATATGGCGCACCTCTATGCCCGCGCGCATAAGCGCCTCTTCAAATGAAAAGCTGCACCCTATAAGGAAGCCAACCATGCCGCTTTGATAATATTCGCTTGCGTCGGTCACTTCCGCGTCAAGCGCGCCGTTACGATATATGCGGTATTTGGGAATGTCTGTCAATATATTGCCGTCCGCCGCCATAAGGCGGGTATACGGCGAAGCTTTAAGCGTTTCCAGCACGGGGCAGGGGGCGGGATTTATGCGGGCATATTCGGCAAAGTCCGCGGCGTATTCGGCGGGCAGTATTACCAAATTGGCCTGCGCATAGCCCGCGGCCATGCCGGCGGTGGGGGAGGTTATCTCGCCCGCGCGGATGAGCGCGCGCACCTCGCGCGGGGATGCGGTTTTAAGGTCTTTACTCATTGCGCCTTCTCCTTTGCGCTGAATGTATCCGCGTTCAGCTTTATTATTGCAACGCTATCGGCCTGCGCATCGCTGAACTTAAAGCGGCGGCCAGCGGTATGCTCGGTTATGAGCGAGAGCGCAAGCTTCTTTTCTTCAATATCCTCAACCATGCTTGCCCTGCCGGTGCCGGTTATGCTTGAATACAGGCAGGAATAGTTGCAGGGAATTGGTCCTTCGGTAACGCGGCTCATGCTGTCCATTTCAAACGCGGCTTCGCATCCGCTGCCGACGGCGCGTATCTTGCGGCCTTCCTTCGCACTGTGGAAATACAGCGTGAGCGAATCGCCTTCGTGAACGTAGCCGAAGCTCAGCGGCACTATGTAAAGCCCCTCTTCATCCTTAACAGCCATGCGGCAAACGGCGGAATCGGCTATTATCCGCCCTATTCTTGCTCTATCGCTCACCAGTCTGTCCATTCTGCGCATTTTCATAGGTGTAGCCTCCTTTTATTTGATATGTATATCGACATACGGTAAATCGAATTTTGTCGGATTTTCATTCATCGTACCACCGGCAGAGGGTGAGCGAGTACCCTTCCCGCACGGGGATGGACGTGAAGCGGGCAAAGAGCCGATCGCCCGATATTTCACCGCGCTCAACAACGCTGAAATGCGAAAAGCTGCCCCCTATACCCGTGCCGAGCAGCTTGACATAGCTTTCCTTTGCCGTCCAAACGGAATAGAACGCCTCCGTTCCGCCGCGGCGAGTATACTCTATTTCATTCGGGTGGAAGAAGCGCCGGGAGAGCGCAGCATGATCGCGCGCGGCATGCTGCTCAATATCTATGCCCACATCACAGCGGCACAATGCGCACACCCAAAGCCCTCCCGAATGGGACACGGAGAAGCGCAGCCACGGCGCGTTTTCAAAATACGGCTTGCCGTATTCGCCCTTTGCAATGCAAAGCGTTTGCGGAAGCGGCATGGCTTCCTCCGCAGCATACAGGCGCGCAAGGCGGATAAGCCGCTCCGTGCGGCTGTCATCAGCCGCTGTTTCATCAATTATATATATGCGCGCGCCGTCAGCTTTCATTTTGCTTTACCTTAATCTGTACACAAAGCCTTCATACGGCTGAAGCTTCATGCTTTCGGCAATGGGCTTGGGCGAATTGGTGAAAAGCAGACATTCGCCCTTTTTGTAGCCCGTAAGCGCAACCTTTGCCGCGCGGTCGGTAATGTTTATTACCACAAGCAGGCTTTCCGCCCCGTCCGAACGGGTGTATGCCATAACGCGCGGATTTTCGGAATCAACGGGCGCGTATTCGCCGCCTATAAGCGCGCTGTGGCTGCGGCGGAGCGCTATCGCGCGCTTATAAAAGGAGCATACGGAATCCATATGCGTCATGTCGTCCTCAACGTTTATGTGGCTCAGCGAATTTTCGCCCTTCAGCCTGGGCGTGCCAAGTGTGAAGCCGGCGGCGCGGGAATTGTTCCATTGCATTGGGGTGTTTTCGGCATAAAGGCCTATTTCGTCGCCCTGATGTATTAGCGGGGTACCGCGCCCGGTCATAACGTAAAGGCAGGCGGCCTTGGAGCGCAGGCGGCGCGTAAGCTCCTGCTGCGAAGAAAACTGCCCCTGCGTAAGCGCAATGCCGTTCAGGAACCAGCCGCCCTTCAGCTCGCCCTGCACCTGATAATAGTCCGCATCGTGCTTAAAGCGCTTTGCATCCCCGCCGCCGAACAGCGCGCCGAGGGAGCCGGAAGCGGGGGAGAAAGCCTCCGCCATGTGTGCGGGGGTATAAAGCTGCATCAGCAGTTCGCGGTTTTCCGTCCGCGTAAGCTGCACGGCGTCCTCAAAAGGCACATTTTTGCCTATGCCGACCGTGAAGCAATCCGGATACAGCGAAAAAACATTCCTGTTCAGGGCGCACATTGCCCGGTGCAGTGCGCGCTTATCGCCGGATGCGGTGAGCGCATCGGTATTTACGGCAATGCCCATTGCGCCCCTGTCCAGCCAATAGCGCATGGCGGCGGAGGCGCGGTCTATATCCGAAGCATCGTTAAGGGGCATATCGGCTCTCATCTCAAGCACGGTGCCTATCATGCGGGACGCGGCCTTGTCTATAAGCGCGTCAAGGTCATCCGCCGTGCCTGCTTCCGTGTCTATCTTAAAGCCTTCGCCCGAAAACACAGGTGAAAGCATGAGCGTGTCCGCGCCCAGCTCCTTTATATAATCTATTTTTGCGGCAACGCCGTTTATGTCACCCAGCCCATCGGCATCGGTATCGAAAAAGCTGCGCACGTCAACGCGGTAAACCGCCCTTGCTCTCGGGTCCATGGCCTATCCTCGCTTAAAACGGATTGGTGAAGAAAACGTTGAATATAAGCTGATCGCAAAGCACCAGCACGCCCAGCGCCGCAACGTATATGATAAAGCCCTTCAGGCTCTTTTTCGTTATCAGCCTGAGCATCCAGCGTATTGCAAAATAGCCGCTTACGGCAGCAACTATCGTGCCGACAATAACGCAGCCCCAATCCGTGCCCTGAAGTCCCTCCGCGGCAACATCGGGAATTTGCAGCACAAGGGAGCCGAGTATTGCGGGTATGGACAATATGAACGAATACTCTGCCGCCGCCTCTTTAGAAAGGCCGAAGAAGCGCGCGCCCGCGATTGTGGAGCCGCTTCTTGAAACGCCGGGAAATATGGCAACGCCCTGCATAAGGCCCACGCCGAGGGATTCTGTATATTTCATGTGTTCAATGTCCTTTTTGCCGTGGGACAGCTTTTCGTTGAGGAAAAGTATAACCGCCGTTATCAAAAAGCCTATGCCTAAGAACTTGCCTTCAAATGCGGAATCAAACAGATCCTTGAATGCAAACGCTATCACCGTTGTAACAAGGGTGGAAAGCAGAAGAAGATAAACCTTCTTTTGAAAAGGCTTTTTGATAAGCGCCCAAAGCTGGCGATAGTAAACGGCTATAACGGCCGCAAGCGTGCCAAGGTGCAGCATGGTATCGAAGAACATTGCGCCTTCGTTTATGCCGAAAATATTTTGAAAAAGCACAAGGTGGCCGCTGCTTGACACGGGCAGAAATTCGCAAAGCCCCTGAACAAGGCCGAGCAGCGCCGCAATAAGTATATTCATAATAAAACTTACCCTCCATAAGTATTTATCTGATTATACATATTACCATTTTTTTATAAATATATAAAGGCCGGAATGAGAAAGGTTTATAAATAAAATAGAAAGCGAAGATTGAAAAAAGCGGCATAATAAGGTATGCTGTAATGTAGTCAGCATAATGCTGCACGATAGTAAAGCAATGGAGGAAAGGTATGAATCGCGCTGTTGACAAATGGATAGACGATCATAAGGAAGAACTGATAGAGGCGCTTAGGGCGAACCTGAGCATAGCGAGCGTAAAGGATACCGAGCATGCAAGCGAAGGCGCGCCGTTTGGGCCGATGATAAGAAAAGCGCTTGACGATGCGCTTGGGCGCGGCAAGGCGCTTGGGTTTGATACCGTGGATTACGACGGCTACTGCGGTGCGATAGATATGGCAGGCGGTGATGAGCAGCTTGGCGTTATATGCCATCTGGACGTTGTGCCGGAGGGCACGGGCTGGACGTATCCCCCCTACGGCGGCGAAATACACGACGGCAAGCTTTATGCCCGCGGCACCATGGACGACAAGGGCCCCGCGTTTGCGGCGCTGTACGCCATGAAGGCCATAAAGGAATGCGGCGTACCGCTCAGGCGCAGCGTAAGGCTTATTCTGGGCTGCGACGAGGAAAGCGGCATGAGCTGCCTGAAGCATTATAATCAGGTCGCCAAGGCTCCCACGCTCTCCTTCTCTCCGGATGCCGAATACCCCGTTGTGAACAGCGAAAAGATGATATTCCGCACGGAATACGAAAAGAAGTTTGATTCCGCCATAACTCTGCACGCCGGCACCCGTCGCAACGTTGTACCGGGCGAGGCCGTGGCCACCGTGCCGCTGGCGCTTTCCCGCATAGTGCCCATAATGGAAGCGTTTATGGAAGGCAGCGAATTTGCGTGCAGCGCGGAAGCGATAGACGAAAACAATACAAAGATAATAATGAAGGGCCTTGCGGCGCATGCCTCAGAGCCGGAACACGGCAAGAACGCTATGCTTGCAATGCTTGCGCTGCTTGACAAGCTGCCCCTTGAAGGCGAGGATGCGCACACCGTGAACGCACTCACCAACGCGCTGAAGTTCGATTGCCACGGCGAAACGCTGGGCATAGACAGCGAGGATGCATCCGGCAGGCTCACGCTCAATCCCGGCGTACTTGACTGGGACGAAACGGGCATACACCGCCTTACCTTCGACGTGCGCGCCCCCATATCCAGCAAGGCGGAGGAGCTTGAAAAGAAGATAACCAAAGGCATAAAGGAGACCGGCCTTGTGCAGACGGACATAAGCTGGAGCGAAGGCTACTATATAAGCCCCGATGACGAGCTGGTGAAGAAGCTGCTGGACGTTTACGCCGCGCGCTTCGGGCAGAGGCTTGAACCCCTTGCCATAGGCGGCGGAACATACGCAAGGCACATGAAGAACTCCGTGGCGTTCGGCATAGAGCGCCCCGGCGAACCGGGCAGGGCGCATATGCCGGATGAATACATTCCGGTGAACGATCTGATAGAGGATACCAAGACCATTGCGGACGCCATAATAGCCCTTGCGGGAGCGGAAGCGTAAAATACACACTATAACACACATTGCGCGGGAAACGGTAATTGCCGCCGTTTCCCGCCAAAAATGTAAACAAATGGCAAACTTTTCTTGAATAAATCTCAAATCGGCCTGTCAAAAGCATTGACAAGCCTAATTCTCTTTGGTACAATGTTAAACTGCGTTAGCATGGTAATCTGTGGGAAATGTCTGCATTTTCCCAGAGACTGCCGCGCTGTTCCCTAAAATGCGGGGTATGCAGGCCCGCGTATACGGGAACGCTCATGCCGGGGCGGCGCATCGGCCATAAACGCCGCGCAAGCGCGATATAGAGGAGTGAACACGATGGTACATGAAGTGCAGATGGGCACAAGGAAACGCATGAGTTTCTCCCGTATCAACGAGGTTCTCGACATGCCGGATCTTATAGAGGTTCAGAAGAACTCCTATAAGCGGTTTGTTGAAGAGGACCTTAGGGAGGTACTTGACGACATTTCCCCGATCACAGACTATACGGAAAAACTCGTTTTGGAGTTTGTCGATTATTCAATCGATTTTGACCATCCCAAATACTCCGTTGAGGAATGCAAAGAAAGGGACGTTAATTACTGCGCGCCCCTGAAGGTACTGGTCAGGCTTATCAATAAGGAAACCGGAGAAGTAAAGGAGCAGCCGGTGTTCATGGGCGATTTCCCGCTCATGACCGAGCAGGGCACCTTTATCATAAACGGCGCTGAAAGGGTTATAGTCAGCCAGCTTGTGCGTTCTCCGGGCGTATATTATACCCGCAGCATAGATAAGCTGGGCAAGAATCTTTATTCCGCCCAGGTAATACCTAACCGCGGCGCATGGCTGGAATACGAAACCGATTCCAGCGAAGTGCTGCACGTTAAGATAGACCGCCAGCGCAAGGTTTACATAACCGCGCTGCTGCGCGCATTGGGCTACGGCACCAATGCCGAAATAATCGAACTGATGGGCGAAGAAGAAAGGCTGATGAACACTCTTGATAAGGATACTACCAAGAGCGTTGAGGACGGTCTTATAGAGATATACAAGCGTCAGCGTCCCGGCGAGCCCCCTACGGAGGAAAGCGCAAGGAGCCTGCTGAACGCATTGTTCTTTGACCGCCGCTACGACCTGGCCCGCGTAGGCCGCTATAAGTTCAATAAAAAGCTGAGCCTTGCCGCCCGCATAGCCGGACATATAAGCGCAGACGATGTTATAGACCCCGCCACCGGCGAAATAATAGTTGAAGCCGGCAAGCGCATAAGCGCGGAGACCGCCGAACGCATAGAGAACACCGGCGTGCGCGGCATATTCGTCACGGCGGAGGATAAGCGCATAAAGGTCCTTGGCAATCTGTTCGTGGACGCCAAGCATTTCCTCAGCTTCGATCCCGAAGAAGCAGGCCTTAACGAAAGGGTGCATTACCCCACGCTCATGCAGCTGCTCAAGGAAGGCGAGGGCATGGACGAGGAAGAGCTCAAGGCCCTGCTGAAGGAGCATGTTTACGACCTGATACCCAGGCACATCCTGCCCGATGATATGATAGCCAGCATAAGCTACCTTATCGGCATGAATTACGGCATCGGCCGCACGGACGACATTGACCATCTGGGCAACCGCCGCATAAGGAGCGTAGGCGAGCTGCTGCAGAACCAGATCCGCGTTGGTATGACCAGGCTTGAGCGCGTTGTGCGCGAGCGCATGAGCATACAGGACATGGAAACCGCCATGCCCAGCAACCTTATAAATATCCGCCCCGTTACAGCGGCGATAAAGGAATTCTTCGGATCCAGCCAGCTTTCCCAGTTCATGGACCAGACAAACCCGCTGGCGGAGCTTACGCATAAGCGCAGGCTGAGCGCACTTGGCCCGGGCGGCCTGAACCGCGACCGCGCCACGTTCGACGTGCGAGACGTTCACTATTCGCATTACGGACGCATGTGCCCCATTGAAACCCCTGAAGGTCCTAACATAGGCCTTATAAACTCGCTTTCCACATATGCGCGCATCAATAAGTACGGCTTTATAGAGGCGCCTTACAGGAAGGTGGACGGCAAGAACCATTCCATCAGCAGCGACATAGTATACCTGACTGCGGACGAAGAGGACGACTTCATAGTTGCGCAGGCGAACGAGGCCACCGTTACCACAGAGGAGGGCAATACCTGGTTCGCTAAGGATCACGTCGTAGCCCGCTGGCTGGATAAAATAATCGAAGTGCCTGCCGAGCAGGTGCATTACATGGACGTTTCGCCCAAGCAGCTGGTATCCGTTGCAACGGCAATGATACCCTTCCTTGAAAACGACGACGCTAACCGCGCGCTGATGGGATCGAACATGCAGCGCCAGGCGGTTCCTCTTCTCATGCCAGAAGCGCCCGTGGTTGGCACCGGCATGGAATACAAGGCTGCGCACGATTCCGGCGTTGTGGTAGTTGCGCACGAGGATGCAACGGTTATCTATGTTGCCGCCGATAAGGTAGTGACCGAGGATGCAAGCGGCATTCGCCATACGTATAAGCTCATCAAGTTCAAGCGTTCCAACCAGGGCACCTGCATAAACCAGCGCCCCATAGTGAACGTGGGCGACAAGGTGAAGGTAGGCGACGTGCTGGCGGACGGCGCAAGTACCGAGCACGGCGAAATAGCCCTTGGCCGCAACATACTGATAGGCTTCATGACCTGGGAGGGTTACAACTACGAGGACGCCGTACTTATAAGCGAAAAGCTGGTTAAGGACGACGTATACACATCCATACATATAGAGGAGCATGAAACCGAAGCCCGCGACACCAAGCTGGGCAAGGAAGAAATAACCCGCGACATTCCCAACGTTGGCGAGGATGCGCTCAGCGACCTTGACGAGCGCGGCATAATCCGCATCGGCGCAGAGGTAAGAAGCGGCGACATACTGGTTGGTAAAGTAACGCCCAAGGGCGAAACCGAGCTGACCGCGGAAGAGCGCCTGCTGCGCGCCATATTCGGCGAAAAGGCAAGAGAGGTGAGGGATACCTCCCTGCGCGTGCCCCACGGCGAAGGCGGCGTTATAGTGGACGTGAAGATATTCACCCGCGAAAACAAGGACGAACTTGCCCCCGGCGTGAACGAACTGGTGCGCGTATACATTGCGCAGAAGAGAAAGATATCCGTTGGCGATAAGATGGCAGGCCGCCACGGCAACAAGGGTGTTATTTCAAGGATACTGCCCGAAGAGGATATGCCCTTCCTGCCGGATGGCACGCCGCTGCAGATAGTGCTTAACCCGCTGGGCGTTCCGAGCCGAATGAACATAGGTCAGGTACTTGAGCTGCACCTTGGCATGGCGGCAAAAACGCTGGGCTGGCACATTGCAACGCCTGTATTCGACGGCGCGAGCGAGCAGGATATAAAGGATCTGCTTGTTAAGGCCGGAAAGGATCCGGACGGTAAGACGGTGCTGTACGACGGCCGCACGGGCGAACCCTTTGAAAACAGGGTATCCGTCGGCTACATGTACTATTTGAAGCTGCATCACCTGGTAGACGATAAGATTCACGCCCGCTCCACCGGCCCGTACTCGCTGGTAACTCAGCAGCCGCTCGGCGGCAAGGCCCAGTTCGGCGGACAGCGCTTCGGCGAAATGGAAGGTTGGGCGCTG
>ENA-OPCP01000444-OPCP01000444.1-human-gut-metagenome-genome-assembly--contig:-NODE-444-length-36370-cov-14.921107_pt1 | contig 36370 bp, 24 predicted proteins | sample MGYA00241563_ERZ501477 | MGnify/ENA primary metagenome ERZ501477 (study PRJEB25962, sample SAMEA2042572) | human gut metagenome | biome: human gut; feature: human-associated habitat; material: faeces... | reverse complement strand
AAGCAGAGTGTCCATTACAGGATACTCAGATCCTATAAGGACACTCTGCATGGTCCGAGTGACAGGATTCGAACCTGCGGCATCCTGCTCCCAAACTTATCGGGAATACTTTTTCCGCTCGTTTATAGCGGTTTTCGGCGCTTTTTAATTTGTTTCACTTACTCTTTGGCGCTCTTATCTCCGCTGTTTCCGGGTGTTCCGGAGCCGTATGTGGTAATCTATGTGGTCAAAAACGCTTCCCGCCCGGTTCCCGGTGAAGATTCACCGATGCCGGACGGGAAGCGTTTTGCGTTGCTGTGTGGTCTGTATTGTAACTCTGGGGAGGGTATTATGCAAGTGGTTTCTGAGCAGAGGGCAGTTCAAAGGTTGAGCCGCAATAGACAAAGAATAGGCAGGTAGATAGGCAGAGGTGCTTTTCTTGCTCCCTGGGTATAAATCCCTTAATACAGGCATAATAGTAAGGGATTTATGGCACAGCCCATTGACTATTCCCTTATTTTATATTATTATTTAAGGGAAAGTGAAAGGGGGGTACAGGAATGAGAACCTTCAATTATTCCGCGATCAGGGAGCAGAAGTGGGACTCGGATGTTCTTGGCCTGATTGCGGCCATATACAAGGAAGCCGGCAAGCAGGAACTGTATTTGAAGCAGCGTCCGGAGGAACTCGAAAAGCTCGTGGAGATTGCCAAGATACAGAGCACCGAGGCATCGAATGCCATCGAGGGCATCGTCACCACGAGTACCCGAATCCGGCAGCTCGTCGAGGAGAAAACCACGCCGAGAAACCGTGACGAGCAGGAAATTGCCGGATACCGCGATGTGCTGAGTATTATTCACGAGAGCTTTGATGCGATTCCAATCACGCAAAACTATATCCTGCAGCTTCACAAAATCCTGTACAGCCACATGAATAACCCGCTTGCGGGCCGCACAAAAATCACGCAGAATTATATCACCGCTACCTATCCGGACAGCCATGTGGAAACGCTGTTCACACCGCTTGCCCCTTATGAAACGCCGGAAGCGCTGGATAGAATCTGCGAGGAATACAACCGTGTGATTGGAAATATGGAACTGGAGCCGTTGATTGCGATTCCGGTTTTTGTCCATGACTTCCTGTGCATTCATCCGTTTAATGACGGCAACGGAAGAATGAGCCGATTGCTCACGACGCTGCTTTTGTACCGAAACGGTTTTTATGTCGGCAAGTATATCTCCTTGGAAGCCAAAATCGCCAAAAACAAGGATCTGTACTACGACGCACTTGCACAGGCGCAAACCGGCTGGAACGAAGGCACGGAGGATGTAGTGCCCTTTATCAAATATCTGCTTGGAACAATACTTGCGGCCTATAAGGACTTCGAGGATCGTGTGGCGCTTGTGGAAACCAAGCTGCCCGCACTGGAAATGGTGCGCAGAGCAAGCAAGAATAGAATCGGGCGATTCAATAAGCAGGACATCCGCGAGCTTTGCCCAACGCTCAGTGACAGCTCCATTGAAGGGGCCTTGCGCAAGCTGGTTGCAGCCGGAGAATTGAAAAAAGAAGGAAAAGGGAAAAATACCTGTTACTTCAGACTGAATTAGATTTCCTTCAATAAAAGCAACAATTTAGAAGACCGCCCCTGTCCGTATGAACAGGGGCGGTCTTTTTGGGCGTCTTGAAAGACCGTGCACAGTAGCGCTATGGACAAAGAAGAATCAATTTCCGCAGTAAGCATGAATAGCCTGTGTAATGAACTTTGCTGTGCCCTTACCACCAGCCCTGTCTGAAATGCTCATCCACAATATACGAAGAAAGTGAAAATGCTTCTTGACAAGCCGCAAGGCAATTCATATAATTGTATTTGTACACGAGAAAAGTTAAAAGCGCATCGATTCGGTATATAGATGTTGTTTCACGATTTATATATTCCGGTCATATTGTATTTTCAACGGTTCTCTTGTACATATCAAGAGAGCCGTTTTATTTTGCTTCAAGACAGGAGGGATTTCCATGGATACGGCATTTATGCGAAAAACATTTGCGCTGATCGCAAAAGGATTGATTGAGAAAGAACAGCTTCTGCAGACGGAACCGACAAGGTATCCCTACAGCAAAGCCATGCAGCATGGGATCAACATGTTTTTAGCCGCAAGTCAATGGGCGGGGAGCCAAGCCGCTGTCGAGTATCCCGACGAGGCCTCTTTCCTTACGCATTTTATCACCAGACCTGTTGAGGAATGGTTCGATACATGGGAATCGGGAACTGTCGAGCAATTGCATCTTCAGGAAGAGCCTTTTTATGCCTATGACGCCTTTGCGTATCAAAAAGCCGGTAACGTATATGTTCCCAGTTCGGATTGCTATGAGTTCCTGGAAATGCAGGACAGTGACATCATGAATGGAACAGACGAACGTATTCTCTATGAAAAAATAATTACGTTAAGTCAAGAAGATTACTGCAGGGTCAGAAGATATATCATCGAGCATCCGATTATCACGCTTGAGGACAGGCGCACCATGTCTCTTGAACTGGCCGATGATCCGATGGCCAGAGACGCCTTCCAGTTTGCCTACGAGGAAATTACGGAGGAATGCTACTGCTGTCCTCGGTGCGGATGGACGATGATGCAAGGAAAATACGGATACAGCTGTCATTCGACGCATTGCACAGATACCTTCCCCGAACTCACAGATGAGATGAAGCTGGATAGTTCGGCCGGCGATCTCTATCGGTTAAAGAAAGGCGTTATGCGGTATTTTGCTGCGCCGGGAAAGCTTGAACTTGAAATTGCGGCGTTTTGTGAGAAAAAGAAGCTTTGCTGGGCATTGTGGCCGCAGATGGACCGCTATGATGTGGAGATCCGGTTCCCGGACGGGGATGTTTGGGAAATTGACGCAAAGGCATATCGAAATCCCATCGCGCTCCGCACGAAGATTCAGAATGACGGTGGGTTCCCTTCCGGGGACTATGCGCGCGGCTATTTTGTGATCCCCAGCGAATACACAGTCAATCAGCGAAACTATACCGCGATCATCAACCGCGTACTGAAGGATCAAAAAAATGTAGAGTGTGTGACTCTGAAGACGCTGAAAACCGCAATTGCGAAGAAGGAGGCGGCATGCAACGATGAATAAGACCAAAGACGGCTGGTACACTCCGCTTGCGGCACAATTTCAAGGCATAGACGAACCCATGCCGCTTGCCAGATTTGCGGCGATCGAAGCGGTTCTGCATTTGCTTGCCCTGAATGCACCGGCCACCGATCCGGCAAAGGCCTATCTGTTATTTACCCAATATCAGCTTATTGGCACAACGGCGTGTACGGCTATGGAACACACCTTGCAGCAGGCCCGGCACACATTGGGGTACTATCGTTCTCAAAAATACTGGCAGGATGATTTGCGGGCATATCAGGCTCCGAAATATGATGCAGTTCGCGCTTTTTCGTTTGAAAAAACGGGGGAAAGTCGTTCGTTTTCCAAAGCAGAGGGGGAATATCCCTATCCGTATGAGCAGCGCCAAAGGGAGTGGGAACGATTTTGGACGGAAAGACTTGAAGAAGCCAAGCCGACTTCTTATGCCGGAGCCGGAACATATCGCTATCCGTATCTGAATCTGGAAACCGGGGAAACCGAAACTGTTTCAGTCAGATTTGACAGTGACTGTACCGCACCCGTTCCACCGGGAATTCCTGAAAAGGGACGCAGAGAACCAATTTCCGTCACTCTGGACGAACTGCTGAACACCGCAAAGGAAATGGCCGGGATGCATCCCGGTGACCCGTGCTGCGAGATTTTATCGACCAATATTCTCAAGCAGATCAATGGGGCTTCCGTCAGTACATGTACGAAGCTCACGATTCTTGAGGTCGTCAATATCGTTGGCATGGTTGGCGCTGGCAAATCCACGCTGATCAAGGTGTTGGCATTTTGGTGTCATAAAAATGGGCACCGGATGACGATCGTTGTTGACACGGTAGCCGAAGTCATGAACCTGCAGAAATATTTATCAACCTTTGGGGTTGCGGCAAGCCCGTTGATTGGCCGCGGTGAAAGGCTGAAATATATCAATCAGGTCGCGCAGCCCTGTGAGACCTGTTTGCCGGCAGAATTTTCTCAATACTTAACGCCGTTATGTTTGGTTGATGGGATGGATGCGCAGCATAGTGAAGCGATCGCTTTCGGCAAAGAGCCGTGCTATTCCCTGAAAAAAGGAAACAAGAATCACCTGTGTCCGTATTTTCATCAGTGCATGGGCACCAGAATGCTCCGTGAATGCTATACAGCTTCCGTTGTTATCACAACGGTTGCGGGCTTTGCGGCATCTCGGGTAGGAGCGCAGCGGGAAACCTTTCTGGAGCTGGTAATGCGCAGCTTCGATGTGGTTGTCTTTGATGAGAGCGACAGGGTTCAAAAAACGCTTGATCACTTTTTCATGCCGGAAACGAGTTTTAATAGCTATATCCGTGAATGTGCCGAAGATTGCAGCGCCTATATGCGGCTGAGCAGCAAACGCAGAGAGGAGAATCTGGCCGAGCAGAGGTACGATGAAATGCAGCGCCAGAGCGTGACGGTCCTGAGCTGCCTTATAAAATCTCTGCACCATGAGTTGGGTACATGGAAGAAAATTGCGTATGGGGATCCTTTTTCAGCCCTTATCCTCTTAGAGGATATGTACCGGGATGAGTCGGAATATAGAATCCCGTATGCCGTCTATCAAGCCGTCTATGACCTGATCGATATGCAGGATGAAGACGGCATTCGTCAGAGTACGCTATGGGCCGTCCTTGAGAGCTCCTGTAAGAGTACCGACGAGACGTTCTTTAACCAAATGTACCGTGCTTGGCTGAATGAGCTGGGTGATGATTTTCCGCGGCCTGAGAAGGATAAGGTAAAACAAATTCAAGATGCCCGCATCAAGCTTATTTTGCGGCTCATTTATTTTGATCACTTTATCCGAGACCTCAGCGATGCGTATGAGGCCAGCCACGAAACCTCTTATGGACAAAATGAGCTGTTCGGATTCCTGCAAACTCGTTTTCGGCAGCAGCAGTATTTCCTCCCCTCCGCGCTGTGCGGCAACCTGTTCGGCCTGAAAAAGACAGATGACGAAGATATTATTCTGTTCCGTCAGTTCGCGTTCGGACGAAGCCTGATGAAGGATCTTCCGTATTTGCGCACTGACGCACAGGGCAATCCTGCGGGCCCCCATGTGATTATGCTGTCCGGTTCCAGCTGGGCGGAGGGTTCATATGAGTACCACGTAAATCGGCCGGTGAACTATATCTTGGAGGCGGATGGTGAGAAACGCGCATTTTTAGAAAAAACGCGTTTCTTTGAATCCGGGTTTCCGGAGCGTATTTCCGGCGCGTCAGATGATCAACGCATGCTGCAGCTGCGGTCTGCAACCGAAAAGACAGTCGATCTGATCGTCAGAGAATATGAAAGAAAAACCGGGAAGATCCTGTTGGTCGTCAACAGCTATGTTCAGGCACAGGAAGTACAGCGAACACTGGAAACGGCCCTGCGGAAGGTCAATTGCCCTGCACAGGTTTGCCGGATGATCTCTGATGCTGTCAGCAGCGAGAATGTTCAGGGAACGGTGCGCCGAGGGGAGGTCAGCCGGTTTGCCTGGATGAAAGAGGATATCCTGATTGCGCCTGCTATGGCGATCGAACGCGGACACAACATTGTCGATGAGTACGGCCACTCTGCCCTTTGCGCGGTGTTTTTCATGGTACGGCCGATGGCTGTTCCTGACGATATCCAGCAGAAGGGCAGCAAGCTCAATGGATTTGTGGAAGCCCACTGTCATCGGGAACCACAGGAATCTCTGTTCGCATACAATGTGCGCATCCGGCAATTTGCGGCACAGCAGTGGGCCAAGATGAGCAAAAGCAAATCGTTTGGTTTGGCTGAGCTGGATGCCGAAGAGCGGAAAGATGTGGTTGCAACGCTGTTTGTTTTGATCCTTCAGATTTTTGGCCGGTTGGCGCGTGTAACGGATGTGACGAAGCCGGAACCGCATGTTTATTTTATTGACGGCGCATTTCGCGGCCGCGAAGAAAAGCAAGGTGACTTTGACTGTCTCTCCGAGTTGGGCAGGTACTTAGATGCATTGATGACCTGCAAAGACAGTGCGGAAATTGCCGAAACGCTGTATGCTCCATTTTATAAAGCTTATCGAAAGGACATTCCGTATGAATCATAAAATCTATCCGCTGGCATATAAACTGTCTCCCAAACAAACCTGCACCCTGTACTATTTGGGGTTTCCCGCATCTTGGAAAGCGGCCCTGCTAAACATCGCACGGAAGACGAACCCGAAGTTTAAGGATGAGTATGGACTTCCGACGAATGCACTGAAGAAGCTGGTCGACAGCTGGATGGAAGGTATCATCGCTTTAGCTCCGCTAAAAAAGGACAGCCATGATGAGCGTTGGCTTACATCTTGCTATGAATACTCCGAGAAAAATATTCAGGCATTGTGCAGTATCATTAAGACCTGGGTAAAGGCCACGTATATCACGCCTTCAAGAGTAAACCCCATAGCAAAAAAACACGCAAAAGAATTTTGCGATACGATACATTGGGAAGAACTTGCGGCGGCTCAATCCACGGATAAAGTCTGCCTTACACGCGAAGATGGAACAGTTTGCGAAGCCGCTTACCAAGCCATTCCGCTTCTCGCAATCAACCGTTTGTTGGGAAAAGAGATCACCTTGAGCGGGCAAACATTGCACCTGTGCTATGCCGCCAAGAATCAGCTGGTCAGCGATCCGATTACAGATATGAAAAGTCACCATCAGTACTCTTTTGTATTTGATTTATCTGTGCAGACAACCCCTCCGGAAAGAAAAGCTCTGCTGCTGTGCCAGATGAGTATTCGCCGCTGGATCCCCGATAACTACAATAAGGAGCGGACTCCGTTTTTAACGAATGCAGTCAATGCGCATATTAAGATTTCAGAGGATAAGTATTGTCAAGTGCCCATTGTCTATGGTTACACAGCCAAACAGCCCGTATGGAAAGAACAGGACAAGGAATGCTACAACATTTGGGGATATTCCCAATTACCATCGGCGGAAGCTGTTGTAAGAGATCCCGCGGCATACGCGGAAAAAATCCTCCTTCCCTACAAAAACGGCATGGCCGGCTTTGCAGCTTCCAAAATCGGAACTGGTGTGTCCGTTGTCGACAAGGCGTCGCTGTACCAGTCAGTGCCTGCTCTGCTCGGTGATATGATTTGTGAGCAGCCCGAAGCGGAACGGGTCATGCTGCGAGGACAGAAACTCAAAAAATATAACTCTCCGCAGGGATATGAGGATTCTGAAGATTTCCGGAACTGGGTCAGCCGATGCACGGAGACAGACCAAATCACATTCGAGCTGTATGGCCTGTGGAAGGATGCTTCACAGCAAAGACTGCTGAAACAGATTGAGACCAAAATTAAACAGGATTTTGGCGATGAAAAGGATATATCCGGTTTGAAAGTGCAGTATGTGTGTAAAGAAGTCGGCGATCTTGCAGATAGCATGCCGGACGATAAGCTGCAAACGCAGATTACACGATGCGACGAAATCGCCGGGCTATTAGGCGATACCGATGGGGTGACGGCTTGTATTTTCGTTTTGCCCGGGCAAGAGAACTATGTTGTCGGCGATCCGAAATCTGTCCTTCGCAATGCGTTTGCCAAAACGGGACGAGTTGTACAGTTTGTTACTCCTGAGGAGGATGCCAGCCAGAACAAAATTGAAAATGCTGTGTACGATCTCTATCGACAGTTAGGTGTTGTAACCCTGCTGGATCCTGAACGAGACCAGCCCGATTTGGCGCATACGCCTTGTGTGGGGATGCATTTGTGTACGCAAGTTCAGGGGATTTCCAATAAAGCGCGTTTTCTTCCGCTTTACATTACGGTTGATTTGATGGAGGGAAGGGTGCAAGTACATTGTGACGCATTCTCAAAGCGGACGGTCTCTTATCGGGAAGCGTGTCTCGAGATGGCGCAGCTTTTCTGGAAAAGCGATTTGGAACAGCGCTGTGTTGCTGCAAGCCGCACCCCTGCGAAGCAAAAACTCATAGAGCTGAAAAACCGGTACAATACGCCGGAAAACGGCGTGTTGGTTTTGGTTCAATCCGATGGAAATACACGAGCGGTATGGGGCGGTATCTCCGACAAGGAGATTGGTGGATATGAGAAGGTAAAGGCGTATTGCCCGACTCAGATAAATGTTGGCATGCCGCAAAATCCGTACTTACTCTCCTTGGCGAATTCAGGTGTACGAATCATTCGGATCAGGAGTAATCAAGAAGTTCCGGATTATTTTACGGGGTTGAGCGCAAAAGCTTCTGATGAAAATTTGCAGCGTTCTTCTGCATCGGGTATTTTTAAATACGAGGATGTGTACTGGGGCATTCATACGAAGCCGAACGATATGCGTTATACACAGAGCCTAAAAGAGTCTAAGATCAATTACCCCACACATCCGTTTGCTGAAAAGGACATGATTGAATTGTACCCATTGCAGCTTCAACCGGAGGATGATGCAGCAAGCTGGATCTTCTATACCAACGCATTGAGAGATCTTCCGATTCAGTACAATCAGTCAACGGTTCTGCCTTTACCGCTCCATCTGGCAAAGGGCCTTGAAGAGTACCTTTTCAAGATATAAGTAGATAATACAAAAGTGGGCATCACCTCAAGAATAGAGGTGGTGCCTACTTTTCATTTCAGTCTTGCAATGAGATTAATTAGGGGGAATGCCTATTTTAATATGATAAATGGCTAAATGTGTGTAAAATTTTCCGAATTAGTAGTAGTTCAGGTGAGCTGCCAGAGATAAAGAGATACGCCCCAAAACGCTAACTGAGATTTATGCTCGCCTTACCCGAAGAAATACTGCTTCATATCTGAGACGCCGCCATCCTTATCGCAGAACCACTCGTAATCAGAGTGGCAATTTTGGCAGTGAGCAATTACATCGAACCCGCCGGGTGAATGCCTGTTATCGGTAATGCTCATGACTTCCAAGGACCTTCCGCAGGCCGGGCAGAACCTACTCTTCTTTGCCTGACGAGTGGCACGTTCTCTCTGCTCTGTCTCAAGTGCACCCAAAAGGCCTTGCCAAAGATTCGGATTCGGCTCATGCTCTGCGTAGTCTTCAAGGTGCCGCCGGATATCATCGGTAGCCAACGCAAGAAACTTGTCGTCCAGAAATCGAATGTGGCGCTTAATGTAATCGGAAACTACTGCGGGCATATATGTGTTTTTGCCCATCGCATACCGCATTGCTGACAGCAGGATCAAGCGAAGGTCAGCGTCGCAGATAGGGGCGAGTAGGTCCTGAAGGCACAACAGGAACTCCTTGCCGTTGTTCATGCATACACGCAGTGGCTGTTGTTCTTCCGTTACCAGATTCAGTAGACTGTTAGCTTGATCCTTCAGTTCATCGATGGTGATCGATTCGTAGTCTTGAAAAGGGTTTACTTCATAATTCATTATTTGACCTCCAGTCAGTTTGTCCTTGCTATGAGGTGTTGGCATTGTAGCTCTGACTGCCCGGAGGTTCAACCGTTTCTTTCGCATTTGAAAAGAAATTGAACAGAGTCGGAATTCGTGCGGATTTATCATTTTCTTGCTTTTCCTGCCCAAATGTGCTATCATTATAAACAACGCTGTCAAGTGTTGGAATAGGCCTTGGCAGTATGGCTGCAATAGACCGAATGCTCTGCCAAGCGGCAGAGCATTTTTCGTATATCGGTACGGAGGAGATATTTATGTCTGTGAGTTATAAAAAACTCTGGAAGCTGCTTATCGATTAGGATATGAAGAAAAAAGACCTATGTGAAAAGGCTGGTATCAGCCCAGCATCTGTCACTAAGATGGGGCGGAACGGGCATGTTACCACGGAGATACTCGTGAAGATTTGTGCGGCGCTGGATTGTAGGATAGCCTGCTTCCGTGAGGGCTGTGGGCGGCAGCAACCCGATGGCATCATATGTGTGTAAAGAAATCGGTAGTCTTGCGGATAGCATGCCAGACGGTAAGCTGCAGACGCAGATTACACGATGCGGTGAAATCGTCGAGGTATTGAAAATGTTGGAGGCTGCCGGATGGCATGGGCATCCCAGCGCAGCCGGAGGGCGATCAACTATGCTTTCATTGTGGTATCCGACCGCATCAGCGGACCCTCCTACATCTTCCCATCATACACATGGGCTCCTTTCCAATCAAATTGGGGAAGGGCGAAAACGGCGGTTGCCTCTAACAGAGCAGCCGCCGTTTCCTCTATGCCATACACTGCATTTCAGTATTGCAAGGTCATTTGGTTTTATAAATCGGGGCATTTAGGATCATCCACAAGGGATACGCTGAAATCCTGTGCGGTTGCGCCCTCCGGCAGCAGCTTCGCCATGACCACGAGCCGTTGGTTGCCGGTATTGGCCTTGTCATACTTCCGGCAGCAGGTGGAAAGGGTCAGGACGGTATCTTCCTCGGAGAAGGTCACACCGTCAAAATCCAGCCAGTTTTTCCGCGCAACCGTCTCAAAGAAGCTGACCAGATCATCTCCCGTGGGATCAGGCGCAATATAGTCGAAGCCAATATCCGTGATGAAACAGGCCGTGATCTGGAAGACCATGTCCTCTCCCTTCACCGCGAGGTAGACATACGGGTTCTCCTTCATATAGTCCGCATCCATATACCGATGGAGCTTCGTGAGCTTGGGCCCGTCCGGGTCACAGTTGCTGGCAGAGTGACCGAAGATGACGGTATTCCTATCCAGCTTGCTCCGGCTGCTCAAACGGTTGTCACAGTGGGCGTAGTAGCAGCCCCATTCGCTGTAGTTCCCGTTCTCGTCCTTTTGCAGGTAGTAAGCGTTGTCCTTCGCCTGCACCACGGGGTCGTCCACCTCGGTACCGGGCATATACAGCCACGCCACGGCGTCGGCGTATTTCTTTCTTGCGTCCTTCAGCTCCTTTTGCCGGTCCACGGTGGGGATGATCTCGCCGGTGGGCTGTGGCTCGGTCACTTCGGGTACGCTGGGATATTCCTCTTTCTGATGACAAGCGGTGGCACTGATCGCCGTCCCCATCAGCATAATGGCGACAAAGGTTCAAAACGGAAATCGAGTGATCTTTTTCATAGTGTTTTCTCCTTCTGCGTGGGAAGGCGGCATGGCTCATGGGTTGTGAATGGCGCGCAGTGTTTCCAGTGGCGAAAAAGGAACAGCGCGGAGGCCGGTGTTGTTGACCGTCCGCCGCGCTGTCCTTTGCCTGTTGTGGAATTGTGCCTGCGTATGTCTGCTCTGGCAGCTGCTTGATTTACTCAGCTATGACCCTCCAGAGAAACGTTACGCTCTGACTGCGGGTGCAGTCACTTTCCTTGCGGTGATGATATTTCTTTTCACCGGTTTAGACCAACTTACCCCATGTCAGGGGGCCGACGATGCCGTCCGCACCCAGACCGTTGGCCTTCTGGAACGCCAGCACGGCGGCCTTTGTCTTGCTTCCGAAGATGCCGTCCACGCTGCCGCAGTCATAGCCCAGCGCGTTCAGCAGCTCCTGCAGCTTGCGCACCGCGTCTCCGCGGGAGCCGTAGGACACCATGGGACGCCCGACAACGGTCGTCGTCTCCACAGGCATGGCGGGGCTGACGCCGTAGAGCTTGCCCCAGGTGAGTTTGCCCACGATACCGTCCACGCCCAGGCCGTTGGCCTTCTGGAACGCCGTCACAGCCGCATAGGTCTTGGCTCCGAAGATGCCGTCCACATTGCCGGAATCGAAGCCCTTGGCATTCAACTTTTCCTGCAGGGTCTTTACCGCGTCGCCGGTGCAGCCCCAATACACCATGGGCATATCGGGTACCACGGGGGCGTAGTAGCTGCCGCCGCCGGAGGAGGTGGACTTGTTCCACAGCTTGATGGAGCCGTTGATGGACTCATAGTTGGTGCTGTCGGTGGGAGTGTAAGTCCACCCGTAGCTCTTGTTCGCAACCACCTCGGTGGTGGTGGGGTCGTCCCAAGCAATCGTACCGCCGGCAGGCGTAATGGTACCGATACCCAAGGCGGCATCCGCCAGCGTCTTGCCGGAAGCGGTGATCTTGGTATAGGCAGGTTCGCCGGTGGGCGTTGCCTTGGTGATGGTGATCTCCACGGGAGAGCTGGTGACGGCGTTGTATTCGCTGTCGCCCGCCTTGGTGGCCGTCACGGTGACGGAGCCGATCCTGACGGGCGTCAGGACACCGTTGGAATCAATAGTAGCTTCGCCAGTGCCGTTGGTCACAGTGTAGGTCACCGCGCCGGAACCGGAGCCGCCGCTGGTACCAAGCTGCAAGGTCTGACCGTAGACCACGGTGGTGCCGCCGGTAATGCGCAGTGCCTGCTGGTTATCCTTTTCTGTCAGGGTGATAGTCAGGGTGATGGTGATCTTGTCACCCGCCTTGCCGCCGGAGACCGCGTAGGTCAGCAAGCTGCCGTCCGCTGCGAAATCATGCTGGGTCAGTGCGGCGCCCGAGCCAGTGCTGACGCTGTATTCGCTGGTATAGCTCCACGTTTGTCCGCTGGGAAGCTCCAACCAGTCCGGCGTGTAGGTGTGCTCGGAGATGTCTGTGTACTTCTGCGTCAGATCGACCGTTTTGAGGCTGCCGCCATCCGCCTTGTTCACCATGACTTCAAGCCCGATGTTCTCCACCATGTTGTAGTTGGCAGCGTCTGTCGGGGTGAACTTCGCCTGGAAGGCCTTGGCGGCAGTCGAAGCGCCGCCCACAGATTCGCTGGTGCCCTTGACCGTCACTGTGCCCGTGATGGAATGGCCGTTCAGGTCAAGTCCCGTGTCCTGCGTGCCGTTGATGGTATAATCGCCGGTCACGTCGGTCAGCAGCTTGAATTCTGCGCCGCCGTCTCTGTCTGCATCAATGGCCGTTTGTAAATTTGCAAATCTCCGCTGCTGGCGGTTGCCCTCGCCATTGTTCAAGGCTGCTTCAGCCACCGCAGGCGCGTTGCAGTAGGGGCAGTTGGTGGAGTTGTTGTCAAAGCCGTTCTTGCCGCCGTGGGGGCACTTCACGACCTTGACATTTTCCATGTCGGCCGTCGAGGAACACTCCACATACGCGCCGGTTTCCGCATTCTGGAACGCATAGCCGGAGGCCAGCAGAGAACCTGCCGCGGCGCCGTTGACGTTCAGCGTTGCAAACGTACCGCCGTTCAGCGTGGCCTTGCCGCCGTTTAGCACGGTCAGGGTCCCTATCCTGCCCGTCCAGCCGGTCAGGTCAAGCGTATTGCCCGGATCTACGATCACATACGAAATCTCCGCGCTGCCGCAGACGATCAGCTTATTTCCCGTATCGGTTTCTCCGACATAAAGTATTCCGTCGATGGTCTTTCCGTTGCTCATATCCAGCGTCAGCTTTTTGCCGCCTGTCACATAGCCGCCCAAGCATTCGCCGCCCAGCGCTGCGACTGTGCTGCCGGTCTCCGCCGCTTTGATCGCGAAATACTACAGGCCGCTCTTCTCGTTACCATTGTCAAGACACCCGTCGGCGTAATATGTGATCGCACCGTCCGGGGCAACGACCTTCGCCGTCACCGTCTGCCCGCAGGTATCGCAGGCCCAGACGCCGTCGGTCTCCGTCGCGCCCGCGTTGTGGGTGCAGGACAGACCGCAGGCACACTTGTTGTTCACCATGGTGTGGGTGTGCTCCTTGACGGTTACGTCGGCCAGCTCCGTTGCATTGCCGTCCTGCACGTCGTCGCCCTTGTAGAAAGCGTGCACCTTCTGCGTATCCAACAGGGACATGAGCGGCTGCAACTCTTCTGCGATGTAGCTCTTAATGCTTTGGAACGTGCCGCCGCTGATGGCGATGGTTCCGTTGCGCGTGAACTGCACATCGCCAAACGTGCCGTCCGTAATGTTCAGCGTAGCGCCGGAAGCGACAACCCATTCACCCGCGTGATTGGAGCCGCCGTTGACGGTGACGGCTGCACCCTCTAATACGGTGAGGCCAAGCACCGTGCCGTTGCTGACGGTCACAGAGCCACTGTTCGCGTCGCAGAAAAGTCCCGCGCATCCTGAACCGCCGATCTCGCCGCTCCGGATGTCCAGTGCGCCGGCCATGAACATGAGATTTGAAATTCTGCCGTAAGCGGCCTCGCCTGTAACAGGCAGGTTGCCTGTCGCGAGAGTTTCTTTTTTCTGCGTTTCCTCGTTAGTCTCTGTGAATCCAACCTCGAGGTAGTCGACCGTCTTGTGGTTCAGATCGAGCGTCAAGGTTTTGGTGACAACAGGTACGATGGAAGCATACTGTTCGAACGTAAAATCTTCACCGAGCGCATTGAGGGCGTCTGCATCCGTCACATGGTTGGCCAGCAGCTTGACGGTGTCGCCATCCTGTGCCGCATTCAGCGCCGCCGGGAGGGATTCGTATGTGCCGCCGTCCGTGCCATCCGCTTTTGTTACCGAAGCGGCCTCAACGACAGCCTCGTTGACTGTGAGTTCCACGGTTGTTGACCGTTCCTCTTTGTAGTTCGTGGTTTCGCCGGTCTTGGTGTAGACGTAATACGTGCCGGGCTCGCTGATTGCAGTGTTCTCGTCAATCTCGGGCATGGCTTCGCTGCCCTCGTAATCCGAATATCCAGCTATTGTTTGGAACTGCGTATAGTAGTACGTCACCGCAGCACCCTCCGGCGCACCCTCGACAGACAGCAGTGGCAGAATCTTTTCGCCCACCGTGCAGGTCGTCCTGGAAAGAGATACGTTCAATTTGGGATAGGCCTTGTTGATGAAGCCACCGATCGTAAACGTTTCTTCGCCCGCCTTGAGCTTGTACTTTGCCGCGGCATCACCGATCAGCTCGATTTCCACAGTGACGGTACGCGATCCCGCATCAGCGGAATCGAACGTCTTCTTGGCAGTAAAGCCCGTTCCTTCTTTGAGTATGATGTTATTTGTGCCGTCTGTAAACGTCAAATCGATTGAAATCGTGTCGCCGTTCGTTATGCCGTCATAGCTGCGGCCAATGGAATCGGGCTTGCTGACGCACCAGATCTCCGTCCGCGTGTCCTCTCCGGGAATATATGTGCCGCCGCCCCCTTCTGTCGGGCTTCCGGGGGCTACATAGATCCCACCGCCCTCGCCACCGGTCTCACCGCCGCCGATGACACCGCCCGATATGCTCACGTCCTCTCCCTCGGCAAAAGCCGCTGTGGGCAGAAGCGTCAGGCACAGGGCCAGCGCCATGAATGCACTCAATAGTCGTTTTTTCATGTCCTTCCTCCTTGAAAAATCGTCTTGCCTTTATATGGAAATCCGACATCTGCCTGATGCTGTTTTTACAGGTCGTCCGGTACCAGATGCAGCTTTTTCGCGGCGGTCTTGGCCTCCGCCCGGCGCTTCACGTCCAGCTTGTCGAGGATGTGGCTGACGTGGGTCTTCACGGTCGGCAGCTTCACGTCCATGATCTGGGCGACCTCGGCATTGGACTTGTCCGCACAGAGCAGATGGAGAATTTGCAGCTCCGTGGGCGTCAACTCCTCACCGGGGGCAAGGCGGGGTTCGAGGAAATGCGGGTAGAACGCCGCCTGCGTCCGCACCGCCGCCATCAGCCGCTTGCGCCATGCCTTGTCGCCGTCCCAGTCCAGCGCTTCCAGCAGCGGCAGCACCGCCGCACCGTAGACGCTGACGGTTCGGATGAAGTGATACTCCGCCGCGGTGTCCAGCGCCGCCGTCAATCTCTCGCGCCACCCCTCGTCCCGCTTGCGGTGCAGGGCGATGGCAGTCAGGACATTCAGGTGAATGCCGTCGATGATGCGGGCGCAGTTTTGAACGTACGGCTCCAGCGGGACAAGCGTCAACTGCGCCGCGTCCGGTCTGCCGTCCTCCAGCTCCACCATGGCCTGGGTGAGATACTGGTAGCGCCGCATGACGTTCAGGTGCGTCGGCTCCCGTGGGGCTTTTTCCCGATACCACGCGTCCGCCGCGTCAAGGTCGCCGGTGTGCATGTCAATACGGCAGAGCATGGCGTCCATATTGGGCAGAAAGCGTGTCAAACCGCGCTCGGCAAAGCATTCACGGAGCACCTCGATGGTGCGCCGCGCGTCGGCGGGCTGTCCGCTTGCCAGCTGGCTGCGGGCCAGCAATCCGCTGACGGCGAACTCCATGTCCGGCGTGCCCCGGTTGCGGACCTCGTTCAGCTGTGGGAGAAGGGACAGCATTCGCCCGGCTACGTCCTCCCCCTTTTCAAACTTGCTCTCGGCGATGGCGCAGTCCGCAAGTCCCACGCCGTCCCGCCCCAGTACCGTCTCCACAGGGAGACGGAGGGTCTTGTAGAGCAGGTCGTCCTTTTTGCTCCATTCGGAAAAGTCCTTGCCGCCGTTCATGATGCTGGGCAGCGCGCTTGTGACGGAGAAGGACGGCAGCGTCACTTCCTTGTTCATCAGCAGCCGGAACACGGCGGGAATGGTTTCCGTCAGACCGTTCACGCCCCGCTGGGGCAGGGAGATGTCCAGCCACGCAAGGCGGCTGCGGGCCTGCTTTCCGGCGGCGTCCTGCCTGCCGCAGCGCTCGGCAAATGCTTGCAGCTCGCCGTACCAGCGCTCCGAGCCTTCGTAGTCCAGCGCCAGCGCGCAGAGCATGCTCATGCCCTGCATCAGCGAGGGAGAGGCGAGAATTTCCGCCTCCGGCAGGCTGCGGTAGTATTTTTCCATCTCGGCATAGTGACCCATGCCGGGGTGCAGCTCGGCGTTGCGCACCAGCAGCTCGGAGACCTTGGAATGGTCACCGCCGCTGGTGTAGCATTCCAGGGCGTGGGCGTAGTCCTCCTTCAGCTCATAGTACAGCCCGCCCCGGCTGAAGAGCGCTTTGCGCTTTTCCTCGGTATACTCCCGTTCCATCTCCCAGAGGAGAAAAGCTCGGAAACCCGACCAGAAGTGGAAGCGCTGGCAGTCGTCGTAGCGCAGCATAGTGGTGTATCGAAGAAGCCAGTCCAGCCGTTCGCCAGCACGGGGATCGCCGCTGACCATCCGCGCCATTTCCAGGTCAAAGCTTTCAAAGGGAGCCAGCTCCAACAGGAAGCGCCGCACCGGCAGGTCAAAGCGCCGGTAGATGGCGGTTTCAAAGTAGAGAAACACCTCCCGGAACACCCGCGCCACCAACTCCGGCGTCCACGGCTTGCCCGGAGACATACACCGGGCGGTGATGGCTACGCCCAGCGGATAGCCCACGGATTCTTTCAAAATTCCGTCGATCTCGCTATCTGTTACATTTGCTCCCGAAAGCTGAAACAGTCGCCGCACATCGTCCGCGTCAAAAAGCAGGTCGTCGGCCTCCAGCACCGTCATCAGCCCCGTGTACTGAAACGCCGTCAGGCAGCCGGGCGGCACACCGCGCGAGAGCAGCACGAAACGGCGCTCCGGACTTGAGCGAATCAATTCGCAAAGAGCCTGCTGCCCGGCTTCCTCCTGCATGAGCTGAAGATCGTCAATCAGCAGAATGTCCCAATCCTGCGCTGACGGTGGGATCGCGCAGTCTGGGTCTGCCGCGCTTTGCCGCAGCACATTCCGCCCGCGCAGCAGCGCGTCCGCCAGCACGGTCTTTCCAAAGCCGCAGGGCGCGCTGAAAAAAAGGACTCTGCCATGCGCCATGAAGCTGTCAAACCGTTTCTGAACAGAGGGCTTTATGATGATATTTTCGGTCATTTCTTCCCTCCCTTTGATACAGTGCGAGATTGTCATAAGCCTTTTGCCATCTATCTCAAATTATATTATACGCGGCTGTTCTGAAATGTAAATCATCCCAAAGGATGAGACGCGCTGCATAGCAAACGGCTGTGCAGGCCAGCATTTCGTGAGGTGAAAAAGAAATCGCACAGCATCAGGCCAAAATGCCTGCGCTGTGCGATTCGGTGTTTACTTATAAAGTCTTGTCACTTCTTACTGTGTCACAGGAGAATCAAAATTAAAGTCGCGGCGCAATGCGGCCTGCCCATGTTCTGTGTGATATTCTTCAAGCTGTCGACGAATATCATCGGTAGCCAAAACGAGAAACTTATCATCCAAAAACTGACGGTGACGCTTGATATAATCGGCGACTACTATGGGCATATATGTGTTTCTGTCCATCGCATACCGCATTGCCGATAGCAGGATCAAGCGAAAATTAGAATCGCAGATTGGGGCGAGCAGATCCTGTGGGAACAGCAGGAGCACTTTGCCGTCATTCATGAATACGCGCAGCGGGTGCTGTTCTTCTGTTACCCGGTCCAGTGAGTTGTTGGTTTGCTCTTTCAGCTCATCAATGGTGATGGATTCATAGGCAGAAACGAGAAGGCCAAGATGAACTTTATATTGAAAAATGGATAAAAAAAGACCAGACATAGTTGTGTCCGGTGGGGAATTTTAAGAACGCACAAATAAAAAATAATATCAACAAATAACAGCAAACTCTTGAAAAATTCACATTTATGGTGTATACTAAAATAATTGAGCTGTATTCAGATTCAAATCACGAGGTGAGAGCATGGAAGAAATCATGAATGACAAATGGATAAGCATAGATGAAGCTGCGGAATATTTAGGAATCAAAACAGTTACTCTTCGCAGCTGGATCAGAAATGGTAAAGAAGGTTTGCCTGCTCAAAAAATCGGAAAACAGTGGAAGTTTAAAATTTCCGAACTCGATGAATGGGTTAAGAGCGGTAAAAGCGCTGACTGATTCAAGGGGAAAATCGAAGAAAATCATTAGACAAGGAGCAGACAAAGATGGCTGTCAAGAAAACGCAATTATATGCATCGCTGTGGGCGAGCTGTGACAAACTTCGCGGAGGCATGGATTCCTCAGAGTATAAGGACTATATCCTGACACTTTTGTTCATGAAGTATGTCACGGATAAATTTAAGAATAAAGGAGCCTATGAAGACATTAGGGTCTTTGATAAGGCACATGATAAAGATCCCGATCCGGAGAAACGGACGGGCTGCTCCTTTGATGACTTTATTGCTCTGAAGGGAAAGAAAAACATCGGCGAAGGTATGGATAAAATCATAGCACGCCTTGCTGACGAGAATACTGACCTGAAGGGTGTTATTGATATTGCTCATTTTAATGATGAGAAGAAGCTGGGAAGCGGTAAGGAAATGGTTGATAAGTTGACCGATCTCATATCCATCTTCCAGCGCCCGGAACTCGACTTCTCCCGGAATAAGACTGAAGGTGATGACATCATCGGAGATGCCTACGAATATTTGATGCGCAAATTCGCTACAGAAAGCGGAAAGAGCAAGGGACAATTCTATACACCTGCAGAGGTTTCCAGAATCCTCGCCAATGTAGTGGGAATCAGCCGTTGCACGGACACCAGCGCCACGGTATGCGATCCGGCATGTGGAAGTGGCAGCCTATTAATTCGAGCTATTGATGCAGCTCCTATCCCAATCATGGGATATGGCCAAGAAAAGGAAAGCACGACAGCTGGTCTGGCGAAGATGAATGCCGTCCTGCATCGTAAGGCCGAGATTACCATCAAGAGCGGTAACACATTCTCAAATCCGCAGTATCTTGATAAGTCCGATAATTCCATACTTGAACGTTTCGATTACATAGTGGCAAATCCGCCCTTCTCTATGAAGAACTGGCGCGATGGTATTGCCGGTAAAGAATATGGTCGCTTCGAGGGCTATGGGGACACGCCACCGGAAAAGAACGGCGACTATGCTTGGCTCATGCATATCCTTAAGGCTTTGAAATCAAATGGCAAAGCTGCGGTTATTCTCCCTCATGGTGTTCTGTTCCGTGGAAATGCCGAAGCGACTATTAGAGAAGCAATTATAAAGAAGCACTGGATCAAGGGCATTATCAGCCTTCCGGCAAACTTGTTTTACGGCACCGGCATAGCCGCCTGCGTGCTCGTGATTGATAAAGAAGGCGCTGCAAACCGACAGGGCATCTTTATGATTGATGCCAGCCGTGGGTACGTTAAGGACGGAAATAAAAACCGTCTGCGTGAACGTGATATTTACAGAATCATCACAACATTCAATCAGCAGATAACAACCGATCCCAAGTATGCTCGTTTCATACCAAACGATGAAATTGAAAAGAAGAACGGGTATAACCTGAACATCACCCGCTATATTGACTCCACAGATCCGGAGGATATTCAGGATATCTATGCGCACATTCATGGAGGTATCCCTGCGGTTGACATTGATGGCCTCTCCAAGTACTGGGAAGTATTTCCTTCGCTGAAGGCTGAGCTGCTGACGGCGATCAGCGAGAAGTATTACAGTCTGAATGTGGAGCACGAAAACATCCGTCAGACGATATATAAAAACGCCGAGTTCTCAGATTATGGCGAGAAACTCGACGAGGCTTTTGCAGCTTGGAAAGCCAAAGAATATCCTGCGCTATCTTCCCTCGATGAAGATGTATCCGCCAGAGAGTTAATCATTAGTCTTGCGGAGGATATCCTTGCTGAATTCGAACACTTGACACTGATTGATAAATACGACGTGTATCAAGTACTGCTGGCTTATTGGAACGAGGTCATGAACGATGACGTGTCGCTTATCATAAGTGAACCGGATGGCTATGCCAATGCCAGAGTGACGGACAATGTCGAGGAAGAGATCACGCAAGGTAAGAATAAAGGCGAGATGAAAGTCACCGGATGGGAAGGCAGATTGATTCCAAAGGCCATCGTTATAGATACCTTTTTCCGTGAGGAGAAGAATGCCATAGAGGAAGCCGAGAACATTGTCGCAGAAACTGAATCCCAGCTTTCTGATCTGATTGAGAGCGCCGATGAAGAATCTGCTCTTGCCGATGTGGCTGAGAACGGAAAAGTCAAGACTAAGGATTTAGAGGCTAAGATCGAGGAACTCACACAGTATGTAGAGACGGAGGAAACGATAGAGCTGGAGCTCCTAATGGATCAACTTCCTATGCAGAAAAAGCGCCTTCAGGCATATCTTGTTGGCCATCCGCGCTGCAAGAGCGCTTTGACTGACAAGGGTACCGTCAATAAATCATCCATTATGCTGCGTTTGCTGGTTATTCGGACTGAGGAGAACATACCGGAAAGTTTGCAGGATGATGTTAACCAGCTGAAAGCTGCGTTGGAGCTGTGTGGCATGATTTCAGATTACAACAAGGTTGTCAAAGACCTGAACAAGGCGCTTGATGAAAAATGCAGAGCAAGATACGACAGCCTGACACACGAAGAAATTCTGGAGCTGCTGGTAAACAAGAAGTGGTTTGACAGTATCTTCTTTGGTATTGCTGATTTGTACGCCGCGATTTCTCATCACCTGACAAATAGGATAATTGAACTTGCGGATCGTTATGAAGATACACTTCCGGAGCTTGATAAAGATACAACTGAGAATGAGGCAAAGGTAAAGTCTCATCTGGAAAGGATGGGATTCGAATGGTAAGCAAATATAAAGAGACAGAAATTGGATCTATTCCAGAGGAATGGGATGTGACCTCACTATCAGACGCTTTTCAGAACCTTGAAGCTGGAGTAAGTGTAAATTCAGATGAAAGGCAAAATGCAGATTTCTTTGTTTTGAAGACATCTGCAATTTCCGATGGACTTATCAACATAGATGAGGCTAAGCCTGTAGTCAAAAAGGAGTATGCGCGTCTTAAATGTCCGGTAAAAAAAGGAAGCATCATCATAAGCAGGATGAATACTCCACAATTAGTAGGTGCGTGCGGGTATGTAGCTGAAGACGCCAAAGGTTATTTTTTGCCAGATAGGTTATGGCAAGTGATAAATAGCAAGCCGGAGAAGTATGACTTTCGCTGGCTAAATTACTTATTGAATCAGTATAGGTATAAAAATGCTATACATGCTGTTGCTACAGGCACAAGCAACAGTATGAAAAACATATCGAAGGAGCGTTTGCTGGAAATCCGTATTCCAAGACCGTCCATTGAAGAACAGAAATTTATTGTCAAAGCAATAAGTGATATCGAGGCACTCATTTATGACCTTGAAAAACTCATAAAGAAAAAACAAAACATTTTTACTGGGACAATGCAAAGTTTGCTCTCTGGAAAAATACGTATATCAGATTCTTTATGGGAGAAATATGTGATCGGGGATATTGGAGACTTCTATAGTGGACTAACTGGAAAGCAGAAAGATGATTTCGGCAAAGGGAATGCAAGATATATTACATTTCTCAACGTCTTAAACAACACGGTCATAGATATATCGAAACTTGAATCTGTGCAAGTAAATAAAGATGAGTATCAGAATGAAGTGTTAAAGGGAGATTTGTTTTTTAATACCTCGTCAGAAACGCCGGAAGAAGTCGGAATGTGCGCCGTATTGATGGACTCTATAAGAAATACTTATCTAAACAGCTTCTGCTTCGGGTTTCGGTTAAAGACAAAGAAAGTATATGCGCTGTTTTTCTCCTACTATTTTAACAGTCAAGAAGGAAGAAAAATTATGCGAGTATTGGCTCAAGGAGCTACGAGATTTAACCTTTCCAAAGATTATTTTAGCCAAACAGAAATCGAGCTGCCTCCGTATGAGGATCAGGTTGAAATAGCTCAAACATTGGCAGATATGGAAGGCGACATACTATCCTTGGAAAAGAAATGCTTGAAATATAAAGCTATTAAGCAAGGCATGATGGAAGAATTGCTGACCGGCAAGGTCAGATTAGTGTAAGGAGGTGCCTGTCAGATGAGTATTGGCGATGCCGAAATTAAAACACAGGAAAGAGTGATCCGTTTCTTTAAAGATCCGGAGATCTTGGGCTATCAGTATATTGGTAACCTGTCAGATTATCAAAATAAGAACATCAATGAAGATCGTCTGCGCCAGTACCTTCGACTGAAGGGCTATGCAGACAAGCTGATTGATGCTGCTGTTATGCAACTTCAGCAGGAAGCTGGGAATCTTTCGCGTGGAGTTTATGATGCTAATAAGACTGTGTATTCGCGGTTGAAGTACGGCATTCCGGTCAGTGAGAGCCCGGAGAAGCCTCCGGTGACAGTTGAACTTATCGACGAGGCCAATCCGCTAAATAATGACTTTGCAGTCGCTGAGGAAGTAACTGTTGTTGAGCAGCAGGAGAAGAGGCCGGATCTTGTCATCTATTTGAATGGTATTGCTGTGGCCGTTATCGAATTAAAACGAAGCAGCATCTCCGTGTCCGAAGGCATCCGCCAGAATCTCACAAATCAGAAGGACTCCTTTATTCGAGGCTTCTTTACTACCATGCAGTTCTGTATGGCTGGAAACGAGTCGGAAGGCCTGCGCTACGGGACGCTTCTGACCGGAGAGAAGTTTTATATGGAGTGGAAGGATGACGGTTTCAAAGAACATGAGGAGGAGCGTGATCCAGTAGATGTTCGTATCAGTAAAACCTGCGAAGGCATCGATAATAAACTCCTGAAGCAGATATATGCCATGTTCGATAAGGAACGTTTTATCGACCTTATTATGAATTTTGTTGTCTTCGATAAAGGCATCAAAAAGGTGTGCCGGTACAATCAGTATTTTGGCATCAAGCGCACTCAGCAGAGGCTTAATAATCTGAGGACGGAGCTTCACAATCCGAACAGAAATCAGGATAAACCGCTGGGTGGTATTCTTTGGCATACACAGGGTTCAGGCAAAACGCTGACAATGGTATGGCTCGCCAAGTGGATTCTGACACATTGGGCGGAACTTAATGCCCGTGTCCTTATTGTGACAGACAGAGATGAGCTTGATGAGCAGATAGAAAAAACATTCACTGGCGTGGATGAAAATATTGCTCGTACCAAGAGCGGGAAGGACTTGCTGAATCGCCTGAATGTATATGATGATTCGCTAATTTGCTCTCTGGTTCATAAGTTTGGCCGTCGTGGCGGTGAAGCGACAGAGAATGACTACGATAAGTATATTGAAGAACTGAAAGCCTCCCTCCCTGCTGATTTTGAGGCAAAGGGGAATCTTGTAGTATTTGTTGATGAATGTCACAGAACACAGTCCGGTAAGCTCCATACGGCGATGAAGACTATCATGCCGAATGCAGTATTTATTGGCTTTACGGGTACTCCGTTGCTGAAAAAGGATAAAAAGATTAGTATCGAAGTTTTCGGTACATACATCCATGCTTACAAATATAACGAAGGCGTTGCCGATGGCGTCGTGCTGGATTTGCGTTATGAATATCGTGATGTTCCACAGGATTTATCTTCGCAGGATCGTGTTGACCAGTGGTTTGATGTAAAGACCAGAGGCCTCTCTTCTCGTGCTAAAGCAAAGCTCAAGGAGAAGTGGGGCACGATGCAGAAGGTATATAGCTCTCGCTCTCGTCTTGAAAAGGTGGCGTGGGACATCATTCAGGACTTTAATATGAAGCCGCGTCTGATGGATGGAAACGGAAATGCGATTCTTGTAGCTGATGGTATTCCTACGGCTTGTAAGTATTACGAAATCTTCCAACAGATGGGCTTTAAGAAGTGTGCCATCATATCTTCCTATACACCGAACAAGGGCGAACTGCGCACTGATACTGTCAGCGATGAGGATGATACTGAAACCTTCCTCAAATATGAGACGTATTTGAAGATGCTGGGGCTTGATCCGTCTGACCTTCCGAATGCAGGATCGGTTCAGGCTAAGGTGGAGGAATTTGAAAAGGAGGCAAACCGCAAATTCGTAGAGGAGCCCGCGAATATGAAGCTCCTTATCGTCGTGGACAAGCTCCTCACCGGATTTGATGCGCCTCCTTGTACCTACCTTTACATCGACAAGAGGATGCAGGATCACGGCCTGTTTCAGGCGATTTGCCGCGTCAACCGTCTTGATGATGATAGTAAGGATTTCGGCTATATCGTGGATTACACGCAGCTGTTTGGACAGCTCCAGACTGCAATGAAGGACTATACTTCCGGCGCTTTTGAAGGATATGATCCGGAGGATGTAAAAGGACTTGTTAAGGATCGCCATGATGCTACGGTATCCTATTTTGAGGAAGTGTATGATGCCGTCGAAGAACTCTGCGAAGGCGTCGAGGAACCTCGCGGGGAGATCCAGTACATCCATTATTTCTGTGGTGTTTCTGGTCAGTCGGAGGAGAGCGACGAGATTTACGCACGCCTAAGAGAAAAACTCTATCGTTTGGTGAGCAGTCTTGTCAGAGCTTTCGCGGAAGCGAAACCATATCTGGTTGATGATATTTCATCTGGCAAACCGAATGAATATGACAAGAAGGTCACTTTCTACATTGAGTTGAAGAAAACCATCGGTACGGCCAGTGGTGACTTCCTCGATTTGAAGGCCTATGAGCCTGATATGAGAAAGATGATTGATAACTATATAACGGCAGCGGATGCTGAAAAGATTGGCGATTTTGACGATCTTACCTTATTGGATTTTGTAGCAAAACAGGGCGAAACGCTTACCGGTGAAGGTGATAGCGGCCACAAGGAAGGTGCGGCAGAGGCCATCGAGAATAACATCCGTAAGAAGGTTATCGAAAAGGTTACCGTCAATCCGCGCTATTACGCAAAAATGTCAGAAATCCTTGATAAGCTCATTGAAGAGCGTAAGCAGGGAGTTCTTGACTATGCTGAGATGCTTGAGAAATATATAAAGCTGGCTAAGGACGTTGATTGCCCGGAGGATAACGATAAATATCCTGAAAGCATCCGTAAGAGCAAGGCACTTATGGCTATTTATGACAACACCGGCGAGGACGAGAAACTTGCCCTACGAATTCACAAAGCCGTGAAAAAGCAAGCTCTGTCTGGTTTCAGGGATAATCAGGTTGTTGTCAGAAGAATAAAAAAGGCTCTCTTTGAGATTCTGGGTGATGATTCCGAGGTGGAGCGCATCTATAGGATCATTGAGAAACAGGAGGAGTATTAATGCGCATTGTCATTTCCGGGATTCCGATTGATGTGCAAAAAAAGAATATAAAGAATATGCACCTTCAGGTGAAGCCGCCGGATGGACATGTGGTAATTTCTGCGCCTTTATCCGTGGACGATAAAGCTATAGAGGCTTATGCCAGAACTCAGCTGGGCTTTATCAAGAGGGCTATTGCGCAGTTTCAGGATCAGCCAAGAGCATCGAAGCGACAGTATGTTTCCGGCGAGACGATGTATATCTGGGGGAAGCAATACTTTCTTGTCTTCAAGCCGGACAATCAAAAGAACAGCTTCGAGATTCAGAATCAGAATATTGTTCTATCCATGAGCGCCAAAAGTACCGTGAAACAGCGAGACGCTTATGTGAAAGAGGAATATAGGAAGATCCTAAAGGAAGAAATAGAAAAGCGTCTGCCTAAGTGGGAGACACAGACAGGACTTAAATGTGATTCTTGGCAAACGAAATATATGGTCACAAAATGGGGTGCCTGCAGCACAGATAAAAAGAAGCTGTGGTTCAACCTGCAGCTCGCCCAGAAACCGTATGCCTGCCTTGATTATATTATTTTGCATGAGCTTACACATTTAATCACAAGAAAGCATGATGCTACATTCATCGCACACATGGATAGGCACATGCCTAATTGGCGTGAAATACGTAAAGAGCTCAACGACAGCAGACTGGACTACTATGAAGCGCAGGATGAAAGCCCACTGCAGAAACTGATCGACCAATCTCGTTATGACGACATCCGGGATGCGGCCATAGCTTATATTCAAGAGGATCATTCTGGTGACACGAAAAGACTATCGGTCATTGATATGAAAATCGAGAATGTTATCCATATTGAACAGCCGGAGGATGGCGTGATTGCTTTCGATGTAATTGCATCATGCGATGTCGAAATGCCATCCGCATCTCGCAAGGGATATTTTAATGAGCGCTGGCTTAAGATCCATTGTCAGGTTACTCTTGGCATCGATATGAGCGGGTTCCGGATCATGTCTGTTGGTAATTGTGAGCCGCAAGAGGAATCTGATAATGACCGTCTGTCCGGAGAGCTGGTACCTATTATCTCTCGCGACCAGTTTGAAGGCGAGGCTGAGAAGTTCCTGACAAGGTATTGTCCGGAAGCACTGGATAAACCGATGAGGGTTCCAATCGAGACAATAGCCAGCGATATGAAACTACAGGTTATCGAAGATGTTCCTCTGTCAGATGATCTTACTTACTTTGGGACTATCATATTTGATAACGGGAATGTTCTCGATAAGCACCGGAAGATTACAATTCGCAATGCCAAGCGAGGAACCGTTTATCTTGATCCGCGTGTCTCCTATGAAAGATCTGTAGGAACAAAGCGCACTACTCTGGCTCATGAATGTTTCCACTGGTACCGTCATCAGCCTTATCATGTGTTGATGAAAATGATAGGTGCCGATGATAATCTGGAAAAAGCAATTCAATGTCAGATAGCCGCTAATTCCATAGATTCAGATAAATGGAAGGCTGTAGACTGGATGGAGTGGCAAGCCAAAGGCGTCGCTCCGAGAATCTTGATGCCTGCGAGACCGACGCGTTTGAAGGCAGATCAGCTCCTTGCAGTTTATGGCGGGGCTGATGATGCGAGCATTGCAGCCTATGAGAATGTCATTGATGAACTTGCGGAGTTGTTCGATGTGTCGAGACAGGCCGCCAAGGTTCGCCTGATGGATCTTGGGTATCCAAAAGCCGAGGGCGCATATCCATTTGTGGATGGTCAGTATGTTCGCGGATATTCATTTGAAGCAGGTGCCTTGGATAAGAATCAGACATTCACTATTCCCTATGCCGATCTGTTTAAAGCGTACTGCTTTGATCGTGAGTTTAAGAAGCTGATTGACAGCGGACAGTTTATTTTTGCAGATCGTCATCTCGTTCTCGATAACGAGAAATACATAGCGAGAGATCAGTCCGGGAATGCTACGCTGTCAGAATATGCTCTCTCGCACATGGATGAGTGCTGTGTCGTTTTCTCGAAGGGATATAGCTATCAATCGAAATATCAAGGGGCAAGGTATTACACGCAGTTTATGCGGAATGCCGCACCGGTTGAAAATCAGGTTGAATATTCCTTTGAACTTAATGCGCACAACAAGACACTTCTTGAGCAGATCAAGAACGCAAAGCGCCGGTCAGAAGCTATGCGTAGATATCCCGGTTCCTTTGCTGAGACGCTTGTAGCGCTGCAGAAGGAAAGGAAGCTCTCAAATAAGCAGTTGGCTGACCGCTCACTTGTGGGAGAAAAAACCATTCAGCATTTGAGAAACGATGAAGAGTATCCAACATCTGTGCAGACAGTTCTGGCGTTATGCGTAGGTCTGAAGTTGCCTTTGCCAGAGGCTGAGATGTTTCTCGGTAAAACAGATTTTAAATTGAATTCGATGAAAAACGAAGGTTACGTTTATCAATGTGTATTAGCGGCCTGCGCTGAGAATTCGATTTATGAAATAAATGAAATGCTCAAAGAAAACGGAATTACACCTCTTGGAAGTGATCCCGATCTTCAGTGAGTCAAGGAGGAGGACTAACAATGGCAGTGCCAAAATACGATGAATTGATGAAGCCTTTACTGGCAGCAGTAAAAGACGGTGAGGTCTATAAAATTAAAGACGTTACTGCCGTGTTAGCTCAACAGCTAAATTTATCAGCGGAAGACCTCGCAGAAATGCTTCCGAGCGGCAGGCAAACCGTGTTTAAAAACAGGGTCGGATGGGCGAAGACTTATCTGAAAAAAGCTGGACTCCTTGATAGTCCTGCCCGCGCTACTATTGTTATTACAGAAGCTGGAAAGAAGGTGGTTGCAGAAAATCCGGAGAAAATTGATTCCAAATATCTGGAACAGTTTCCTTCATTTGTGGATTTTGCATCCGCCTCTGATCCTACAAATGGAGATGATACAGTGCCCGTGATTTCAAAGCAGACGGATCTTACACCCGATGACCAGCTTGAAGACGCATACAAGCAGATTAATGCAAGCCTTGCATCTGATTTGTTGAGTGAAGTCCTGAAAATTTCACCATACACCTTTGAAAAGCTCGTTGTTGATCTTCTTTCGAAGATGGGATATGGAACTGTGGCTTACGGAAGTCATGCAACAGTCGCTTCCGGTGATGATGGAATTGACGGCGTGATCATGGAGGACAAGCTCGGCTTTTCTTTGATCTATATACAGGCTAAGGAATGGGCACCGGATAGAGTCGTTGGACAGCCGGACATTCAGAGCTTTGTAGGTGCGATTGCCGGGAAGCACGGTGATGGACTTTTTGTTACAACAGCTAAATTCTCGCAGAAGGCTAAGGATTACGCAAATACGCATCACATTATTCTGATTGATGGTGAGAGACTTGCAAATCTGATGATTGAGTATAACTTCTGTGTGTCAACGAGGAAAACGTTTGAAATTAAGGCAATCGATACGGATGCTTTGGCAGAATATCAGGATGAGTGACGTTCTCACATAGACAATAAATCGGAGGAATATTATGTACGAGAAAATAAAGAATGACATAGCACAAGAATATTATGTGAAGAACTATCCCAATGATGGACAGCGGTTTGTCGCTTGGTATCTTCGTAATATCCATAACCTTGATACCTTTGAGGCCAAAGCCTGCATTACCGATGGAGCCGGAGACAAGCAGATTGATGCGGTCTATATCGATGACCAGTCTTCGACAATATACATTATTCAGGGAAAGTTTTACAAAGGCGACACTGTGGATGCAGAACCTCTTCGTGAGGTAACATCGTCGTGGATTCAAATTAAGAATCTTGCAAAGCTGCAGGAGGCGGCTAATGAAAAGCTGCAGGCAAAAATCAGTGAAATTGCTACAGCCTTAGAGGACGACTATGAGGTTTGTTTTGAACTGATTACCACATCCGGTTTGACAGATTCTGCTAAGTCTGATTTGGCTGCTTTTCAGACAGAACTTGCGGAGAGCGAAACTTTGAGCGCGAATCTTGTGCTTGTTGACAATGAAACTCTTCAAGCTCGATATGATGAGGCACTGAATCGAAATCGTCCATATATCAATTATGAGTTTTCCATTGAACAAGGGAAATATATGGAGATGCAGATTGGTGCAACCAGAGCTGTTATCGCAGCCATTCCATTGAAGGAGTGTATAAAGATTCCCGGCATCAAGGATGGGACGCTTTTCAGAAAAAATGTACGCCAGTCTCTCGGTACCGGGAATAAGGTTAATAAGGGAATCGCTCGCACGCTGCGAAATAATCCGGAGGAGTTCTTCTTCCTTCACAATGGAATAACGGCAATTTGCTCGTCTATCAAAATTGTCAATGGAACCATGAGCGTAAAGGAATTGAACGTGGTTAATGGCTGCCAATCCCTGAGTACGATCTTTAATTGCAGTGAATCCGTCCGGAATGTCAGCGATGCTTATATAATGTTCCGCTTCTATGAGATTAGTAATGCAGAGCGTGCAGATGAAATCAGCACATGCACTAACTCCCAGAGCGCTGTAAAAGCTCGTGATTTGAGGAGCAATGACAAATATGTTCTGGCGATGAAGAAGGCTTACGAACAGCATTTTACTGACGGATACTTCATTACAAAACGCGGAGAGAATGCTGATCCGGTTAAATACAACACAGCACATATTGTGGATCTGACATCACTCGGCAAACAGCTGATTGCATGGCATTCTCAGAGGCCTACCATCTCCTACAGTGAGGGCAGAATATTCGACAAGTATTTCGAGCAGCTGTTCCACAGAGAGTATAGTCCAGAAAAGGTTCAGGCGCTTTCTGATCTCTACAAAGAGGTTTATAAGAACTGGGGTAATGATAATCCGCTTGGACTAAACGAGGCCTTGATAGCCCTTAAGGCTTACGCTCCGTATCACCATCTTTTCGCTGTTTCTGTTCTATTCTGTGAAATCAATAAGATGCAGGATCTTGTTCCGAATCCGGCAGTTGCAATGCAAAAGCTCAGGGACAACGACCTTCTTGATACGGTTATTGAACTCGCCGGTCAGTGTTTGAATATGGGCTTTGAAATTGCACTTGATGATGCAAGTCAGAACAACAAGGTGTTTAGCCCTCCGAACTGGACTAAGGCAAAAGCCTCCTTACGTGATATCCGCACTGCCGTAAAGCAGTACCTGATGACCGTGAGAATGACACCCGGTGGGAAGGATATACTCGACAAGCTGAATACGGGTCTCAAAATGTCGAATGATGATTTTGAATCTCGCTGGAGTGCAGACTAAACCCATTAGGGTTTCCTTGCAAAAATATTCGAGTAAGATTAATTCGCAAAAATTACAAGGCCTCTTATGAAACATCAAATGAAAAGGAAAGGTCGTGAATAAATGAGCAGAATACTATGCCCGGAATGCGGGACAAAAATATCAGACAAAGCTACGAAATGCCCGCATTGTGGATTTCAAAGTGCCGATCCAAAGAGGCCAATCAGTGAGCAGGACAAATACGAGATGGTTCCGATCTTCGAATATGATATTGAAGAGTGGCAGCCGAATCGTGGAGAACTAAGCATTATCTCATATGAAGATAATAGAAGTCTTATTCAGTATTTTGGTAAGTGGGAAAACATCAAGGTAAAGCTTCCTGCAATTGCAGAAGTAATAGGAGCCATGGCAGGCAAGGATCACATCATGGTTGCTAAGATGGATTCCTATGTGAAGGATCTAATAGATAAGGGAATCTATCGATTCACCATTGATAAGCAGGGAGAAATACTACCAACAATTCGTGACGCAGATGGATTTGTTAAACAGGTGAGACTTGAGGACATGGCCTTGACACCTAATCTCACACAGTCCTTAAACAACTTATCGACGCACGCGGTAATGGCTCAGATTCTTGATGAAATAGAATATGTCGGTGATGCAATAAGAGAAATCCACGTAGAGCTGCAGAATGATCGTCTTGCTATGGCAGAAGGAGCAAGGGATAAACTAATACAGGCAAGGCTGATCCAGGATGCAAAGCTGAGAGAAGCGGCTATGCTGGATGTTATACATAGTGCGACAGATGCAAAGCGAGTATTGATGCGGAACTTTTCTCAGAATATGTATCATATCACCGAACATTCCCAGAAGTCTGATTTTCAAATGATGCTTGATTTCAAAGGAGAAAAAGACGTCAGCAGGAAGGCAATTGACGCGTTTCAGGCACTTGTTTACATTACTAACTCTGTGCAGACCGAGTGTGAAGGATACGCAATGTTGGGAGAATACGAACCGTGCAAGGAATGTTTAGAGGAATTCAAATCCTTCATATTGGAAAACAGACTTAATGAGCGAGATACATTATTGTTGCTCAATGAGAATTCTTCTCAAAAGCGAATCGAAGTAGTCGATCAGTTTACCGATATTGCAGCGAGGATTACAGCCTTTGATCCGAAGGCACATATTGAGTATTCAGTACATAATCTGTTGACCGCAGAAACAGAACATACCGGAGGTGATTCTGATGAGCAATAATAAAGATCCAGAAATTCGTTACTGCAAGAAGTGCGGATGTGAACTTGTAAGCACGAATAAGCACAAGTTATGTGATAATTGCAGACGCGAAAGGAATGCAAATATTAGAAATGGCGTATTAGGTGCAGTGGGCACGGTTGGCAGTGTTGCGCTATTTATTGTTACCAAGGGAAAGCATGGTGGTGGAGGAAATAAAGCCTGAGCCGAGTTGAGGCGATGGGATTTCGGACTTGTTCCCTCAGAGCGAAGTCTTGAAGCGGTCGGCAAATCTGTGTGTTTGCATATTATAGGTAGGAGCAAGGTCTTTGACCTGTTTCCGAGAACGTACAGGGGTAAAAATCGGTGTGTTTTACGGCAAAAACACGCTTTGATAAATTCCCGCGAACGAACGCAAAAATTTGACATCCAGCTGAAGCAATCGAGCCAAGAAGTATACTTTTGTAATCAGGAGCGTAACACCATGACTTTTATCTGCTACCCCAAATGCACCACCTGTCAGAAGGCGCAGAAGTGGCTGGACGAGAACGGCATTTCCTATACATTCCGAGACATCAAAATGGAAAATCCCACTTATGAGGAGCTGTCTGTATGGCATCGGCGCAGCGGGCTGCCGCTCAAGAAATTCTTCAACACCAGCGGTCTCCTCTATAAGTCCATGGCGCTGAAGGAGAAACTCCCCGAAATGAGCGAGGACGAGATGCTGAAGCTCCTTGCAGCAGACGGGATGCTGGTCAAGCGCCCGTTACTGGTGGGCGATGATTTCGTGCTGGTCGGCTTCAAAGAAGCCGAGTGGGAGAGCTGCCTGAAAACCCAATAAATGTCGCCCCACAGGCGACCAAACCCTCCTTCGGAAGCGCTACAATGGGAGCGTAATCAAACGAAGGAGGGCTTTTTTATGACGGAATTGGTTTTTATTTTGGATCGCAGCGGTTCTATGTCTGGGCTGGAATCGGACACCATCGGTGGCTTCAACTCCATGATCGCACAGCAGAAGAAGGAGGCGGGCGAGGCGGTGGTCTCCACGGTGCTTTTCGCCAACGACAGCACGGTCATCCATGACCGTCTGCCGCTGGGCGAGGTGCCGCCTCTGACGGAAAAGGAGTACTTCACCTGCGGCTGCACGGCGCTGCTGGATGCCGTGGGCGGCGCCATCCACCACATCGGCAACATTCACAAGTACGCCCGCCGGGAGGATGTGCCGGAGAAGACGATGTTCATCATCACCACCGACGGCTACGAAAACGCCAGCCGCCGCTACGATTACGAGCGTGTGCGCCGCATGATTGAACGGCAGAAGGAGAAGTACGGCTGGGAGTTTTTGTTCCTCGGCGCAAACATCGACGCGGCCAAGGAGGCGGCACGCTTCGGTATCGGCGCTGATCGTGCAGTGAACTACAAGTACGACGAGGCGGGCACGGCGCTGAATTACGAGGTCATCAGCGAGGCGGTGTGCAGTGTCTGCGCCGCCCGGCCGCTCAGCGCCGACTGGAAGCGCCGCATCGACGAGGACGTGCAGAAAAGAGGGAGGTGAGCGTATGTACGGCGCGATTTTGGGCGACATCGTGGGCAGCCCCTACGAGTTCGACTGCAACAACTATAAGGCAAAGGATTTCCCCCTGTTCAGCCGCCGTTCCGACTTCACCGACGACACGGTGATGACGCTGGCGGTGGCGAAGGCGCTGCTCAGCACCCGTGGGCAAGACGATACCGCCATCAAAGCGGCGCTGGTGCATGAGATGCAGCGGCTGGGGCGTGCCTACCCCGACCGGGGCTATGGCACCCATTTTGGCGGCTGGCTCTATGAGGACGACCCGCAGCCCTACCAGAGCTACGGCAACGGCAGCGCCATGCGGGTGTCTCCCGCCGCATGGCTGGCAGCAGATATGGCGGAAACGCTGTATTTGGCGCGGCTCACCGCTCAGGTGACCCACGACCACCCGGAGGGCATCAAGGGCGCACAGGCCACCGCCGCGGCCATCTTTCTCGCCCGCACGGGTCACGACAAAGCGGAAATCAAAGCGTATGTGGAGCGCGAATTCGGCTACGACCTCAGCCGAACCTGCGACGAAATTCGTCCCACCTACCATCATGTAGAGAGCTGCCAGGAAACCGTGCCGCAGGCGATCACCGCGTTTTTGGAGAGCCGCGATTTTGAGGACGCTCTCCGCACGGCGGTGTCCCTCGGCGGCGACAGCGACACCCTCGCCGCCATTACTGGCAGCATCGCCGAGGCGTTCTACGGCGTGCCGGAGGAACTGCGGCAGGAGTGCCGCAAGCGTCTGCCGCCGGAGCTGGCGGCGATTTTGCGCCGGTGGGAAGCAAGCTATTGCGGGTAACTGGCAGTTTTCTGGAAAACTGCACAGAAAACTTGCCAGGTACATGGATGTAGAATAACAAAATGTCCCACGAAATCTTTCAGTAGCTATTCCTGCTGACCTGTGGTATATGTTTGTGCTGCAAGGAGGTGAGCACATGAACAAACTGCTGAAGGACCTGTACGACTGCTTCTACACCCCGCCGGAGCTGGCGGCGACGAAGCGGGAAATCGAGGAATGCCACCGCGTGCTCATTGAGGCGCTGGGCAAGCCGGAGCGCCGATTGGTGCTGAAGATCATCGATGCCAAGGATCATATTTCGGAGGACACTTCGCTCGACAGCTTCATCTCCGGATTTCGGCTGGCGTGGCGGCTGTCCGCAGAATTGAATCACTATGACGATGAGCGTCCGGTACGCTGCCAAGCGGCAGAGAAACCGGGCGCTCGTTTTACGCTCAAAAAGGAGGATAAGGAGGATGATGAACAATGAAGAAGTGCATCGTGACAGCTGTGATCACCGCTTGCTTGGCCCTGTGCGCCGCTGTGTGGCCGCAGCCAGACACAAGGGAGGAACGACCCGCCCCAATACCAACGCACGCCGCAGCTGCCCCGAAAGCGGATGCTGCGACAACGGCAGAAAAGAAAAATACGGAAACGCCGCGGGCAGAGCCGGATGAGGAGCTTGGCGCCGTTCCTGTCCCCGCACCGGCAGAGCCGACGCCTGCGGTCGAAACGCCGCAGCCGGAGCCTGCGCCTCCCGCACCGCAGCCGACCATAGAGCTGCAGCCCGGCGATGAGGTCTATATTCCGGGCTTTGGTTGGGTACCATATGAGGGGGCAAATCACCGCGAGTATGCTGCGGATATGTACGAAAATGGCAATAAAATCGGGAGCATGGGCTGAAATTTGCGGAGAACATTCAAAATAGAGTCAAGTCGCTATTGACAATCAAACTTTCTATGCTATTCTATAATGATTTAACCCCGAGGTTGAATGGATGGCATGGGCGAGAAGGAGAGTATGTATGGCGTATGAGTTTGTTTGCGAATCCGAAGCAAAGCGCTATCGTTCGGACTGCTCGAATGTCCTGAAGGAAACCTGCGAGCTGCTGAAGGAGAAGGGTATTTCTGCACAGTTTTCGCTTGTTGGAAGCGGCGCAAGGAATATGATCACGAGAAACGGGGATGGTCCATATGACCTTGACTACAATCTTTTGATCATGAAGGCAGATAACGAGTATCGCGACCCGCGATTGCTGAAAGATACAATTAGAAATGCCCTTAACAAAGCGGTGGGCGGAAAGTTCTTTTCGGATGCACAAGATTCAACTTCTTGTTTGACTGCACTGCTGCATTTTAAGGATACTCCAAATGTTGAATTCAGCTTTGATGTTGCGATTATCAAGAAAAACCCAAACGGGAACTATATGCGGTTAGTGCATAATAAATCTTGGAATCAGTACACATGGAACGAAGTGCCGAACTCTCATCAGGTGAAAGATAAGGCGGATGAAATAAAGGAAGAAGGCTTATGGCAGGAGGTTCGTGACAGGTATCGTGAGAAGAAAAACATGTATCTGTCTTGGCAGGATTGTAACCACCCATCCTTTGTGGTGTATGTGGAAGCAGTGAATGAGGTTTATAACAGATATTTCAATAGAGGAGGCGGGTACAGTGTGCAAT
>ENA-OPCP01000440-OPCP01000440.1-human-gut-metagenome-genome-assembly--contig:-NODE-440-length-36525-cov-3.408966_pt1 | contig 36525 bp, 28 predicted proteins | sample MGYA00241563_ERZ501477 | MGnify/ENA primary metagenome ERZ501477 (study PRJEB25962, sample SAMEA2042572) | human gut metagenome | biome: human gut; feature: human-associated habitat; material: faeces... | reverse complement strand
AAGCCAGCAAGATTTATTTTGCGAAGATAATATAAATTTAATTCATTCCATTAAAGAATATACAAAATTAGAAAATGTTGGAATTATTGATAAAAATGGAGAAAGTCATTATGATAATGGTGCCGTAAAGAATGTAAGTCATCGTGAATATTTTCAAGAAGCAGAGCAATTAAAAAAGCTTCCTTTATTAGATGTTTTTTTACGTTTAAGTAGGACTCGCCGACTTCAGTATCGTATTAAACCGTTGCTTTTGTTCATACTGAAAACTGATGATTTTTTTTCTGGTAGAAAGTAAGGCTATCCTGAAGTATATACAGTTCCTTTGAATACTTCTACCAGTCTTGTTTGTTATGTATGTTTAAAAATTGTAACCTTGTATCGTTTTTTTGTATGTCTCTTCTGTTTCTACAACGGTTTTTTCCCAAGAGTATAATTCTAATCGTTTAATGCCTTTTTGAATTAATTCATTGGATTTTTGAGGATTGTATATTACTGCTTCTATAGTATTGGCTATGTCTTTTACAGAATAAGGGTCGAAATATATGGCTGCATCTCCTGCTATTTCAGGAAAACAACTAGTGTTGCTTATTGCAATAGGGCAATGACAGGCGTAAGCCTCTAAGATAGGTATACCAAATCCTTCATATAAAGATGGGAAAACAAATAAGGAGGCACGGGTGTATAGTTCGCTCAGTTCTTTATCAGATGCATTAATTTGTAGTGTTTTATTTTTAATATGTAGTTTTGATAGCAGATCTTCTTCATCTTGACTGAACTTATTTCCTGTGCAAATAAGGTATAGCTTACTGTCTTTTTGGGCTAATAAGGAAAAGGCTTCTATAAAACGATTGAAGTTTTTGTATGAGTATCTGCTGCCAACAAAAAGGATATATTTTTCAGGTAGTTGCATGGTGATTTTATTTTCAAATCGTTGCATGCTTGTTCCATGATAGATAACATCTATCTTTTGTTGGTCAATGTGTAATAGTTCTACTAGATCTTTTTTGGTATTTTTGCTAATAGCAATAATACGACTTGCTTTTGATAAGATTTCTTTTTTTTGTTGGATAATTTGTTCGGTTTCTTCTTTTGAGAAGTAATCAGGCAATCTTTCATATATCATATCATGTACTGTTATGACAAAAGGATTATTACCTATATATTTTAAGAAATAAGGTTCATAATAAGTAGCATGTAAAAGATAAGGAGATGATGTTTTAAGTTTATTCTTTGTGTACTTGAAATTTTTGTGAAGTAATTTGTCCTTATACCGTTTAAATAGGCATTGTGGAAGTGGTATTCTATGTCGTGCTATTGTTGAATTTTTTAAATAGTAATTTTCGCTGTATCGTATACTGATATCAAAAGGTTGTTGCAATCTTGAGATAATTTCACAGAAATAGCGTGATATGCCTCCAATTGTTTGAAGATCAAATATTTGAGAGTCGTATAATATATATGGTTTTTTCATTTTGTATGATTGATGATTTCGCTTTTTAACAAATTATGAAACTCATATTCGAATTGTTGTATATTCCATTTTTGTTTTGAATAGCTTATGTTTTTTATTATTAATTCTTGGGTTTGGGTAGGAGATAATGCTCTGCTCCATTGCATAGCCTTGTCTATTGCTTTTATGGATAAATTTGGTAGTAAGTAGCCATATTCTTCAATTTTATCAAAAGCTGCACATGGTGACACGATAGGAATAACCCCCATTTGCATTAGTGTAATAACAGAACCTGGGCATCCTTCACTTCCAGAAGGAAATATATTAAATGATGCTTTATAGGCTATATTCATAAATTCTTCAGAATATGTATGTAAGAAGCCATACCAAATTATATTGGTATATTTTTTAGTTCTAGGTTGAAAATAGTCTTTGAAATCTGGATCGATGGGACCTACTATATGTAATTTCAATTGAGTGTTTTGCATGAAATATTCTATGACAATGTCTAATCCTTTTAAAATACTACCATCAGAGCCAAACCATATGAATTCAGTGTTAGATGTTGTTTCTAATTTCTTCTCAAGATTGCACAGGCCTGTAAAATTGCTAGATTGATTAATTATTTTAATTTTTTGTTGTAGTTTTTGTGGATAAGTTTTGATTGTGAATGAACTCCCTATTTGAAATATAGTATCTGCGATTTCACAACTATTGTGTGGCTTGACTAATCGAGAATATTGTAAATGAGTATTGTGGGTTTTATTAAATAAGTCTGTTTGAGTGATTACACTAGCTATTTGGTGTTCCCAATATGCTCCTGTCGCGTAATATATTTTAAGAGCCTTGGGATTTTTTTTGCACATTGTTATGAAGTTAGGTTCAAGGCCAAAAATAATATCATACTTTCTGTTATCACATTCTTTGGAGTCATTAAATAGGGCTACTTTCACATTATATCCTAATCTATGAAAAATTTCACTTATAATAAGAGCTTCTCTTTTATTTTGGTGAGACAGCATATAATGTAAATCTTTCTTTTTGTAATATACTTCAGGTATATATGAAATATAAGCCCACTTTCTATTTAATAAAGAATATAATATATGATGATTTTTATTTTTTGTAAATAATTCAAATGCCATATGGATATTATATAATTCAATTTCTAGCTAAAGTAGATATAAAAAATGAAAGTTTAATAATGAACTTTTTACTTTAGTCTTATTTAACGCAATAATTTGTAGGATACTTTTGCATGAAGATTGAACTGATAAACGATGATTAGTTCGTAAGTCTTCTGTGGCTTCCATTTGGTATTTTTGAAGGTTTGCTAATCTTCTAATAAAAACTAAGGCAGAACTCTAGGTGATAATATTTAAGGTGGTCTAATAGGATTTTCCCCAAACAAATAAGTATAATAAAACAAAGAATAATAGCAGGAGGAAATTATTTTTAATTTATATTATAAGCTTTGTCATTAAGGAGAGATGCTTATATTTATTAGATTTTTAAACTTTAAATATTATTATTGTGAATAAAAATTATCGATTATTGGTCATTCTTGTTTTTCTGGCATATACTTCAGATATGGACGAAGTTTGATTACCAGATAAAATAGAGACCAGTAAAGTCACAATTGGGCAGGCGTCAGATGGAGAATATGGTTTACTAGGGTTTAGTTACGGTCAATAGTTTATTGAATTTTAATTAACACTTATGCTGTAATTGCTACCAATTTAACCCTTTCCCATAGTCTTTTGTTTATCTTCTCGTTAGGTTGAATTTCTAACACAGAAATAAATCGTTTTATGAGAAAAATTGTGGTATAATACCTTTACTGACACCATTGATAGGATTCCAAGGCTTTCACTTAAATATTGGGGCTTATGGGAACTATTAATGAATTATTTCTATGCGGAAAGTTGCTAACTTTTCGAGAACGGGAGACAATACGTTATTTATTTCATTAAGAATGAGCCCCGACTAAGTGCAGTCGGGGCTTTTATGTTTACAAACATTTATTTTAACTCGTGTTTTATGATAATATTTTTTATCTTGTACGATTATTAACTCTAAAATTAATATTATGAAAAAGATTTATTGGTTGTTTGGTTTTATATTAGCCATTTGTTATTCTTGCTCGGAACTTGAAGACTTCTTAATCGATTCAACTTCAGTGGTTTCATGGACTACAATGACTAGAGCTGCTGGTGATGAAAAGTTTGATGTAGTAGGGTATGGTTACGATGTGACGAATGAGTATTTACATCCTTTATCAGTCAAAGGTCCTGTCTTGAATGTAGAGAAGTATAAGCAAGACCATTCTGGAAGATTGGAGTCTGGTACTGCTTCTTATGGACATGACCGAATGTATTATGGCTATTCATCAGCTGATTATGTGAAGAATATTACGACAGAAACAAAGGCAACATATACAATGAGTTATGGCAATGAAAAAGATACAGTATTCTTCTCAAATACAATAACTAATAATGCTTATTTGAAAACAGAATATTCTTATTCAAGTAAGTATTCATTTGCTAGTTTGGATTTAGTTAGAAATCTAAAACATATTTATTTTAATGATGAAATCAGTCGCTTATCTCAATATTTATCAGATAGTTTCAAGGAAGACTTAGAGCGACTTTCTCCCAATCGGATCGTAGAAAGATATGGTACGCATGTTCTAACGGATATCATAATTGGTGGACGTTATAAATTAATTTTTCGTTCCGTTATCACTAAAGCAAGAGATGCTTCAACAAAAAGGAGAACTGTGAGTTCGGGATTTAAATCAACTTTAGATGGAATCGGAGTAAGTTATAATTTGGAACATATAGATACTGTGGATGAGAGTTTAGTAAAAGATAATCAACATAAAGAATTATATGTTATGTTTTATGGTGGTAGTGGTACAAATTTGAAATATGATTTAGAAAAGGGTATGCCAACAAGTGTTGATGTACAGAGTTGGGAAAAATCATTATCTTTAGCTAATTCCTGTTTGACTGAGATTAATTGGAAGGAAACTTATCCAATTTATGAGTTTATATCTGACCCTGTAAAGAAGCAGGTAATAAAAGCAGCTGTGATTAAGCATATAGAGAAATCGAAAATAGATATGTTAGAGTTGTTACCATTGCATATATATGTATATGACAATCCCAATGAGGTAAATCAAAAGCGCATGGATCATTATACTACCACACAAGTTGATATAGAGAAAAAATATTCAGGTTGGAAATATGGTGGTGTTGAAGGGTATGTCGTTAAAAAAAAATATGATGGAACAGTTCCTCTTTATGAGTATTATAGTGATAACAGTTTTGATCATTACACCACAACCATTTCAACTATAAACCAAGATTTTCCAGGATGGAAATTATTGCCAGAATCTATATCTGGATATATATATAAAGATATAGGAGATAATTTGATACCTTTATATGAATACTATAATGATGATTTAATTAATCATTATACATCAACAGATCCGACCGTTAGTCAAATCTATGATGGCTGGCATTTTCTTCCTAAATCTATATCTGGATATGTCTATCCTGCAAATTAAAGTTTCACTAATTTGAGAATTCGGGGAATGCTTTAAATAGTTACTCGGTAATTTTTATAAGCTGTTACACCCTAAGGGGTTCTTGTATATTAAATGTGATGGGGAAATTTGGTTGGACCATTTTTTTAAAATATTAGAGGAGGGAAGGGGATTTAAGGGAGTGTGGAAACGCTTTTTGGTAACTCGATTGTTGAAGAAGGCTGATTTAATTTCGATAGAGACTGTTACGGGGTATGAAAAAATGCAAACACGGAAATATTGTGGGGTTAGTTTAAAGAATAAATCGGCTTTGCTAAGTAATGGCTTTGATGAAGATTTGCTTCACTCATTTTCTATAAAGGAACGAAAGTGTGTGGAGAAGGAAAATTTAATAATCTCTGTAGGAAGGCTCGGAACATATGAAAAAAATACGGAAATGATTCTAGATGCAGCAGAGAAAGTGAATTTTGATGATTGGAAATTGGTCTTGATTGGTCCTGTTGAGCCTAATCTGAAAGAGCTGGTTGAAGAGTTCTATGTTAATAATCCTCATTTAAAGAATTCTGTGATATTTACAGGTCCAATTTATGATAAAAAGGAACTTTGGGAGTGGTACAATAGATCGAAAGTTTTTTTATTGACCTCACGAGAAGAATCGTTTGCTCTAGTCTTGATGGAAGCCTATCGGTTTAATAATTATATTGTATCTACAGATGTTGGCTGGGCGAGAACAGCAATTGATCAATCTATGGGTGAAATAATACCCCAAGATGATTCTAGTGCATTGAGGAGAAGTTTACAAAGAATTATAAATGGAAGTGTTACGATCTTAAATGACCATTATCATAAAATAGATGTTTCTTATGAGACTGCTGTGAGAAATGTGCTTAAATAATTATTGTTGCATGAATATTTTTTTCATATATTGATTTTGCATTTTAGGTCAGGATATTTCCGAGTAAATGAGAATTGTATTATTAGCAAAGCTGTTGGCGCAATATTGCTAATATATATTAAAGCAGACGAATTGAAGTGAACTAAAAGCTGGAGAAACAATTTTAGGAGTTGCTTCAATTTGTGTATTTCTTTCCCCATTTTAAATATTATGTTATAAAACTTACAATTTTTTAATTCCATTCATATTTATTTTGATGTTTTAAATCTAACCTTCGTGTTGAAAGTGCGTTTTCGTATTAATCATTTAAACATGGCTTAATTATTCTTTAAGTTGTAATGATGCTATCGTTAGGGCGTTAATTAAAGGCGACGTAACCTTTAGGTCTATGCGGGGGTATCATCATATGATATTTCACATGTAGGCAGCAGGGAAAGTTAGAACGGTTTTCCTAAATGGGGAACTTTTAGAAAAAAACAAATGAAAGTTGTGGTAAAAAAGAATAACAGTTCTAAAAGCGCTATTTTTTAAATATTTTACTCGTGTTTGTTGGACGTGAGAAATAAATGTTTATATTTGTTGTATTGTTAAACATTAAAGACTATTATTATGATGAAAATTTATCTATCATTACTCATTGTTCTTCTTTTTCAGGCATGTACCTCGGATATGGAGGAGATTTTACAAGTAGGTGAAATAGAAACAAGTAAGGTTACAACTAGACAGGCGTCAGATGGAGAATATGACTTGCTAGGATTTAGCTACGATATTACTGGCGATTATTTACATGTAGATAATGCAAAAAAACTGGTCGTAGATATCAAATCTTTTATTGGAGATCCCAATAATAAAGATTGATTTTATAATCCTGCAACAATAATTGCGAATGAAGACTTTTATGCTGGAGCGAATGTAGAGGAGTTTTTACAAGAAATAAAGGATAAGAAGGTGACTGGAGGATCGGGAGGATTAAAAATAGGGCCATTATCATTATCTGGTAGTGCTAAGGTGACAAAAGAAAAAAATGAGCGATATTCATATTCTAATAAATACTCATTTGCACGTGTAGATATTATAAAAAGGATAAAGAGACTTTATTTGGATGTTGTGGATGCAAATGACCTAATTCCTTATTTGTCAACTGCATTTATCAATAATTTAAATAAGATGACACCCGAACAGTTTGTTGAAGAATATGGTACTCATGTATTACTTGATATATCTATTGGTGGAAGGTTACAATTTAATTATAGGTCTGTAATAACTGAAACTGATAATAATATTGAAAAGAAAAAAATAGTAGAAGCAGGAGCCAAAACGAGTATAGGAATCTTTGGTGCTAGTGGAAATGGATCACATGAAACAACGGAAGTTAAAAATCTTAATAAAAAAAATTCAAATTGGGATGTTGAAATCAGTTATCATGGGGGTACTAATAGTGGACTTAATTATTCGTTAACTTCAACTGAAGGTTTAACGAGTATACAATTTAACAAGACACAATGGGAAGAATCTGTAAGTGATAAAAATGCAGCATTAGTAGATATTAATTGGAATAAAACATTTCCTATATATGAATTTATATCAGATGTCGCAAAGAAGCAGCAAATAAAAAAAGCGGTTGAAAACTACTTGGAAGGTAAAAAACTTCAGACAATGAATCTTATTCCAATGTATACACTATATGACATGAATGTATATGACTGCCTTTATACAACAAATCTAAAAGAATATATTAGCTATCCAACTAATAATGTAGCTAAAAACGGAGCTTGCTTTTATGTACATAAGACTCAAGAAGCTAATACAATTCCAATTTATAGAGTTTATGACTCGAATGGACACAATCATATATATTTGGCTAGAGGAGGAGAAGCTGAACTTAATCAATATTTATCATGGACTCAGTATGAAGGAATTGAAGGATATGTATATAGCCCTTATCAAACACCTCCTGCTGGTACAATTCCTATTTACGCTTTTTATGCTGAAGAAAGTATAAACTGTATATTGGTAATGAATGAAAAAGAAGTGCCATCTTATTCAGAGTGGTGCACATATAATGGCGTTGCATTCTATGCATATCCGCAATAGGTAAAAGAAAGGGCTCGATTTCGAGCCCTTTCTTTGTATAAATAAAATAGAGGTTTACAAAATTGGCAATAAACCTGCTTCTTATTAGATGTCATAATTAGGGATATTCTTAAAATAAGAAATATAAGGCAACTACTTCATTGTGAATTAAGGACATTTACTGAATATTCCTAAAAAATATAGCAGATGGCTTGATTGCCGAATGAAATTTGAGTCCATGTGGAGTTGGTAAACAACTATGCTCTTGTAACATACATATCTAGTTGTATGACAATATGAACGAAATCTTGTTTGTGATAGCTGATGACTTGTATTTTGCAGAACATAAACTGATTGATCTGGCAATGGACTTCTATCAGCACGGTGGAAAGAAACTCTCATATTGGATTTGGAAATTCTTTTCTGTTTATATATAAATGTTCAATGTTGAATAATCGCTACTATTTCTTTTTTGCATATATTATTCCAATTCTGATAAGAAATAGCTGCATCATATAAATATCCAAATCGCTCATTTTCCTTCTGTTGTCATTTCTGGAGGTAAAAGCGCATAAAAAAGCTTCCATATCCTTCAAATGGCCATTAAGTCTGATTGAAAAACAGCTTCTATCCATGTTCTTTGCGATCACTTCCATATACAAATCACGTGGTTGGGTCTTCTTGCCAATTTTAAAGTCAAAATCATAACTGTCGTGTTTTTCCTGTTTATCTTCCATGTCGATGACAGACCAGAAGTAGTCGTTACCGGCATTAAACAAATCCAAAGGAAACCATCTTTTTTGAAAGTTCTCATCTAAGGAAGCGATTGGTGTTTTTTTTAGTAAATATCTGTTTAGTCTATAGTATTTGCTAAATGTATTAAGCTGTTTTTCATCTAGTGTTTTAGTAAAATCCAGTATAATATCGGAATGGATGGATTGAGTGAAATTATAGGAGACAATATGGCCTTTTTCTGTTTTAACAGTTAATAACAAAGATAAGTCATCACTGGATAAAGCATATGGTATCTTGATAAAAGACAAGCTGTTTCCGGTATTTCCGTTTTTTCTGCAACATAGTAAAAACTGATAGGATATTCTGTAAAATTAACGAACTCACGTCGGATGGTACAGAATGGGGGAGTAAGCAAATGAATGTCGGACAATTTCAGTCTCTGCGTGGAGGGGGTGTTTAATCCGAACATGATACCGTTGGCTATGGGATTTGTTTCCTTTCTTGATCCTTTGACGATTTGAGAGTGCATCGTTGACTGTAAAACTCTTACATCCCCATTCCATTGAGGAACGAAAGGTTTCAGGAATTCTCCGTAAGTAAGTTTGTGCACAGATTTATTGTTAAGTCGTTTCATTATAAAGAGTGCCAATCCTCCTAATATTAAAGAAATGATCGTACTCGTTAAATCAATCTGAGTATAATTTGTCAATAAGAAAAGCAAAGTCAGTATAATAGTAGAGTCCACTAACCATATTATGGGTATAGACGCCTCGGCGTTTCTTAAAATAGCTCGTTGATATAACAGTGTCGTAAAACTTTGCCACTGCATACAGAATTTTTCGTTGCCTGTCGTTTTATAAAAATAATCTTCATAAGCGAATGGAGACCATTTAAAAGGCGGATAAGGTACTATCAGGATATCAGCAAGTTCAAGATACTTGTCTTGTCCCGGATATAATCTCGCTTCTTCCAGCGGCATGACAAAAGAAAAGTCGACGTAACATCCTAAGCCAATCTCTCCTTCATCGGATACAATGGCAAAGTCATGGAACGATACAGATGTTTTTTTGCAGATTTCTTCCGGAATTCCTAACTCTTCCTTAATGCCGCGAAGTACGCAATGATAAGGACTATAATATTGGTCGTGTTCAACCAAATCTGTCCGGGAAAAGGATTCATTGACAGGGACGTGCAAAGTGGATCTGTTGTCGCTCTCTATATTTCCGCTTCTTGCTGCTACCAACATTTTTTTAGCTCCGCTGGCATCTCTGCCTCCGATAATTATATCAATCCCGAAAGAAGAAAACAAGAAGGCTAGCGATTCTACCAACAAAAGTTTTATGTTATCATTTGCTTTGTTGGTCCTGCATATAATTTCTTGAAAGATTCTCTTGAATCTGCGGTCCTTGAATATTTTTTTGAAAACTTTAAATGTAAAATGATCCGTTTCGTATATATCTAATAAAAGTTCGCCTTTTTCCAGTTTATAACCTCTAATTCCCACTTTATCACCAATAAAGCGGATAGAACCATCTTTTGTGATATCTGACTGGACTTGTATAATGGCATTATAAACGTTTTCCAGAGAATATATACCCTTTAATATATCACATATAAATTCTTTGTGCCCATTTTCATTTTCTATATAGAAAAATTGACTTCGGTCATATCCTTTTTCTCTGATTTTTTCTGTCAGGCTATCATAATAGGCAACAATCTCGTTCTTTATGATTCTTTCAATTATAGATTTATCTGTTATCACCTGGCGGGTTTCGTATGATTCGTCAGTAGTGGCAAAATGAATTTTCATCATTCTGGGATTAGCAGGTATGTCTTTTACTTCCTTTAATGTGGTGGACAATATACCGACTAATCCTTTGGGGATAATTAGTGAAGCTTGTTCATATTTAAGATAGGGAAATTCTTTTATCCGTTTGAACGGTATCCGTTGTAGTATATGCCTGTAATTGGCGCAGCATTCGGTGATTACTATCCCTCCGACTGCTATCATTGCATACCACTTGTATTGGCCATCGGTTATAAAGAAAATAATTATTGTTATAATAAACAAGGTAATGTCAAATATGGCTCTTATCTTATATCGTGCTAGATCGACTTGTGACACCAACATCCAATTCAAAACTTTTAATATTACAATTTTTCTGATCCTTACAATTCTTTTGTAGATATTGAACAATGGAATGATTACTGGTATCGCGATAGATAAGAGAAAGAGAAGTTTGTTTGAAGAAATATTTGTGAAGATATCACTCCAGTCCAGATTATGAACATAGTTCACTGCCGCTTGAATCAGATTGTTTTCCATAATATTGATTTTGGTAGGTGTTTGTTCAAAGGTCAGAAATTCACAGGTCCTACAATTCTTGCAGGATTTCCAGCTACTAGAGTATATGCCGGCACGTCTTTGGTAACAACGGCACCAGCGGCAACCATGCACCATTCTCCTAAAGTTACCCCACACAAAATTGTCGCGTTGGCTCCGATAGAAGCGCCATATTTAACCACAGTCTCGCTGACGTCCCAATCTTCGGATGATTTTAATGTTCCGTCAGGATTTATGGAACGTGGATATTTGTCATTTGTGAAAGATACCGATGGTCCGACAAAGACTCCGTCCTCCAGTGTCACGCCATGAGGAATCATAACATTATCTTGTATTTTGACTCTGTTCCCGATTATTACGTTTGAATCAATAAATATATTACGATGAATTTTGCATTCGTCTCCAATTATAGCATTGGGAGCGATGACTGTAAATTCTTCAATAATAGTTCCTTTTCCTATTTGTGCGTTTGGGGCTATCTTTGCCGTTGTGTCAATCATGCTTTTCATTTTGGTATTCAGTCTTACAAATATAAGAATATGAAAGGACAAATACAAGTTATTGTTTTACTTTTCGTTATTTCCTGTCAAGTTATTTAAGGTCATGTGTTTTTTTGAGCGTGATGATTATCTTTTTCGTCAGTTGAAAAATATCTTAGCGAATTGCTGGAGTGTTTCATATTGTATCAGGTGAAACATTATAATATCTGTGATAAATAATTTTGAGGCCTTTTGGATAATGTTATATGGTAGATATTGGCTTGAGGCATCTTTTGTTGAGAACGTGCCCATTTGCTGTTTGTAAACAGCAGATGATTGTCTTTGTATCTCAATAATACTAAGGTATAGGAATGTATGGAAACTCTTTTTGCAAAACAAGACCGTTAGTTGTCGTTGACACCGACGGAGATAATAAGGGCATTGATGCGTCGAATCAATTGGGATGTTCAGTTGGTGGCTATTAGGGGACCTCGAGGGGCGGGAAAAACTACTTTAATGTTGCAGTATATGAAACTGCATTATGAAATTTATAGTAGGGATGTGCATTATTGTGCACTAGATTCTGTTTATTTCTCTAATCAGAGTGAAATTGCCGAATGAAACCTGCAGTTTTTCTTAAAAGTGCTAGTTTTATTCGGCAATTTACTCTATATTTGTCTGTATAACCCTAAAACAAGAAATGAATGGATACGCTTTATAGGTCATATCGAATGTTGCTTAGTAACATATCCACTGATTTTATCCGTTATCTCCATGATGAGATAGAATGGGATAGTAAGCTTATTGCAATTTTAGGTCCACGTGGTGTTGGCAAAACAACCATGCTCTTACAACATATCAAGTTGTATGATAATATTGACGAGACGTTGTTTGTGACAGCTGATGATTTGTATTTTGCGGAACATAAACTGATTGATCTGGCGATGGACTTCTATCAGCATGGAGGAAAAAAACTCTATATTGACGAGATACATAAGTATGCTGGTTGGGCCCGGGAGATAAAGAATATATACGATCTGATTCCCAGACTACAAGTTGTATATACCGGTTCCTCCATACTGGATCTGGAAGTCGGAGAGGCTGATTTGAGTCGCAGAAAGTTGGAATATCGTATGATGGGGTTGTCTTTCCGCGAATACCTCGCTATTTCGTATGGCTATCATTTATCAGTTTATTCTTTAGAAGATATACTGAAGCATAAAGTAGATTTTCCTTATTCCGAGGCACGTCCTATTTTGTTGTTTAAGGAGTATCTGCAACATGGTTATTATCCTTTCTTTCAGGAAAAGGGATATTTGCTTCGTTTACAAAGTATCATTAAACAGACTTTGGAAAATGATATACCGACTTTTGCGAATATGAATATAGCAACAGCATTGAAATTGAAAAGGCTGTTGTATATCATAGCGAGAAGTGTTCCTTTTAAACCTAATTTTACCAAGTTGGCGACTTTGCTTGATATGAATAGAAATACGGTTTCTGATTTGATGTGTTATCTGGAAAAGGCTGGAATAATTAATCAGCTTCGGGCAGAGACGGAAGGTGTCAGACTTTTAGGCAAAGTGGACAAGGTGTATCTGAATAATACGAATTTGGCTTATGCGCTTTCTGACAATACACCGGATATTGGTAACGTGCGCGAAACGTTTTTCTTTTCTACTTTGCGAGTTGTATGTCCGGTAACCACATCAGACGTTTCTGATTTTACGGTGGGTGGTTATACCTTTGAAGTAGGTGGAAAGAATAAATCGCAGAAGCAGGTGCATGATGTGGAGAATGCGTATGTTGTGAAAGATGATATTGAGTACGGAATGCGTAATGTAATTCCTCTTTGGGCATTTGGTTTTTTATATTGAGATAATATGTATATTTGTACGATGTGAACTTAAACAGATTGAAATATGAGTGGCAAGATTTACCCTATCGGTATACAGAATTTTGAAAAAATTCGTAAAGGTGGCTATTTTTATATAGATAAAACAGCATTGGTTTATCAATTGGTGAAAACCGGAAGCTACTATTTTTTGAGTCGGCCGCGCCGTTTTGGCAAAAGTCTGCTTATTTCTACGCTTGAAGCCTACTTTCAAGGAAAGCGTGAACTCTTTGAAGGACTGGCTATGGAGAAGCTGGAAAAAGATTGGGTAAAATATCCTGTATTACATCTTGATCTTAATACGGAAAAATACGATACTCCAGAAAGTTTGGAGAATAAACTGAATGGGGCGTTGGTGGAATGGGAGAAGATATATGGCGAAGAGCCCTCCGAGAAATCTTTAGCGATGCGTTTTGAGGGGATTATTAAGCGTGCCTGTCAGCAAGAGGGGCAAAGTGTGGTGATCCTAGTGGATGAGTATGATAAGCCGATGTTGCAGGCTATTGGTGATGATGTTTTGCAAAAAAGTTTCCGCAATACATTGAAGGCCTTCTACGGTGCATTGAAAAGTCAGGACGGCTGTATTAAGTTTGCTTTGTTGACGGGAGTTACCAAGTTCGGTAAAGTCAGTGTATTCAGTGATTTGAATAACCTGAATGACATTTCAATGTGGAATAAGTATATAGACATTTGTGGTGTGAGCGAACAGGAACTATACGATAATCTGGATGCCGAACTTCATGAATTTGCCAATGTTCAGGGAGTTACGTATGAAGAGATATGTGCCCGGTTGAAAGAAATGTATGATGGTTATCATTTCACGCACAATTCCAAAGGAATGTATAATCCCTTCAGTCTGCTTTTAGCTTTTGATAGGAATGAGTTTAAAAGCTACTGGTTTGAAACAGGTACTCCCACTTATTTAGTGGAATTGCTGAAGAAACACCATTACGACCTTCATCGGATGGCCCATGAAGAAACCGATGAACAGGTACTGAACAGTATAGATTCTGAATCTACCAATCCTATTCCGGTGATTTATCAGAGTGGATACCTCACTATTAAGGGGTATGATGAAGAATTTGGTATTTACCGTTTAGGTTTTCCTAATCGTGAAGTGGAGGAAGGATTTATCCGTTTTCTGCTTCCTTATTATGCGAACGTCAATAAAGTGGAATCTCCCTTTGAAATCCAAAAATTTGTTCGTGAGGTACGTGCTGGTGATTACGAATCTTTTTTCCGTCGTCTGCAAAGTTTCTTTTCTGATATTCCATACGAGCTTGCCCGCGAATTGGAATTACATTATCAGAATGTACTTTATATTGTATGTAAACTGGTCGGTTTTTATGTAAAAGCGGAATATCATACGAGTGAAGGCCGTGTGGATATGGTATTGCAGACTGACAAGTTCATCTACATCATGGAATTTAAACTGAATGGTACAGCGGAAGAAGCTCTGCAACAGATAAATGACAAGCATTATTCCCGACCATTTGAAACGGATTCACGAAAACTCTTCAAGATTGGTGTGAATTTCAGTGCTGAAACGAGAAATATAGAAAAGTGGTTGGTAGGGAATTAATGTTTTATTGTTATACAATCATTCTTTTTGCATGATAGCTAAGAATCGTTATCTTTGGTATAAAGAATAATTGTTTTATCGTTATGAATCAGAATCCTTTTATTACTTCTGGGTATGTGGCTTAAGCGGAAACTTTTGCCTGCGATGGATATAAAATATTTGTTTCTCATATTCTCATAAATGCGACCTAAGTAGCAGATAACTAATAGAATAAACTGTGAGAAATGCTCTCTGGAAATGGCATTTCTCATAGTTTTATTCGCAAATAGACCTTGATTTGGCTTATTTCTCATACTTGTTGAACTCATTTCTCATAATGTCCCGGTGTTGGTATATAAATAGGCTGTGTGGGCTTACCTATATTCTGTAAGTTGCCTTGTGCTTTTAGGCGACGGATTTGCCTGCTGGCCATACTTTGAGTGAAACTGCAGAGTGACTGCATATTGGAACGGGTCAATACGGGGTGAGTTGCAAAATATCCAGTGAGCTTCTTGTCAATCTCTTCTTCAGAAAGAGAAGCGGAATGTGGCTTGTATTTCGAACGTCGTAAGTGACTAGTCATGCACAAACTCTTTAAATCTCTGTCAGCCTGAAAATTAATGGACTTAAGTTTCACTTTGTCTGCACGGGTGGTAAGTGAGTGCACGGGCTCGGTGGCCTGTAGTGTAATCTGAAAATAACCGATTCCGTCCAGGTGTACTCGTTCTCCCTCGCACAGATGGTTGCCCATGCATCTGCTCAATTCCATTAACATGGCTTCTACTTCTGCTTTTCCGAAAGTAGTTGCCATGTGGATTTCTCTTGCCAGTTTTTGAGTGGTCACATGTTGAAAATTAACCACCCGTGGGTGATAACTAGGTTCTTCCCCTTCTTTTTCCGGTTGGGGATTCTTATAAAACTCGAACTGTATTGCCATCTTTGTTTTAATTTAATGGTTGTTTATATGTTATGTATTGAAGCTCTTAGTGTATCTCGCTTTTATTCTTTTATTATTCAACCACCATCCTGATTGTTCCACTAGAGTGAACGGTTCTTTTCACTCTAGTAGACAGAACTTTTTACTGTAGTGAACAGGCCTGTGCACTCTAGTGGAACGATTGGGATGCTCTTTCAAAGATACGACATTATTAAGTGAAAAACAAGTAATTAACTAGTTGTTTGCATGAAAGAAATAGCTAGGTGTTTTCTAAGATAAGCTTGGCGGATAAACAGGAGAATAGTTATGTCTAACTATGAGAAATACCCTGAAAGAGTATGAGAAATGGCGGTTTTTTGAAGAAAATCGATGAGGATAGTATGAGAAATACCTATTTTAAAAACGTTTCTCATAATGTACTTCTTTGATTATATGTGCTTTATCTGAAATCTATGAGAATATGAGAAATAAAATTGAAAAATCTTTTCTAGTAGAAAGATAAAATAAGTATTCTCTGAAAAGTTGTTTGTGTGGAATATTTACAGTATATTTGTATCGTAATAATCGCCCTACAAAACACATGCAGGACAAATAAATAAAGTAATGAGAATAACACTGGTAAGAGACGATGGCAAGGTGAACACTATGCGTACGTTAAGAATTGAACAGCTCGTGGAGCAAATGAAAGTGGAAACCAAAACACAGCCTGTCTCAAAAATGAGAGAAGTCCTGCCTTTTATGCTTCCGGGTGATAAAAATGACTATGTACAGAAAGTGCCGAAGCTGATACCTGCAGCTGCTTTTTTTCGCAAAGGCGGCATAACGACGATGAGTGAATACAACGGAATTGTGATGATTCAGGTCAACAACTTGTCCGGACACATGGAAGCGGATGAGGTGAAAGAACGGGTAAAGGAGCTTCCGCAGACTTACTTAGCTTTCACCGGTTCTTCCGGAAAGTCTGTGAAAGTATGGGTACGCTTTACTTATCCCAATGATCGTTTGCCGACAACTACTGAAGAAGCGGAGCTTTTTCATGCGCATGCCTATCGGTTGGCGGTGAAATTTTATCAGCCACAACTTCCTTATGATATCGAGCTGAAAGTACCTTCGTTGGAGCAATATTGTCGTTTAACTTTTGACCCGCACTTGTATTTTAATCCCGAAGCAATGCCTATTTATATGAAGCAGCCTGCCGCTATGCCGGGTGAGGTGACTTATCGCGAACGGGTACAAACGGAAACTTCGCCGTTGCAACGGCTTGCGCCGGGATATGAAAAGTGTAATGCACTTTCTGTTCTTTTCGAAGCTGCTTTTGCACGTGCGTTGGATGAAGAGACTGATTATCAACCGGAAGGAGACAAACAATCGCTGTTGATTAACCTAGCAGGACATTGTTTCCGTGCCGGTATTCCGGAGGAAGATACAGTGCGATGGTCTCGTGCTCATTATCGCTTGCCGAAGGACGATACATTGGTTCGGGGAACCGTGCGGAATGTATACCGCACTTGTGAGGGATTTGCGAGTAAAAGTAGTCTGTTGCCGGAACAATTATTTGTCATGCAGATGGATGAGTTTATGAAACGGCGTTATGATTTTCGTTTCAACCAGTTGACATCACAAGTGGAATGTCGCGAACGGAACAGCTTTAATTTTTATTTTCATCCGGTGGATAAACGGTTGATGGCAAGTATTGCAATGAATGCACATTATGAAGGGCTTAAGCTGTGGGATAAAGACGTGGTACGTTACCTGAATTCGGATCATGTGCCGGTTTATCAGCCTATCGAGGAATTCCTTTATGACCTTCCTCATTGGGATGGTAAGGATCATATTGGCGATCTTGCCAAACGAGTTCCTTGTGATCATCCTCATTGGGCGCAATTGTTTCGTCGTTGGTTTCTTAGTATGATAGCGCATTGGCGTGGAATGGGAAAGAATCATGCAAATAGCACTTCTCCTATATTGATAGGTCCACAGGCTTATCGTAAGTCTACATTTTGCCGGTTGATTTTGCCTCCATGCTTGCAGGCTTATTATACGGATAGTATTGATTTCAGCCGGAAGCGGGATGCCGAGCTATACTTGAATCGTTTTTTATTGATTAATATGGATGAGTTCGATCAGATTGGCATCAATCAGCAGTCTTTCCTCAAGCATATTCTGCAAAAGCCCGTTGTCAACACACGACGTCCGAATGCTTCGGCTGTGGAGGAACTTCGTCGGTATGCCTCTTTTATAGGAACGAGTAATCATAAGGATCTGTTGACGGATACTTCCGGCAGTCGCCGTTTTATCGGTGTTGAGGTGACTGGAGTGATTGATGTGGTCTGCCCTATTGACTATGAGCAATTGTATGCGCAGGCAATGGCACTGCTGCGTAGTAATGAACGTTACTGGTTTGATGAGAAGGAAGAGGCTATTATGACGGAGGCGAACCGGGAGTTTGAGCAGTCGCCGGCAATCGAGCAGTTGTTCCAGGTGTATTACCGGGTAGCGGAAGAGGAAGAAGAGGGAGAATGGTTACTTGCTGCAGATATACTTCAGCGGATACAAAAGGCAAGTAAAATGAAGATTTCTTCCGGACAGGTTAATTATTTCGGGCGTATTTTGCAGAAGCTGGGAGTAAAGTCATTCAGGAAAACACGTGGAGTTTATTATCATGTGGTGGCTGTTGGGCAAGGGTGATGATGAAATAATGCATGAGATGTGCATTTTATTATTTTATAATAATTATCTTTGCGTAATAACGTGAGATATATGAAGGCTATGATAAGAAATCCTTTTATAACAAGTGGATATGTGTCTGCTGATTATTTTTGCGATCGCCGTTTTGAGAGCGAACAGTTGGTACGCGAAGTGATGAATGGGAATAACCTGGCTCTTGTCTCTACCCGACGAATGGGAAAGACGGGGCTGATCCGTCATTGTTTTCAGTTTCCTGAAATTAAGCAGGGCTATTACACCTTCTTTATTGATATATATGACAGTCGGTCATTGCGCGACTTGGTATTTGCACTTAGTAAAGAGATTCTGGAAGTACTGAAACCTGTGGGGAAGAAAGCTTTGCAGAGCTTTTGGGAATGTGTGAAATCTTTGCAAGCCAGTATCTCTTTTGATGTGAATGGTATGCCTTCTTTGAATTTGGGATTAGGAGATATACAAGCTCCGGCTACTACGCTCGATGAAATCTTCCGGTATTTAGAGCAAGCGGATAAGCCTTGTTTGATTGCCATTGATGAATTTCAGCAGATTACCGGGTATGCAGAGAAAAATGTAGAGGCTACTCTCCGGACTTATGTGCAGCATTGTAATAATGCGCATTTCATTTTTGCCGGGAGCCAGCGGCATGTGATGGGGAATATGTTTTTGACGCCTTCCAGACCTTTTTATCAAAGTGTGTCAATGATGCATTTGGAAAGTATTCCTTTAGAAGAATACATTCGTTTTGCAGGTATGCATTTCAAACGTGCAGGCAAAGAAATAGAGGAAAGTGCTGTTATCACAGTTTATCAACAGTTTGAAGGAATCACATGGTATATACAAAAAGTGTTGAATACACTTTATGATATGACCCCGGAGTACGGAGTCTGTAAAGTGGAAATGGTGTCAGAGGCTATTCGGCAGATTATTGATTCATTCAGATATACTTATTCGGAAATCCTTTTTCGTTTGCCGGAAAAGCAAAAGGAGTTACTGATTGCTATCACTAAAGAGGGAAAGGCTAAAGCTGTTACTTCCGGTGCTTTCATTAGAAAATACAGACTGGCTTCTGCTAGTTCAGTCCAGGCAGCACTAAAAGGGTTACTGGAAAAGGATTTCGTGACTCAGGAAATGGGAATCTGTCAGATATATGATCGTTTTTTGGGGATTTGGCTGAAAGAGAATTATTAAGTCATTTTTCATTTATTGAAGAACGCTTTTCGATAAATCGCGTTAATAATTAGCTGAAACTACTGTCTGTTAATCAGTTTTATTGTATCTTTGCGGTCTTAACTTTTTTAATGGTAAATAATGAAGGAATTTCTACAACTAATGCGACGTTTCGTGTCGCCTTATAAGAAGTATATCGGCTGGGCTATTTTGCTGAATATTTTGTCTGCTGTATTCAATGTATTTTCGTTCACTTTCTTGATTCCTATTCTGAGTATTTTGTTTAAAACAGAAGGAGCGGATAAAGTATACCATTTTATGGAATGGGGGAGTGGTGATTTAGCGGATGTTGCCAAGAATAACTTCTATTATTACATATCTCAAATGATAATGGATAATGGTCCTACTATAGCCCTTATATTTTTGGGGTTGTTCCTGATGATAATGACATTGTTTAAAACGGGTTGTTACTTTGCTTCTTCAGCTGTCATGATCCCGTTGCGTACAGGAGTGGTACGTGATATTCGTATTATGGTATATGCAAAAGTAATGCGCTTGCCAATGTCTTTTTTCTCTGAAGAAAGAAAAGGAGATATCATAGCTCGTATGAGTGGTGACGTGGGAGAGGTGGAAAACTCCATTACTAGCTCGTTGGATATGTTGATGAAGAGTCCGATTCTGATTCTTCTTTATTTTATCACTTTGGTTATAACTAGTTGGCAGTTGACGCTTTTTACCATCGTCGTATTGCCGGGAATGGGCTGGCTGATGGGAGCGGTCGGAAGAAAACTGAAACGCCAGTCATTGGAGGCACAGAGCAAATGGAGTGATACGATGTCGCAATTGGAAGAAACATTGGGTGGATTGCGTATTATCAAAGCTTTTATTGCAGAAGATAAGATGATTAATCGTTTTACCAAATGTAGTAATGAATTGCGTGATGCTTCGAATAAAGTTGCTATACGTCAGGCATTAGCACATCCGATGAGTGAGTTTTTGGGAACTATTCTGATTGTAGCCGTACTGTGGTTTGGTGGTACATTGATTTTGGGACAGAATGCAACCATCGATGCTCCGACATTTATCTTCTATATGGTTATCCTGTATAGTGTAATCAATCCGTTGAAAGACTTTGCTAAAGCGGGATACAACATTCCGAAAGGTTTGGCTTCTATGGAACGTGTGGATAAAATCCTGAAAGCAGAGAATAAGATTAAGGAGATTCCGAATCCGAAACCGTTGAAAGGTTTGAATGATAGAATCGAATTTAAAGATATCTCTTTCAGCTATGATGGTAAGAGAGAGGTGTTGAAGCATGTAAACCTGACAGTTCCCAAAGGAAAAACAATCGCACTGGTTGGCCAATCGGGATCCGGTAAATCTACATTAGTCGATTTGTTGCCGCGTTACCACGATGTGCAGGAAGGTGATATTACCATTGACGGAACAAGTATTCGTGATGTACGTATTGCGGATTTGCGCAGTTTGATTGGTAATGTAAACCAGGAGGCTATTCTGTTTAATGATACATTCTTCAATAACATTGCTTTTGGCGTGGAGAATGCGACAATGGAACAAGTTATAGAGGCGGCGAAGATTGCCAATGCGCATGATTTCATTATGGAGAAACCGGAAGGATATAATATGAATATCGGTGACCGTGGCGGAAAATTGTCCGGTGGTCAGCGTCAGCGTATCAGTATTGCGCGTGCTATTTTGAAGAATCCTCCGATTCTGATTCTTGATGAGGCTACTTCTGCTTTGGATACCGAATCAGAACGTCTTGTACAGGAAGCGTTGGAACGTTTGATGAAAACACGTACGACGATTGCTATTGCCCACCGTCTTTCTACGATTAAGAATGCAGATGAAATCTGTGTACTGTATGAGGGTGAGATTGTGGAACGTGGTAAGCATGAAGAACTCATAGAGTTAAACGGTTACTATAAACGTCTGCATGATATGCAGCAGTTGTAATTCTTGATATTGTAATGATATTATTAAGTTTTGATACAGAAGAATTTGATGTACCTCGTGAGCATGGTGTAGACTTTCCGCTGGATGAAGCAATGAAAGTGTCAGTCTATGGTACGAACAAGATACTGGACTGCCTGAAAAAAAACGGGGTGAAAGCTACTTTCTTTTGTACAAGCAATTTTGCAGAAAATGCGCCGGAAGTGATGCGGCGCATTATGGACGAAGGGCATGAAGTTGCTGCGCATGGATGTGACCATTGGCAGCCACAGGCTTCGGATGTCAGTCGTTCAAAAGAAATTCTGGAACGCCTTACCGGCAGGACGATACAAGGTTATCGCCAGCCGCGTATGTTCCCCGTATCAGATACGGAACTTGAACGGATGGGGTATGTATATAACTCCTCATTGAATCCCGCATTTATCCCCGGAAGATATATGCATTTGTCGGAGCCCCGTACCTGCTTTATGACGGGTAAGTTACTTCAAATCCCGGCTTCTGTAACTCCGTGGATTCGCTTCCCGCTATTCTGGTTGTCTTGTCATAATCTGCCGATGTGGCTGTATCAACTCCTGGTAAACCGGGTATTGAAGCATGACGGATATTTTGTGACTTATTTCCACCCGTGGGAATTCTACCCGTTGGGTGAACATCCTGAATTTAAGATGCCTTTTATTATCCGCAATCATTCCGGTAAAGGAATGGAAGAACGTTTGGATATGCTTATCCGCAAACTGAAAGAAAAAGGATATGCTTTTATGACTTACTCGGAATTTGCACAGATAAAACTGGCTGAACTAAATAAACCGGACGAAAAATGATAAAATTGGCTATTGTATCCCCCTGCTATAATGAGGAGGAAGTGTTGGAAGATTCGGCCGCCCGTTTGACAGCCTTGTTTGATGAGTTGGTGGCGAAAGAAAAGATCAGTGCCGACAGCTTTGTGCTCTTTGTGAATGATGGCAGCAAAGATCGTACATGGAGCATCATTAAGAAACTGCACGGGACGAATCCTTATATAAAAGGAATGAATCTGGCACGGAACGTGGGACATCAGTATGCGATCATGGCCGGTATGATGACCGCTAAAGACTGGAGTGATGCCGTTATTACCATTGATGCCGATTTGCAGGATGATCTGAATGCGATTGAGGAGATGATCGATGCTTATACGCAAGGATATGATGTTGTATATGGAGTGAAAGTATCTCGTCAGGCAGACCCCGTGTTGAAACGTCTTTCTGCAACAGCCTTTTATAAATTACAGCACCGGATGGGAGTGGAGACTATCTACAATCATGCGGATTTTCGTTTTCTAAGCCGGAGAGTGCTGGAACAGTTGTCTCATTATCAGGAACGCAATGTCTATCTGCGTGGTATTATCCCGTTGCTAGGTTTCCCTTCTACTACGGTAGATGATGTGATCCGGGAACGGACAGCCGGAACTTCCAAATATACAGTGAGAAAGATGTTCAGTCTGGCTTTGGACGGAATAACCTCTTTCTCGGTAAAGCCCATTTACGGAATCGTTTATCTGGGAGGTATCTTTGTTTTTATCAGTATTTTGATTGGAATCTATGTTCTTTACGCATTGATTTCGGGTACTGCGGAACATGGCTGGGCCTCTTTGATGTTGTCTATCTGGTTTGTTGGCGGGGTTGTTTTATTATCCATAGGAGCTGTCGGACTGTATATTGGCAAGATTTATAAAGAGGTAAAACGTCGTCCGCTCTATAATGTGGAAGAAGTGTTGTACGATGATCAGAATAAGTAAGGTTATACTTGAGAAGCACCCGGATTGGCGGGATAAGTTCTGGCAGTTTGTTCGTTTTGGAGTTGTCGGCACTATATCTTCAGCCATTCATTACGGCGTATATTGCCTGGTCTTATTGGTTGCGAATGCCAATATCTCCTTTACGGCTGGTTATGCTGTAGGATTTGTCTGCAACTACTTCCTGACTACTTTCTTCACCTTTCGTTCCAAACCATCCTCGCATAATGCGATCGGCTTTGGTTTTAGTCATCTGATTAATTACCTGCTTGAGATCGGCTTACTGAATCTCTTCCTCTGGATAGGGGCGGGTGAACTGCTTGCACCGATACTGGTAATGATTATCGTGGTGCCTATCAATTTCCTGATTCTTCATTTCGTTTATATCTATAAAGGGAGGAAATAACACTATTCAATCCCTTTCATTTAATTCATAAAAAGAAAAGGCTATTATGAAACGTTTTCTAAATCTTGTTGTATATATTCTTACCATACATGTTTCGGCTTTACTGATCGCAGGACTGTTTCGCCTGGTACTTTTTATCTCATCTTATCATCAGTTGACCTCTGAAGCCTTGTCGGATAAGACACTTCCGATGCTTGCTTTTGTGCATGGTGTCTGGTTTGACAATGTGATAGGCTGTTACATACTTCTGTTGCCTCTGGTAGTTGCGGTGGTATGTGGAGTTTGCAACTATTATGGGAAAGCGTTGTTCCGTTTCTTTACGATCTTTTTCAGTGTCTTTTATGGATTGGTTTATTTAATCAGTGCGTCAGACATTCCTTATTTTGCCTATTTCTTTAAACATATCAACTCTTCCATATTCGAATGGTTCGGTTATGCGGGAACTACCGCCGGAATGATATTGGGGGAAAGTGCCTATTATCTGTCCATCGGATTATTCCTTCTCTTTCTGGCCGGATTCGTAGTTTGGCTTATCTATCTGGCACGTTATTTCCATCATCGTAGCCTTACCATTTCCGCTCCGTTTCCTTATTGGAAGCGAGGAGGGGCGGTTCTGATCGGTGCTTGCTTAATCGGACTCTGCATCTTTGGAATCCGGGGGCGTACAGGCTATAACCCGATCAAAGTAAGTGCGGCATATTTCTGTCAGGATGCTTTTCTCAATCAACTGGGAGTAAGTCCTACTTTTAACCTGCTGACGAGTGTGATGGATGATATGAGGCCTGAAAATAAATATTTGCATCTGATGGATGAACAGGAAGCCATCACCAAGGCGCAAGCTCTGCTCAACCGTCCGGGAGATGCGAATGTTTCCCCGTTGGCTGTTTACAGGCATGCTGCAAAAGCGGATAGCGTGCAACAACGCCGTCCTAATGTCGTCTTGATTATGATGGAGTCTATGTCCGCCAAGTTTATGAAGCATTTCGGGCAATCGGAGACTTTGACTCCTTTCCTGGATAGCCTGTATACCCGTTCTATCAGTTTCCGCAATTTCTATTCGGCAGGAATCCATACGAACCATGGTTTGTATGCCACCTTGTATTCTTTTCCGGCTATGATGAAACGGAACCTGATGAAAGGCTCTGTCATTCCCCGCTATTCGGGACTGCCTACCGTACTGAAAGAAAACGGCTATTACAACCTTTTCTTTATGACGCATGAAGGGCAGTATGATAATATGAACGCTTTCTTCCGGACGAACGGCTATGATGAAGTGTTTTCACAAGAAGACTATCCGGCTGATAAGGTTGTGAATAGCTTTGGAGTGCAGGATGATTTCTTGTATGACTACGCAATTCCGGTATTGAATCAGCGGGCTGCCACCGGACAACCGTTTTTTGCTACTTTACTGTCCATCAGTAATCATCCGCCGTATGTGATACCTCCTTTCTTCCATCCGAAAACAAGTGAACCGGAGACGCAGATCGTTGAGTATGCGGATTGGGCTTTGCGTCAGTTCTTTGAAGAGGCGCGTAAACAACCCTGGTTTGATAATACGATATTCGTATTGGAAGGAGATCATGGCAAACTGGTGGGAGACGCCGAATGTGAACTACCGGAATCTTATAATCATATTCCACTGATGATTTACTCCAGCCGTATTCAGCCGGAAGAGAAAACTACATTTGGCGGTCAGGTAGATATACAGCCAACAATATTAGGGCTGTTGAATATTGATTATCTACAGAATAATTTTGGAGTGGACTTGCTGAAGGAAGAACGTCCCTGTATGTTCTATACTGCTGACAATATGGTGGTGGGACGCAATGACACGTTACTCTACCTTTATAATTACGAGACTCAGCAGGAGCTTACTTATGATATCGGTAACGGCAAATTGAATGCTGTTCCGATGGATGATAGCTTTTTGCCTTTAAAAGAATATAGTTTTTCCATGCTCCAATCGGCGGAGTTCCTTGTGAAGCATGGAAAAACGCTTAATTCTATACCTTTTACTCAACAATAGGAGTCGTTTCGGTATTTTCAGGCTGTTGGTTTTTAACGAACTTGTATATCTTGGCTATTTGCCGGAGTACTCGTTTAGGGGATTCATATACCTCCTCAAACTGATACCCTTCTTTCTCGAATTCGGGAAGATATTTCTCTGCATCATTCGTGCCGATTAACAAGAAACCTTCCGAAGGACGTTTCTCATAGAAGTTGTCGAGACGATTGTGCAGATAGAAATTGAGTTCGAAATAATGTACGGGGTCACCTGCTGCATGCAGACTTTCTTCAATGAATTCGTACATCGTTCCTTCGCTTTCCGGCGCAACCTTTTCTATTTCTGTAGCGATGAATTTGACCGACTTCGAATTTAATGCTGCCGGCTGATAAGCACCGTCCAATGCAAGGTATAATCCCATTGTAAGCACAACGAGAGCGTATAGGAAACGGTTGTTCAATGCATTTTTCCGTTGATAGAACCACCAGTAGATACCGAGAATGGTAGGAATGGCAATCAGGAATAAGGCCCCTGCTCCGCTGATATTCTGTATTGCACGCATGAAATTAATATTGTCCTGCGCGTGACGACCCTGGAAAATAGTTTCAGGGATGAGTCCGCATTTTAATACGATGAAGCAGGTGAACAGTAGCAGGCTGATTACTGCAAGAATACTTCCGTATACCTTGATGACTTTAGATTGCTTCTTGACCAGATAGAATAGATATTTGGCAAGGAAATAAGCAATGAAAGGATAGATCGGCATCAGATATACACTACGTTTGCTCTGCGGAATACAGTAGAAGACGAAGATTACAACGATACTGGTGAAAGAGAATAAATCCACCGGGTCCATATTCTTTATCCATGTGGTGAAGCGTTTCCACCAGGCTGCCGGTTGGATGCTGAATTTATGGTAAGTCAGGCTGAACAGGGAGAGCACGACTAACAGTGTCCAGGGAACGTATCCGGCAAATAGGGTCACAAAATTATAATGCCAGGGGTTCACGCATGAATTGTAACTCATGGTATTAGTCATACGACCGAAGTTTTCTTCCATAACTAATGCCAGGAACTCTTCTCCACCTTGTTGGTAAGCAGCGACATACCAGCAGAAAGGCAGGATGAGTGAAAGAATGGCCCAGGCGGAAAGTAACAAGAATGCTTTGAAGAAGTTGACACCCCGGAGTAACAAGAAGATGCCTACCACTAAACATGGAATGATAGTACCTACCGGTCCTTTAGTCAGTGTGCCGCAGCTCATCAGGAGAATGGCCAGCCAGGGAATACCTTTGAGTCCCTTCTCATACCATTTGTAGAGACAATATAGAGCGCCAACGGTGAGCGCTGTCAATACCATATCCACCCGGCAGTTTGCTCCGGCCCGGTGCAGCTCAAAATTAGTCAGGGTAATAAAGGCGGCCAACAACGCCAGTTCCACTCCTTTTCTTTTGGCAAAGAACAGAAAGCCGCAGAGGGTCATGGCGATCAGGGCGATGGCAGACGGCAAGCGGGAGGTCATTTCTGTGACTTGCCCTCCGTTTACTGCTGCCGAAACAGCGGCTATGCTCCAGTGGAAGAAAGGCGGTTTGTAAGCCATTTCTCCTCCGTTGTTTCTGGGTAAAATCCAGTTTCCGCTATCCAGCATGGAGTAGGAGACAATAGATTCGCGAGGCTCCCCTTTGGTGTGGTACTCCGATAAACCGAGGAAAGGCAGGATAGTAACTACGCAAATGACTAGTAACAGCCAAAAAGCTTTGTTTGAAGTCAATGTTTTCATCTTTATCTTATATTGAAATTTATGTTCTTTTATTTTCTGCCGAAGTCGGCCGGAATTTCTCCCCATTCTTTCGTTTCCCATTTCAGAATACGGGTGGTATAGGTGTTTCCCTGCAACCATTTTTCTGCCCGTTCAATCAACAGAAAGAGTTCTTCTGTTTCCGGGGTTCGGGGGAGTTTGGTCTTGCACTTCTTCTGTCGCACCCAGCTGATGGCATTCGCGCTGTCACTGTAAATGGGCATATCGAAACCTTTCTTTTTCAGCAACGCCAAACCGTGTACGATGGCTAGAAACTCACCGATATTATTCGTGCCTTTCATCGGGCCGAAATGAAAAATCTCCTGACGGCTGGCAATGTGTACGCCGCGATATTCCATCGGTCCCGGATTACCGCTACAGGCTGCATCGACAGCCAGGCTATTGTCGATCACACAAGAAGGTAAAGTATCCGAAGAAGGTTTAGGACCTCCTGATTTAGCCTTTGCATTCTTGCCGATATAAGCATAGGGAGACATTGTCAACGCGCGTTCCGCTTCTTCGCGCGTATCAAATGATTTGTATTTGGCAGCTTCATATCCTTTGATTTGAAGTTGGCAGTCTGTCCAGGAAGTATAAACTCCGGGGGTGACACCTTCCCATACTACATAAAATTTCTGTTTAGCCATTTTTTCTGACGATAATTTTAGATAGTCAATGAATTGACGCTGCGAAGGTACAAATATATTCTCTAACTGAACAAGTTAGGGGGGCTACTTGTTATAAAAAAAAGAGAGTTTTAAGAATATAAAATAAGAAAGGAACTATTATGGAAAGATCTTTTAGTGAAGCTTTGAAACAACGTCGAACTTACTATTCAATTACTAATCAGTCACCTATATCCGATCAGGAGATCGAATGTATCGTTAATATGACCGTGCGCCACGTACCGTCGGCATTCAATTCGCAATCTACCCGTGTGGTACTTCTATTGGGAGAATCGCATAAGAAATTGTGGCAGATTGTGAAGGACGCATTAAAGAAGATTGTACCGGTTGAAGCGTTTGTCAAGACAGAAGAGAAGATAGATCATTCCTTTGCCTGTGGTTATGGAACTGTACTGTTCTTTGAGGATCAAAAAGTGGTGAAAGGGCTTCAGGAGGCTTTCCCGGCTTATCAGGAGAATTTCCCGGGATGGTCATTGCAGACTTCTGCCATGCATCAGTTAGCTATCTGGGTAATGCTCGAAGATGTAGGTTTCGGAGCGTCGCTGCAACACTATAACCCGTTGATTGATGAAGAAGTGCGCCGTGCATGGGATTTGCCGGAACATTGGCATTTGATTGCGGAAATGCCGTTCGGACTTCCTGTCGGCAAACCGGGTGAAAAAGAATTCCAGCCGCTTGAAGAACGGGTGAGAATCTTTAAATAAATCGGGAATGAAGAATGAATAATGAAGAATTGGATGGCATAATGGCTAAAATTCTTTATTCTTCATTCTTCATTCTTCATTAAATGATTAATTTTGTGAGCAAAATTAATCATTTATGGTTCGTATCTTCCTTACCGGCTATATGGGTGCCGGAAAAACGACGTTGGGTAAGGCTTTTGCCCGATATATGAATATACCGTTCATCGATCTGGACTGGTATATTGAAGAGCGTTTTCACAAAACCGTTGGAGAATTATTCATTGAACGAGGCGAAACAGGATTCAGGGAGCTGGAGAGAAATATGCTCCATGAAGTAGCCGAGTTTGAGAATGTGGTAATTTCGACGGGGGGTGGAGCGCCTTGTTTTTATGATAATATGGATTTTATGAACCGGACCGGAAAGACTGTTTTTCTGGAGGTGCATCCGGATGTGTTGTTCAGGCGCTTGCGTGTGGCTAAACAACAACGTCCTATTCTTCAGGGTAAAGAGGATGAAGAACTGAAAGCGTTCATTATTCAGGCACTCGAGAAGCGTGCTCCTTTTTATCATCAGGCACAATATATCTTTAATGCAGACGAATTGGAAGATCGTTGGCAGATTGAAACATCGGTGCAATGTTTGCGACAACTTTTGGGGTTGTAGAAGTAACAGTCGTTATATTTTGTGTAATCGTCATTTGGAAAGCTGTGGAATGTGTGTAATTTGTGCCTGATAATGAATGATTATTGGGAGGAATTTTACTGTATTCAGAAATCAGGTAGTTGTAATGTTCTCTTTTTGTTGGAACTTCGTTTTTTTTGAGACTCTTGTTTGTGCATTCGGTCAATATTTGTACCTTGCACTCGTTATGAGATTTTTATTGACTAGTGACACAAAATTAAGGTAAAGTCTATATCATGAAAACTTTAAAAGAGAAATTTGGGGAGTTATCCGCTAAAATTAAAGCATCCGGACAACCTGCAAGGGTATGGTTTCCGCAGTATACACCGGCTTCATTATTAAGTGCGGAAAACTGGTGGGAGGCATTGGCTGTATGTGAATATGCTTTGGACACAAAAGAAGACGAAAAATTAACAGAAGATTTTTTTGAACTGATATTCAGTGCTTTTGACTGTAACGTAGAGGTGGAACTCAACGCGGAAGAATATGAATTCTGGTGGGAAAAGGTGATGCAGGTATGCGACCGTGTAGCAGAGTTTAGCGGTGCGGGATGGGCGCAGAAAGGTGCACAATATTCTGAAGCCCGTTATGGAAAGCGGGATATGAGTTATTTGTTTCCATACTACGAGAAAGCTGCCGATATGGGGTGGGCTGAAGCGGAAGCAACTGTTGCCTATTGGCGATACATGGGATTTTATTGTGAACAAGATAAAGAAGAGGGGGAACGGCGTTTTGCCGCTCTCACTTCTCCCGAAGCTATTTGGTGGGGAAAGCATTATCGTGCTTTTGTCGAAGAATTTACAGGAGATAAAGCAAAGGCATTACAGATACGGAATGACCTGCTTGCCGAACTGCCTGAAGGTGAACGTTTGCGTGCTCATGTATATGCGTCGTTGGGAGATGCGCTCGACAGGGCGGAAGGTAACGTGGCAGAGGAAGCTGCTTACTACGAAAAAGCTCTGGAAATTGTTCCCAATCTTTATAGTCTTAAAAATATGGCTACGCTTTATTTTCGTTATCCGGAACTGAATAAACCGAAAGAACTGAGCTTCGAACTTTGGGAAAAGGCCTGGCATGCCGGTGTGTGGTCTGCCGCCAATTTCCTGGGATATAACTATCAGGAAGAGGAATGGCTGGATATGCCTAAGGCGATTGAGTGGCTGGAAAAGGGCATGCTTTATTGTGAACCATACAGTGCGTATGAACTGTCATTGATCTACCTGTATAATGATGAATATAAGGACGTGGAACGTGGACTGATGTGTCTGAACCGCTGCGTGGAGGATGATTACATACAAGGTATCGAAGGACTGGCCAATATCTATTTCAACGGTGATTTGGTGCCGGAAGACATGAATCGCGCGAAAGAGTTGTTGGAGAAAGCCATTGAATTGGGTTCGGGAAGTGCAGCTTATCGTTTGGGCTGGATGTATGAACGTGGCTTCTTGTCTGAAGAACCGGATTATGTGAAGGCTTTAGAGTTTTATGAAAAAGCGGCTTCACTGAATAATGCCGATGGGTATTGCCGTGTGGCTCTTTATCTGGCTAATGGATATAGCGGTGTGAAGGACCCTGTAAAATCAAGGGAATATTATGAAAAAGCGGCCGAACTGGGTGCTTGCTTTGCCCTTGTGGAACTGGCATTCTTATATGAGAATGGCGATGGAGTGGAGAAGAATTATGAAAAGTCATTTGAACTGATTAGCAAGGCTGCCGAACAGGGTTATCCTTATGCAATGTTCCGTGTAGGTCTTTATATGGAAAAGGGTGTTCTTGGTGAAGTGAAACCGGAAGAGGCCTTTGCCTGGTATACAAAGGCAGCTGAAGCGGACGATAATGATGCGATCTTTGCTTTGGGACGTTGCTATAGAGAAGGTATCGGAACGGAAGAAAACTGGGATAGGGCACTCGAATGGTTTAGTAAAGGGGCGGAAAAGAATGAAGCCCGTTGTCTGACGGAACTGGGGATGGCTTATGAGAATGGTAATGGCGTGGAAGAGAATCCACAGAAGGCAGTGGAATATATGATGAAGGCTGCTGAACAGGATTATGGCTATGCTCAGTTTAAGATGGGAGATTATTATTTCTTCGGTTGCGGTCCCTGTCTGGAAGATAATAAAACGGCAGTGGAATGGTATGAAAAGGCAGTGGCTAATGAGATTCCGATGGCTATGCTGCGTGTGGGTGAATATTATCTGTATGACTATGATAGCCTGAATGAGTCGGAAAAGGCTTTTGCTTATTTCAAGAAAGCTGCCGAATATGAATGGTATAGTGAAGGACTGGGTATCTGTTATGAAATGGGTATCGGAGTGGAAGAGAATGAAACGGAAGCCTTTAAATATTATACACTGGCTGCGGATAATGGAAATACGACAAGTATGTATCGTACCGGACTTTGCTATTATAACGGAGTAGGTGTGAAACAGAATTATGCCGAGGCCTATCGCTGGTTCACGGATGCGGCGGGGAATGAGAATGTCGCTGCAATTTATTATCTGGGCAAGATGATGATGTATGGCGAAGGTTGTAACCCTGATCCGGAAGCTGCAGTGCAATGGTTGCTGAAAGCTGCCGAGAAAAATAACGATAAAGCACAATTTGAACTTGGAAATGCCTATTTGACAGGAAATGGCGTGGAAGAAAACGATGAAATTGCAATGGAGTGGTTCGAAAAGGCCGCAGAGCATGGCAATGAGAAAGCTCTTAAAATCACCGGAAGGAGGAGGAAGTAAAAGAGGAACATGGAAAAAGAAGGAAATAATCTGTTTCAGGTCAATCTTAAAGGTATGATTGCCCTGTTATCAGAGCACATTTATAGTAACCCGAATACTTTTGTTCGCGAACTGTTGCAGAATTGCGTAGATGCCATCACGGCACTACGCAATATTGACGAGAATTATAAAGGTCGCATCGATGTCTTTCTGAATGAGGACAAGACAGTGGTATTTCGGGATAATGGTATCGGACTGAAAGAGGAGGAAGTTTATCGCTTTCTGACTGTTATCGGGGAGAGCTCAAAGCGGGATACTCCCGATGCGGACGATTTTATCGGAAGGTTCGGTATCGGATTGTTATCTTGTTTTGTGGTGACCAATGAAATCACCGTAGAGAGTCGTTCTGCAATGGGCGGACAGCCTGTTTGCTGGTGTGGAAAAGTGGATGGGACGTATCAGCTGACTTTATCAGACGAAGAACGGCCCATCGGGTCGCAGGTAGTATTGCACCCGAAAGGAGATTGGATGCATCTTTTTGAATATGAAACATTTAAGAAGATACTGGTCGGTTACGGAGAAGTGCTGCCGTATCCTATCTATCTGCATTATCAGGGGGAAGAGGAGTTGGTAAATACGCCTTCGCCTGTATGGCTTGACCCGAAGGCGACTCGTAAGGAGTTGCTGGATTATGGGGCGAAAGTGTTTCAGTCGTCTGCTCTCGATGCTTTCCGGATCTATACTGAAAGCGGCAAGGTGGAAGGGGTGCTTTATGTCCTGCCTTTCCGTACACAATTTTCAGTGCGCAACTCTCATAAGGTCTATCTCAAACGTATGCTGTTGAGTGAGGATGATTGCAATCTGTTGCCGTCGTGGGCTTTCTTTATCCGTTGTCTGGTGAATGCGGACGGGTTGCTGTCTACCGCTTCCCGGGAGTCTTTGGTGAGTAATGACCAACTGAAAGATGCCCGGAAAGAGATCGGGGTGGCTATCAAGGATTATCTGCGGGGATTGGTGCAGAATGACCGTGCCATGTTCAATCGGATTCTGGATGTTCATCACTTTCATATCAAGGCGATTGCTTCGGAGGATAATGAATTGCTTCGTTTGTTTATGGATTATCTTCCTTTTGAAACCAATAAGGGTTTGCGTAGCTTTGGAAGTATTCGTTCGACAAGCAATGTGATATGTTATACCAAGAATCTGGAGGATTTCCGGCAAGTGCGGCGTATAGCCGGAGCACAGGGTTGGCTGGTCGTGAATGCTGCTTATACGTTTGATGAAACGTTATTGAAAAAGTATGTCCGCCTGAATCCGGAACTTACTTTGGATGAAATATCTCCTTCACGGTTGCTGGAGCAGTTTGGTGAAGTGGAGGCGAACCAGGAGTTTCAGGCTTTTGAGGTGAAAGCGAACGAGTTGTTGAAGCGGTTTGGCTGTATCTGTCGTCTGAAGCATTTTACTCCGGTGGATATTCCGGTTATTTTTGTGGCGGAGGAAAAGGAGAATGCCGCTAAAAGTGCTAATAATCCGTTGGCGGCTGTACTGGGAGCTGTGAATACTACAAAGCAGATTCCGCCGACACTCACTTTCAATGCGGATAATGAAATGGTGCAGACCTTATTGCAAATACAAGGAGACAATAAACTGTTTCAGCATGTGGTGCATATATTGTATGTACAATCGCTTCTGCAAGGTAAATATCCGGTAAACAGCGAAGAAATGGAGCTTTTCAACCATTCGCTAAGTGAACTGATGACTTCGAAAATGAATGATTTTATAAATTTCCTGAATTAAAAAAGAGTATGAGATACACACTTGAAATACAAAAATTGCTGTTGCAGACACAGAATAACAACCTGCATCCCCGCGAAAAAGCCAATCTATTGAAAGAAGCTATCCGCATCGCCGATGAGAACGAAGATGTGGAATGGGCTACGGAGTTGAGACTGGATCTTATTTATGAACTGAATCTTCTTTCGGCGGATGCTGAAGAGATTACCGTGTTCTCTAAAATTCTGGATGATTACGAGAACCACAAGGATGTGATTAAGGAAGATGACTTGTTGTGGAAATATAAGTGGATATGGGCTTGTACGTTCGATCTTCCGGAGATCCCGATGGAGCAGGTACAGGCAATTGGGGAGGATTATAAAACCCGTATCCTCCGGAACGGGTATTCTTTGCGGAGTTATTATCACCGCTGGTCTGTGGAATGTGTCTGGATGCGGCAGTATGACAAGGCGAAAGAATACATTGATAAAATGTTGAATGAGAAGATAGACGATCAGTCGTGTGAGGCTTGTGAATTGAACTTTATGCTGGATTATTATCTGGAAACGGGACAGTTTGATGAGGCTTACAGCCGCGCGCAACCGTTGATTAATAAGCAGATCACTTGTTATGAAGCCAATTTGCGGGCCTATTTGAAGCTTGCTTATTATGCACAGAAAGCAGGTAAACCGGAGATTGCCGCCGATATGTGTGCACGTGCCGAAGAAGCATTGGTGGGAAGAGAGAAGGATGAATATCTTTTGCTCTATCTGGGATTGTTTATTGCCTATAATATGATGACGAAGCCGGAAAGAGCTTGGGAATATACTGAACGCTGTATTGGTTGGAGTTTGCGTACTAATACGCTGAAGAGTTATCGTTTCTCCTGTGATATGGTAGAGGCTCTGAAATATGAAACCCGTCCGGAAGTCTCGTTGTCTTTGCCGGAAGAGTTCCCGCTTTATCGTCCGGATGGAATTTATCAGGTAAACGAACTTCGCAATTATTTCTATCAACAGGCAGAAGAGCTGGCACGTCGCTATGACGCCCGTAACGGAAATAGTGGTTATATGGACCGTTTGAAAGATTTAATGTCTAATTAATTGCCAACATGTAGATTAATCCGTATTTTTGCCGTCCAATTATTTACTAAAAACACTGAATAACAGAAAATGAGAAAGTGGCGTATTGAAGATTCTGAGGAACTCTACAACATCACAGGTTGGGGTACCTCGTACTTTGGTATTAATGACAAAGGTCATGTAGTTGTTACACCTCGTAGAGACGGAGTGACTGTCGATCTGAAAGAACTGGTCGATGAGTTGCAATTGCGTGATGTGGCTTCTCCCATGTTGATACGTTTTCCGGATATTTTGGACAACCGTATTGAAAAGATGTCTTCCTGCTTTAAACAAGCGGCCGAAGAGTATGGTTATAAAGCCGAGAACTTTATAATTTATCCGATTAAGGTCAACCAAATGCGCCCGGTGGTGGAAGAGATTATCAGCCACGGAAAGAAGTTCAATCTCGGACTGGAAGCCGGTTCCAAACCGGAACTCCATGCAGTGATTGCGGTCAATACGGATTCTGACTCATTGATTGTCTGTAACGGATATAAAGACGAAAGTTACATCGAACTGGCTTTGCTTGCCCAGAAAATGGGTAAACGTATCTTCCTCGTTGTAGAGAAGATGAACGAACTGAAGCTGATTGCAAAGATGGCAAAACAGCTGAATGTGCAGCCTAACATCGGTATACGTATCAAACTCGCTTCTTCCGGTAGCGGAAAGTGGGAAGAGTCTGGAGGTGATGCCAGCAAATTCGGCTTGACTTCCAGTGAACTTCTCGAAGCGCTCGACTTCCTGGAGAGCAAAGGGATGAAGGATTGTTTGAAATTGATTCATTTCCATATCGGCAGTCAGGTGACAAAGATACGTCGTATCAAAACGGCTTTGCGTGAGGCTTCACAGTTCTACGTGCAGTTGCATTCGATGGGATTCAATGTGGAATTTGTAGATATTGGCGGTGGACTCGGAGTGGATTATGACGGAACCCGTTCGTCCAATAGCGAAGGCAGCGTGAATTATTCCATCCAGGAATATGTAAACGACTCTATTTCTACTTTGGTGGACGTGAGCGATAAAAATGGTATCCCACACCCGAATATCATAACGGAGAGTGGACGTGCATTGACGGCACATCATTCTGTTCTTATCTTTGAGGTACTTGAAACCGCTAC
>ENA-OPCP01000430-OPCP01000430.1-human-gut-metagenome-genome-assembly--contig:-NODE-430-length-37126-cov-4.561625_pt1 | contig 37126 bp, 29 predicted proteins | sample MGYA00241563_ERZ501477 | MGnify/ENA primary metagenome ERZ501477 (study PRJEB25962, sample SAMEA2042572) | human gut metagenome | biome: human gut; feature: human-associated habitat; material: faeces... | reverse complement strand
TTTTGGAAATTACCCGCAAGGGTAATATTTTTTAACATTCTATTTGATAGCAAATTTCCTGATTAAGGTATCAAAATGACAATAGAGGAAAGAGGGTAGGAAAAGGGTTCTTTTGGTGTGATTGCCCTATAGAAAAGATGTCGTTTATTAAAAAAATTATGGCTTTCCCATTTCATAATCATGAATCAGAAAAGCCATAACGATATATCAAAATACGTTTGTATCAGAAAGCGTAGCCGAAACCGACGTTCAGGTAAATCGGATACATGGCGAAAGTAATCGTATCGAAATCTTTCTGAAAGATATCATTCAATCCCCAAGTCAGGTCTGCATAGACATTCAAATGCTTAAAAGCACGCCATTCAGCACCTAACTGCGCCCCCCATTGGAAACGGCGAAGGTTTTTCGAGAAGTCATAAGGGGCATTTTTTCCATCGGCAAAAACGACCTTATTACCGGTAGGATCACCTTCGCGCAAATAACCATCATACACGTTTCCGGAAAAATCGCCCTCCAACATATACGCAAAATACGGTCCCAGATTCATACTGAAGCGACGATTAAACTGATGAGTAGCCAAAACCGGAAAAGACAGATATGTATTCTTTACATTCGTCTTCACATATCCCGTCCAGTTTCCTTTTATGCGTTCGCCGCCTTCACCGATAATTTCCATTCCATAGTTTTTCACTTTGGCATTCGTTTTCATTCCTTTGCTATCCAAACGAATACCGATTCTCATTCCCCATTTCTTTTCTTGATCGAACCACTTTGTCACATTTCCTTCTATCGCAACAGCCATAGTAGGATTATACCCCGTTATATCACGAATCTCGACGGGTAAAGGTATCGGAGCCGTTCCTCCTATGTTAAAGCCGGCTTTTACCTCATACTCCAAACCGATCAATGCAGAATTGATAATTCCCTTATTACGGTCTTCTTGTCCAAAAACCGAAAACGTTACCAACAACAAGGCCAGTATACAAATTGATACAATATTCTTTCTCATCACAATAATCTTTTTTAATCTGCTGTATGAATCAGTTCCACTTCATCGACATACAATGTACTGCCGACAGCACCTCTGAAATAATCCCCTTCTATACTGGAAGAAAAGACAATAGCCACATTATATTTACCAGCTTTCAGCTTATCTTTATCCACAGTCTTTCCAGTCTTTGTTACAAAGGGCAAATAGAACTCTGTCCACTCATCCGTTTCCTTCCGGTCTTTCTCATCAATGCGAGCTATGGATATCAAATTAGGATGATCAAAACGGTTCGTTGCATCCAATGTTTTTGTCTTTTCATCCGTCTCGTAAAAGATTGCATAAATATCCCACGTATCCTTTTTATCTTTTACAATATTTCCATTCTCATCTTTATATACTTCACCTGCCTTATACTTATAATACCCCTTCAAGTAGGTCGGTATATGCTCGAACGGAACTCCGAACATTGTTGCTTTCAATGGGTCGGTCACACTAAACGTACCCATAAAAAGATTACCGGCAGCAATAGGCATTCCCAACTTCGCGCCGAAATCACCAGTCGACTTTGTCTCTAATTTAACACAACTGCCATCCTTCCCCTCGACAAAGGAAGAAGTAGGAAAAGATGCAGGGTTTTCCGTACCAGCGCCAGTCAAGGCAAATCCCGTATTTCCACTAGCCCAATCCATTACCCATTTTCCCTCAGAATCGTTCTCGTAGAAAATATTATAGACATATTTCAAAAGCTTGCTCTCATAATTTTTCACATGTTGGAAATGATATTCCGTACTAATCCCGGCTGCAATAAAAGTAACTTGATATTCTTTCTTCCAATTTCCATCTTCAGAAGTTACCGTATAAGATTGCGGAGTCGTAAAGTCACGTTCGGTCCCGCTGGCCGGAGAAATGATTGCACCGGGAGTCAAGGTAAATTCAGGCGCCTGATGCGTCAAATCGGCATCGGCCGTTACCATCAATACTACCTTATTATTTTCTATAATCGGATCACGTTTCAAAATATCTCCCGACACTGTACAAGTCAATATATCCGCTTCTGCATTCAACGCTTCGTCACGAATACACGAAACCAGCGTAATTCCCAGCAAAAGGCATACGATAAAATAAGTTACTCTAATCATCTTCTGTCTGTTTTATAAATAATAGGTTTTCCTTAAAAAGCAAACCGGATACAAAAATACGCTCCTTTTCGGAAAAAGCCACCGTATTTATATTTTTATCACAGTTTTTATTGTACCACTCACCTTTTATTTATACATTTGGCTCAATAACTTATACTATCTAATTCATAAGACCATGACAACACGCAGAGATTTTATCCGGCAAGCGACCTTATTAGGAGCCGGACTTTCCATGAGTCCATTCTTTATCAACGCTACCCCGGGAAGTGTAGGGGCAAATGACAAAATACGTGTCGGACTGATTGGCTGTAAAGGGATGGGGTTTTCAGACCTGCAAGCATTCCTCCGGAATCCGGAAGTCGAGTGTATCGCATTATGCGACATCGACGACGAAGTTCTCAACAGTCGCGCGGCCGAAACTCAAAAAATCACAGGCAAGAAAGTTAAAAACCTTTATAAAGACTGGCGGAAACTGATCGACAACAAAGATATCGACGTTGTCATCGTCGGTACGCCCGACCATTGGCACTGCTTGCAAATGGTAGCTGCCTGCCAGGCCGGTAAGGATGTTTATTGCGAAAAGCCGTTAGGCAATAGCATTGAGGAATGTAATATTATGGTCCGCGCCGCCGAGAAATACAATCGGGTAGTACAGGTAGGACAATGGCAACGCAGTGATCCGCACTGGCAGGATGCCATGGCATTCGTACACAGCGGGCAATTAGGCAAAATACGTACTGTCCGTGTCTTTTCATACCAAGGCTGGTGCCCTTCCATCCCGGTCAAGCCGGACGAACCCGTTCCTGCGGGAGTAGACTATGACATGTGGCTGGGCCCTGCTCCTAAACGTCCGTTCAATCGTAACCGTTTCCATTTCACCTTCCGCTGGTTCTGGGATTATGCCGGCGGGCTGATGACGGATTGGGGTGTCCATCTGCTCGACTATGCACTATATGGAATGAACGTTACGGCCCCCAACTCCATCATGGCTTCGGGTGGAAAATTCGGATATCCGGATGATGCCTGCGAAACTCCAGACCTGTTACAGACAATTTATACGTTCGATGACTTCACCGTTATGTGGGATCATGCAATCGGTATTGACGATGGGGCTTACGGGCGCAATCACGGTTTGGGATTTGTCGGAGAAAACGGAACACTGGTTGTCGATCGCGGCGGCTGGGAAGTAATCCCCGAAAAGGTAAGCGGAAAAGCCCGCATGGAGGCAGTTCCTTTGAAAAAAGCATATGGTGAAGGCGGTTTGAACTTGCATGTCAAGAACCATCTGGAATGTATCAAGTCACGCAACCGTAATTGTAATGCCAGCATCGAGATCGGCGCCCATATCGCCAAATTCTCCCAATTAGGCAACATTGCCTATCGAACCGGCAAGAAACTGACTTGGGATGGAAAGAGTTTCCATGACGCAGAAGCAGATAAATACTTATGCAAAGAATACAGAGCCCCCTGGGAATTGCCGAAGATTTAAACAAAAGGAGGTTGTGTCAATGCAGACACAACCTTTTTTATACAATAACTTGCTCACGTAAAGGATTATCTATACTTTTGTTTGAATGAAAAATCAGAATAGGAACAGATTATGAAGATAACAATAGAAAATGGGAAAGAAACAGTCATCAATCTTTCCGGACAATTGGATACGTTAACCTCCATCGATCTTGAAAAAGAGATCACTCCCATCCTTCAGGGGGAAGCGCAAACGGTAGTGCTCAACGGTGCGGAACTGACCTACATCAGCAGTGCCGGACTCCGCCTGCTCCTTACGCTGCAAAAAGGGATGAAGAGCAAAGGAGGCTCTTTCCGGCTGAAAAATATTCAGAATGAGATTATGGAAATCCTGAACATCACCGGATTCTCCCACATCCTCACGATCGAATAACAAGCATCCTTATCCGGCAGATGACAAATACGCTACATATAAAAAACGAGCTGGAACAGCTAACCCGTCTATACGCGTTTCTGGATCAGCAAGCCGGCGCTTACGAACTGGAAGAGCTACAGTCGATGCAAATCAAACTGGCACTCGAAGAAGCCGTAACCAACGTCATCCTGTATGCCTATCCCGACAAGAAAGACCAGGACATCCGTATCGACATGAGCTACGAGCACAAACGACTGACAATCGTCATAACCGATACCGGCATCGGTTTCAACCCTCTCGAAAGACAGGAGCCGGACCTTACTCTCTCGCTGGAAGAGCGCCCGATAGGCGGCCTCGGAATTTATCTGGTCAAGCAACTGATGACGGAAGTCAGCTATAGTCGTTCAGCCGGGAAAAATATACTCACAATGACAAAAGACATTCATTGATATGGCAGACTTCGACATTAAAGATATAGCAGCGCTTAAAGTAAAGCTGCAAATCATAGAGAAGCTCGTATTAGCCGACTGGATCTTGCTTATCCTGTCGATGTATTACGACTGGGGAGGATGGATAGCCAGCCTGATCGGCCTACAAATCATTCTGTATATCTACAAAGCGAAGCTGCGCAAGCAACTGAAGCAGAAGGAGTATCTTGCCAAAGTGGTGGAAGAGCGAACGATCGAACTCCGTATCCAGCGCGACCAGGTGCTGAATGAATCCAAGAAACTGTCCGATGCCCTCGACGCCCTGGCCAAAGCACAGGACGAATTAGTCCGCAAGGAGAAACTGGCTACAGTCGGACAATTGACACAGGGCCTGGTCGACCGCATCCTGAACCCGATCAACTACATCAACAACTTCGCCGGCCTTTCCGTCAACCTGATCAATGACCTGAAGGAAAATATTACGGACGAGCAGGCAATCATGTCAAAGGAGAACTACGCCGACAGCATCGAGATTCTCGATATGATCAATAGCAACCTACAAAAGATAAACGAACATGGCTGCAACACCGTCCGAATCGTCAAAGCAATGGAGGAATTATTGAAAGACCGTCACGGCGATGTCACTCCGACGGACATCTGCAACCTCTGCAAGGTGAACGTAGACGTGATCCGCAAGCAGTTCAAAGAAGACATCGAGAACAAGCAGATACAGATCGAACTCGACTGCCCGGAAGAACCCGCGACCGCAGAGATTAATATCGAGCAGATGAACAAAGTGATGCTTAACTTACTAAAGAACAGTGTTTACGCATTGCTAAAGAAATTGCAAAAAGAAAACTTCACGCCAGTCATCAACATACACGTCGAAAAGAGGCTGAACGGAACGATCTTCCTCAGCATCCGCGACAACGGTATCGGTATCGAAGACAATATCAAAGCTAAGATATTCGAGCCGTTCTTCACCACGAAGCCCACTGCCGAGGCAGCGGGTGTCGGCTTGTATCTCTGCCGCGAGGTTATTCTGAACCACCAAGGCTCCATCATCGTGAAGAGTGAGAAGGACAACTTTACCGAGTTTATGATTACGATTCCTATTTATCAAAAAAGCAGCAACAATGAATGAGGACAGTATGAAAGAATTAGAACGTCTGAGAAAACAGATCAGCCAGCAGGAGAAGATGGCTTCACTCGGACTGTTGAGCGCAGGTATCGCACATGAAATACAGAACCCGCTTAACTTCGTGATCAACTTCAGCAAACTATCATGCAAGTTGCTGCAAGATATGGAAGACGTATTGGACGAACTGGAAAGCAAGCTCCCTGCCGATGCAGACGAGGAGATCCGGGAAATCATGGACGACCTCAAAGGTAACATGTGCAAGATCGAGGAAAACGGCAACCGGGCATCGAGCATCGTCCGGGGCATCCTGCTCTATTCCCGCGGCAAGGACGATGAATACATACCGACCGACCTCTGTCAGTTGACAAAAGAATATGTATGGCTTTCCTACCATGCAGTCCGCGCCAATAACAAGAGTTTCAATGTTGCCATCACGGAAGAATACGACAATACGCTCCCGCAGGTCAAAGTGATCCCGCAGGACTTCAGCCGTGCCGTCCTCAACCTGATGAACAACGCCTGCTATGCAGTCTTCAGTAAGTCCAAAGGTGTCTCAACAAACCCTTATAGTCCGACCATCAGGGTCAAGCTGGCAAAAGACGGCGACCGGGTTCGGTTGGTTATTGAAGACAACGGCTTGGGAATCACGAAGGAGGTCAAAGAGAAACTTTATACGCCGTTCTTCACCACCAAACCGGTCGGGGAAGGAACCGGCCTCGGCCTCTCTATCACTAAGTCGATCATCGAACAAAAACATAACGGAACGATCGAGATGGAATCGGAGCCGAACGAATTCACCCGTTTCACCATCACCATTCCGATTCAATAATCAGAGAAATAATGCTACTATGGCTATAAAAATATTAAGTGTAGACGACGAACTCGACCTGGAAATACTGCTGACTCAATATTTCCGGCGCAAAATAAAGAAAGGTGAATATGAATTCCATTTCGCCCATAACGGACTGGAAGCACTCCAAATGCTGCTTGCCATGCCGGACTTCGACGTGATTTTGAGCGACATCAACATGCCGGAAATGGACGGGCTTACGTTGCTCACGAAGATCAACGAGATGCGTAACCCGGCACTCAAATGCATTATGGTATCGGCCTACGGCGATATGGAAAATATCCGTAGTGCCATGAATCAGGGAGCTTTCGACTTCACAACCAAACCGATCAATCTCGAAGACCTCGAACGTACCATTGAAAAGGCGGCCGAGCAGATCGCCTTTATCAAGCAGGCACAAAAGGAACACACACAGTTGGAATCCATCCAGAACGACCTGCATGTCGCCCAGGAAATCCAACAGACAATCCTGCCCAAGACATTTCCTCCGTTCCCGGAGTTGAAATCGTTCGACTTGTATGCCTATATGAACGCAGCCAAATATGTAGGAGGAGATTTTTATGATTTCTTCCGCATTGACCAGGATCGCTTGGGCTTCGTCATTGCCGACGTGTCGGGAAAAGGTGTTCCCGCCGCAATCTTCATGGCTATCAGCCGGACTGTGATACGTGCCATCGCACTGACCGAAAATTCGGCTTCCATGTGCATGCAACGTTCCAACAATATTCTCTGCCAGGAAAGCGTAAACGACATGTTCGTGACCGTATTCTATGGTATCCTGAATATCCATACAGGTACCGTCACCTACTGCAATGCTGGTCACAACCCTCCTATCCTGATGAAAAAGGACGGCTCGGTTTCCAAAGTACCGACCACTGGTGATATGATATTAGGAGCGATCAATGATGTTAGCTACCACGAGAAGGAGTTGAAGCTATCGCCCGGTGACAACCTTTTCCTCTATACCGACGGGGTAACGGAAGCAATGAACATGCAGCATGAACTGTACAGCGAACAACGGTTGCTCGAGAACTGCCGGACACTTGCCGGAAAGAACCCGAAAGAGGTTGTGGAAAAGATAACTGAGACAGTTGGCGAATTTGTCGTAGGGGCTGTCCAATCGGACGATATCACATTACTTTCGATCAGCTACAAAGGGTGATAAAAGCAGGTTGCCCAACTCAAAAAAGACAAATCGCTCAACTCAAAAAGGCAAGTTGCTTAACTTGGGAAAATGGGTTACCCACCCCAAAACAAGTAGCCCGGCCTCCAATAGGAGGTCGGGCTACTTATTATATTAATGTATAGGAATCTTTCTTACTTCAACAGAGCATCGCGGATACCCATGATCTCGGCATTTGCAGCACGAGCACTCTGGATAGAAGCAACTTTTTCTTTCAGCGGAGCAATCGTTTCGCCTAACTGTTTCAGGTCAGGATAGTAAGCAGCCAAATCAGCAACCACCTCTTCCAGCATGCTAACACGTTTTTCCATATTTGTAGAAAGACCGGCAGAAGTAGCATCGCCTTCTACAACCAATGTAGGATTGGCAACCAGGCAAGCATATTCGGCAGAAGCAGCACCTAACATTTCAACTTCGGCATCTATTTTGTTTTCAGCAGCCATCTTTTCAATAATCTTGTCTTCCTGTGCGTTCAGAAAAGCCTGCAATTGTTCTTTAGTTGCATCTTTCGGAGCCTGCTCTTTCAGGATATCCAGAACAAACGACACATTTAGGTCTGTAGCCAACTTGGCAATTACACCTTCCACTTCGGCTGTCGGTTTACCGATCGCCTTCAGGACGTTATAATCAGCCATGTACATACCCAATGCACGGGCCTTCTGCGTCGGAGTGCTCAATTCGGCTGCCTTACCAACCGGCACCATATACTTGATATCACCCACATTTACTTTTACTTCACCTGTAGAAAGACGGTAAGGAATATCAGAATCCGGCATGTCCTTCAACAATTGAATTGTCTCTTGTTTCAACTCCTCAGTCAACAGGTCTTTCGGAGCCTTACCTGCTATAACAGCGGCTTCTTCAGTCTTTTCGGCTTCTTCGCTTGTTTTCTTGGCTCCGTTGCAGGAAGTCATTCCAAACACTAATGCTGCTACGGCGAGCATGCTTAATACACTCTTTTTCATATTGTATAATTTAATAATTTATTATTTCGGACCTCAAAATTCGTCCCGTTTCAGGAAACGTCCCGGAAACTCTGCGAATATAGCGATAATCGCTAATAATGCAAAGAAACCTATAACCAATAAATTAAATTTATAAGTAGAAATATGATATCCGGCCCAATTTTTCTCATGACTGTAGAAAGCGGCACGTCCGAAACGGTTGTCGGGTTCCACATAGATCTGCCCGATCACTGGGTAGATACGATGGTTTGCTTCCTTATACAAACGGCGTCCTCCGGTCCCCATAACCAGATCTTCGATCGCCGTATTATGATGAGCTTTCTTCATCTTCGTCAGTTGTTCGGCTCCCTCTTCCCGACCACGTTCCTGCTGGATCTGGTCGAGGTAGGCAGTGAAGTTGTGCGCCCGTTCGTGTAAGGCGGCATCCACCTTGTCCAGATATGCCAGATAACTTTCATTCTCCGTACGGGGAGCAATACGGGCGGCACGGCTCAATACGGCCAGCTCATTCTCGACTGTTTTCCGCTTATCGGGATCGTCTTTTACCGCAATCTGTTCTGCCAGGCTGCGCACTTCCGGCGAATGAACGTTCTCGTAATATTGCGCCAGGAACTTTTCTTTCTCGATCGGAAAATAAGGTCGGTTGTAAGCGTTATCGCGGAACTGTTCCACCATCAACGCCTCAAAAGCCCAGCGCGAAGGGATCACTTCTCCGATCAGCGGCACGATATTCTCGTCCGAAGCCCTCGTATTGAGGTCGTCAAATTTGATGACCAAACCGCAAAGCAATATCTGGGGAATCAACAGAAGCGGGATCGTGATATAGATCGCGACAACCGAGCTCATCGTCTGCGAAAGGATCAATCCGGTCAGGTTCGCCAGGAACGACGTTGCCCACAGGATGCTCCACCACGTACCGAACATTTCGCTCCCCACTCCTATAATAGTATTTCCCACCCCGATAAACAGAAGCGATTGCAACCCAGACACAGCCAACAGATACACCATTTTGGACGTCAGATAGCTGCTCCGGCTCAACCGGAGGAAATGTTCGCGCTTCAGGATCGTCCGGTCCTTTATAATTTCCTCAGCACTGATGCTCAACCCCATAAAAGTGGAAACAATGACTGACATGAAGATATAAGACACGAAATTTTTGTTGGCAAGCAACGTATATTCATCCCCGTCCATATAACGGGTCAGAAGGGCAACAATCAGCGCAAGCAAAGGGGCTTCCAGCAGTGTGATAGCCAAATATTGCTTGTTCGTCAGCTTCGTGCGTATATTTCTTTCCAAGAAGATCAGGAATTGTTTGAACCAGGAAGGTTTCTTCTGTAAGTTCTCCGGCAACGCCCCCTCCTCGGCTGGCGAAAAAACGGGACGGGAAGCAAGATATTCGGCATGCCATTCCTCCGGCGTGAACTTCCGGATATTCGTCTGATTACCGGAATCGTCGATCTTCTTGGAATCGATGATATTCAAAATTAATTCGGGATTCACATTACCACAGACACTGCACACGCTGATATCCGGATCGGTATACTTGGCCGCCTGCTTGAAATAGGTGATCGCCTCTATCGGGTTCCCGTCATAGATCGGGTAGCCTCCCCGGTCTAGTAGCCACAGGCGGTCGAACAATTTATAGATTTCGGACGAAGGCTGGTGTATATTCACCACCACCAATTTCCCCCGGTGAGTCTGTTCCTTCAGGAGCATGATTACCTTTTCGGAATCGGATGACGACAACCCCGACGTCGGTTCGTCGAGATACAGGATAGCCGGCTCGCGTATCAGTTCGAGAGCGATATTCAGACGCTTCCGCTGTCCCCCACTGATCGTCTTACGGATAGGGGAACCGACTTCGAGATCTTTTATCTCTTCCAGGTCCAACTCCTTCAACACCTTTTCCACACGCTGTCCGATTTCCTCATCCGTCAAACATGCAAAACAAAGTCGTGCCGTGTACAAGAGGTTCTGGTAAACGGTCAACTCCTCTATCAGCAAATCATCCTGTGGAACAAAACCGATCAACTGTCGTGCCTCTGGAGAGTCGAGTGGATGGCCGTTCACGGTGATCATTCCCTTATCAGGACGGATATTACCGTTCATGATTCCCAACAAAGTCGACTTCCCAACCCCGCTCCCCCCCATAATAGCGACAAGTTGCCCGGACTCGAGATTGAAAGAGAAGTTATGCAACCCGTTATAACTGTTCTTAAATGTAAAATCAATATCACGTCCGTCCAAACGAATGACCTCCTTATGCTCGTTCTTATTAAAAACAGCCAGCAGATTACTGTAATATACCGGCAGGAACAAAGGTCCTTTCAGCACACTGCTATGTTGCCAGGCATAAAACATATCCGACGAAAGCGGAATATCGTTCATAAAGACCTGCCCACTCCCGTGATAAGTGAAAATATGTTTGTCGAAGCGACGGATATAAAGCACACGGATGAACCCTTCCATCCCTTTCCGTGTGATATGGTTGGCATCCGCTTCATCCTCTCCGCTGATCGTCAGCAAAGACAAAGATGGTTTTCCAGTGATAAAGGCAAGCGCTTCATCAAATTCTTCCTGGTGAATCGAAAAGATATCGGCCACCAAGCGGAACAGATCCAAATGCCGGTCCGCCTCCTCGCTATTCGTATAGGCAAACTCCACGAAACGAATCAACAAAAGCAACTGTTCTTCGGCCCTCAACTTTACTTTCATCTGTTCGCAGATATTCCGGACAATCTGTTCTTTGTCGAGAACAAAGAGCGAATCATCGTACATATCACGCAGCGCATTGTAAAGTTCAATATATTCTTTGTGGGAACGTACCCCGAAGTGACTGGAGAGATAGGAATGAACGGCACGACTTGCCTGCTCCCTTTCAATTCGTACGGAGGAAGCGAAAATAGCAAATAGATTTAATAAGCCGTTTAGTATGGTCTCATTCATTTATTTTGTCAATGTTGTAAGATGAATTACTTGCAAAGATAGTAAAGATTCAAAGGGGTAGAGTCAACTAACAAGTGCAATTATAGTCATAAAAATGAAATTCATCCAAAAACCATCATTATTAAAAGAAAAATCAATAAAGATTTGCAAACATTTTTACACTATCGGGGATTATAATAAATACTTAAATACTATCAGGGGGATTATAGGAAGATGCAATGGATACTTTAGGAGATAGTTATATTTTAATCCCTCAGGATTTCGGTATGATCCGTATGATCCATAGTTTGCTCTAATCCCACTAATTTTGCCTATTCTTGGAAAAGAAAAATCCCCGAACTTCTTTGAAATTCAGGGATTTACATCGTTTTTCTTTCTTGAAAAGTGGTGCCACCAGAACCACCTTTTAATTAATCTTATTTTCTTTTACTTTATCATATTTTACTCATATATCTAATATTCAATCATATATCCAATTTACACAGCCAAGCAAGATAAAATAAAATTAAAATATGCAGTATCAATGTAGCATCAACTGAAAGTTTGTTACATTTGTCATGTAATTGATAAACGTACAAATATCATGAGTAACTATTTTTTACGGACAAAAAAAGAAAAAGGGACGGCAAGCGTCTATCTTCGGGTACAAAAAAGGAACCCTAAGCTGAACATCTTAGTTTGTAGCAAGGTTTCCGTAGATATCCAACAATGGGACAAGGTAACGCAAGACGTCGCCAAATGGAATGATTACTGCAAAACACAAGACGGAAGAAAAGTCAAAGAAACACTGGATTCGATTTCTTCGGCAATAGACAATCTCATTTCGCAGGGTATTTATGACAAGGCAAGGATTGATGAAGTGGTTGAGGATGTCGTTTTCAGGGAAGAAAGAGAGCGACAACGCATTCAAGAAGAAGAAGAGCGACAAGAGCAAGAAAGGCTAAGACAAATTAAGGAACAGGAGGAAGAAGCCAGAAAAGCTGATGTCATTCTTTTCTTGGAAAACTTTCTGGAAGGCATAAAAAATGGCAGGATCAAAAACGGAGCGGAAAACTACACCCTCAATACCTGTAAAGTATGGAGCAACTTTCTTGGCATCCTAAAACATTTTATCCAAATATATCCTTTTACATGGAAAGATATAAACAAGGCTTTGGCCGACCGTTTCGTTTCTTTCATGGAGAAAAACGGCTATATGATAACATCTATTAATAAATACATTATCTGTTTTAAGGCAATGATTCAAAATGCAATGGACCAGGAACTACATAACAATCTTATTGCATTGAGAGCGTTCAGTAAAAAAAAGATACAGGAAACGGATAAAGCCAAAGAAATCTATCTGACCAAAGCAGAGCTACAAGCACTGTATGAAATGCCGTTGGAAGGATTAAAAGACAAGGTACGCGATGTTTTTCTTGTTGGATGCTATACTTGTCAGCGTTTCAGTGATTATGCCCGTTTAGAGCAGGAAAATTTCACCAAGACAGCCAAAGGTACCAAAGTGGTTCGTATCGTTCAGGAAAAGACCGGCAATGATGTCGTAATACCTATTTTGAACGATAACCTACTGCATATAGCAGCAAAATACGGGTATGACATACCAAAAGTTAATGATGTCATATTAAATCGCTATATCAAACAAATATTGAAAGAGCTATCCTCTACCGTTCCATCTTTAGCCAGAAAGGAACGTACTCTCTTGACAATGAAAGAACGTGAAAAGGAAAAACAAGGGCTTGTCTCTTTTGAACGGGATAACAAAGGAAATGTTATCAAACCGCGATACGAATTAGTGAGCAGTCATACGGCAAGACGTAGCGGAATAACGAACCTGTATCTTAGTGGGAATTTTGATACATACCAGATGATGAGCATATCCGGTCATAAAGATGAAAAAACGTTCTATGAGTATATAAAGCTAAGTTCGGATGAGGTAGCAGATAGTATCGCCAAGAAAATGGATGAACGAAAAGAGGCGACAAGCAATGAGAGACTATTCTAATAATATTAACATTAAAAAATATATGGTATCATGTCAGCACTAAAAAATTATTGTGATAAAATCCATGAGTATATAAGTCTATATGGAGAAGACTATATTTGGCATATTGGATGGCAAAGTGAACCTATGCCCTCAAAACAGGACTATCGACACGATCACAAACAGGAAACGAAAGAGTACAAAGTCTTTAAAGGGGATCCTGAGCGACTTGAACGGATTGGCCAGAAATGTTTTGATGCACGTCAAGAATGTTTCAATGAAATAGGAAAAGACCTCATATTGTGCGGAACCCCTGAGGCAAAAGAAAGATATGCAAAATTGGTCATAGAAGATATGTCGTATATAACACTAAATCATCCAATCGCACAGTATGACAAATTTAAAAGTGTGGTACAACATGATGTATTTGGTCCAATTCTCGGTCTATTTAAGAATGAAAACATAAACATTTCTCCATTTCTTGATATGCACAGGGAATTGGGCAAGGACCTACTTTCATTTTTTATGTCTGATGAGAATGAGATAATAGATTCAGAAAAAAAGCGTGAGCAAACAAACTTTGAGGATATTTTCTTTCCCGAACATAAAGAGCATATTCCAGACTTCATCAAAAAGTTAGAAGATAGGAAAATCATTAAAGACGGCATATTCAATCATCGTAAGAAGAACCATTTAGCCAAGTTAATCTGCTATATGCAAGACAAAAAGATCATTAAGAAAGACTGCGATCATATTTCTCTTGCAAGATGCTTCTATGGATTCTTTGGAAAGGAAGTAGAGGAAAAGGCAGGGAAGAACATAGTAACAATAAGCAATGTGCGAAAAACCTTAAGAATGGGCATAGAGGGACTTTCTGAGGAAGAGAAAAGCGATTTTGACCTTATTTGTTCTATTTTTATTTCCCGAAGGGAATAACGGGAAAAACGGGAATCACGAACTCATGATCTTTGTGCCATAATTTTTTAAAACATAAATATTATGGCTGAAAACAGTTTTCTATGGGGGTTAACTACCCAAGAGTTTCAAAAAATGCTCATCAATGCATTGGAGCAAGTCATTGAACCTTTAAAGCCTGCTAAAGAGAGTAGGTCAATAGAACTACTCACACGCGAGGAGACAGCAAAACTTTTGCGTATATCCTTACCTACCTTAGCTAAATGGAGCGAACAAGGCATCATCCATGCTATCTCTATGGGAAGACGGATATATTACTCTGTATCTGAAATTCAGAATATTCTGGAAAAGAAAGGAGGCAAGCATGTATGATACCGTAAAGTTCTACTTAAGATGTTGGGAAAGTGAGAAGAAATCTCTCCTCTCCCAATTTGATTTCCAAAAAGATACAAAGGTTCGCTATGAATGCTGGTCATATCAATTAGATAACTTGATAATTAAGGTTTATGATTCATCCATTACCATAGAAGGAAGCCTTGCGAAATTTTATTATAAGAATAGCTTCTATTTATTGGGAAGGGAAGATATTAAGCAAGCTATAGACTTACTTAGTGGTATTTTACGGTTGGATATAAACTCAGCCCATGTTACACGTATAGATACAGCAGCGGATTTTGAGATGTATCATAATACCAAAAAGTATTTGCCATTCTTAGGTAACTATTCACGGCATAAGAGAGAATTATATAAGGGAACTACACTTTATTATATATCAAAAAGTCATACTTGTGCCTTTTACGACAAAGGGAAGGAGCTACAAGGTAAAGAAGGCGCAGAAAGTTGTTTGTTAAGGTTCGAGAGCAGATGGCTTAATTCCTTATCTACACAGTTGAACTGGAAAGACATAACAGGTGAGACTTTATCGGCCCCCCATTTTTACCGATATATTATTCAGTTATGGGGAAAGAAATATTTTGATATCAAAAAAAGGAATGTCCTGATCATTGATCCTACCATCTCTATAAATACAGCAAAGAAGGCAATGGAGTATCTACTCAATGCCTTCTTATACTCGTCTTCACTTTCGTCTTCGTCTGAAAAGTTTATAAAAGAAACAAAGATGTTTTTAATAGAGCAGTTAGACACCCAGAACAGGAGCCGATTTAACAGAATGCTAAATAAGCTCAATGAGGATTTTTCTATAAACAAAAGATCTCCACTGATGGAAGAACTTGATTGCAAGATCAGAGATCGTATCACATTGGAATGTGGCATTCTTTAATAATAAGGTAAACTTATAATCAAATTTTGATATATGAGAGTATGTAAACAATGTTATTTTCTATCCCTCATATAAGGCATTTTTAAGCCATATCAAAGCTATAGGATTTATCTGAAATTGAAAGAAGATTCGATATATGCGCTTAAAATCATCCAAAACAAAGGGAAAATACCTAAGACTGGAGATGGAGATCGGTTCTGATACTGAAGGTTGGTAATCACGAAAGAGGAAGCAGAAACATTCGGCCACAGAGGGAACAGGCGGGCGATCGAGCCCGCACCTCTCTGGGTACCGAAACCGCCAGTATCTTTTTGAACCGTCAGTTACTTCCAACGCTACCAAATCTTATCGCCTTTTTACCGCACGATCTTTTTCGTATAACTAAGATTCCATTTAATAGAACTACATCTATAGAAACAACTTTAACCTGTATTTGCTTGAAATCCATTCATATAAAGCTTTAGGAATACGATCAAGGAAAATTCGTTGTTATGGGCACCCCTTTCGACCGTTTTGGACATAAAAAATCAGTCGACAGGCTATGATAGTAACTTATAGAAGTGATAGAAATGGTATTTTTTCAAGTTCTTTTCAGATGGTCGAAATGTATTTATTTTTCATTATTTTTACGTTCACATATAGAGAAAACAACTTAAAAAGGGGGTAATCCCCCCAAAAACGGGTAAAGAACGGGGGAGGTTCATGGAAGGTGGGTATATACGAGTCTTACATGAAACTTATCTAAAGTTGGCTATTACATTTTAGGATATGTCGAGTATGTCATTGTTTTTTATTTTACACAGACTAATACCTATAAACTGGCTCCATGATCAATATAAATGTAGTTTTAGCCACATCAAAATAGACGGACAACTAAAATATACAAGTGCCTAAAATACCTTTTCTATAACTCGAAATCATGTAGAAGAAAGAGGGCATTAGACAAAATCGGGATTCATGTGGAGATGTAGACTTGGGCAAATGACGGAAAGACGACAAACATAATTAAAAAAACAACAGGGCAGTTATTTGCAAGCGGACGGCGACAGACGGCAGGAACCGTGCCCTTTAGGGCTGAGACTACCTGTTTCTACTGGAATCTCTACTGCTTAGCGTTACACCGAAAATTTTTCATGTATTGCAAATACGATCTTCTTTACAAAAGCTACCACAAGCAATTAAAACAATAAAATATAAGATCTTGCATTGCAAAGATAATATTAATGCTTTACCTTTGCAGCGTATTGGAAATAACGTAGAAGCGTTTCGATATTATCTTGCATTGAAATCTCGACAATTTCATCCCATCAAGATAATAAACAAAGGTTCCTACGCTTGTGTTGTTATATACCTACTTTTGGTTAGAAAGTAGACTGTATATATGCATAAAGCGTGGGACCATTGTTCTATTATTGATGGGTGGGCAGTCGAGAGCCTCAATGCAGTAGTAGACGATGGTTCTCACGCTTCTTTCATTAATCTTTCCGAAGGGGACAGGAAAATTTATTAAGTTACGGAATGAAAAAACAATTATTCTTATTGTTGTTTGTGTTATTAGGTATTGGATGTTCTGATGATGTACCGGGTAGTGATTATTTGGATGGTGATGTAAAACCCAAACGATTGGTTAGTAAAATACAACGAACACATCCTGATAATCAACCAGGTTGTAGTACATGGATATTTGAATACGATGATCAAAACAGGATTAGTAAAATACTTCATGAATGGGGTAATCGTTATGATGCATCATATATAACTTATGAAGGAAACAAAGTTATGCAAGAGATACATGATGGGTGGTATAATGATAAATACAACCCCAAACCTAATATTAATCATCTATATTATTATTTAGGATCTGACGGGAACACAGAAGTAATGTCCAATTATGACATGAGTGCCCCCAAGTCTACTAAGGCTAATACCTCTACCTCTGAAGCGTATATGACATACGATAAGAAAAGTTATTTAACATATGTTGATAGTGAAAATTACGATGGGGAGAATAAAACGGTATATTGGAAAGATGGTGACATACAACGGATCAAATATAACAATGAAGGGCCTTCCGTCTATTGGGAATATGGGAAGCAAATAAACAATCCTTACACCAATATAGATTTTAATTATTTTTTGGATAGTAACGAGTTATGTAGACATTTTATAGATTCAGATTGCCTCAAAGCCTTTGGATTTTTTGGAAAGAGAGGAAAACATCTTAAAACTAAAGAATCTTATAATATTGATAGCGAAAAATATATATCATATGAATATGTTCTTGACGAAGAGGGTTATGTCATCAAAATAATAGAAATAGCTAAAGATGGAGGCTGTGATTATGTTTACGAAATTCAGTATATTAATCTAAAATAAAATATCAAAATGAAGCAAATATCTAACATTTTACTGCTCTTTTTATCACTTACATTTCTAACATTGTCATGTAGTGATGATGGAAACGGCACTAAGAACAATAGTGTTCTGATTGGTACATGGAGTGAGAATTATTCAAGCTCTGAGTACTTTGAATTTACATTCTACAGCGACAATAGTGGAGTAATGACTGTATATTTCAATGATGGTAAAGGTGAAAGCCCAGATCCTTTTGAATATACATTCGACAAAGATAAAATGAGATTGACAATTATGTTTGATAGCGATCCTGAACCACCTGTTGTATACGATATTGAAGTGTCGGGAGGAGTATTGAAGCTCGATTGCGTTTCTGGCGATTTTGATGATTTTACATTATATAAAAACTAAAGATGCGAAAATAATAAATATTAGAAGGGGCTCCAATGAAGGATCCCTTTCTTTTATTCGCCCAGTATAGATTATACAAATATTGTGTTTTTATAATTGTAATAATAAAATTAGGAAGCTTGCTTCCTCTCTTTGCACAACCTCTATTTTAGGCTATGTTTATATATCATTATTTACTGTTAAAGTTTGTACTGGTATAATTTTGTTCCATAACGAAAAATACTTATATTTGTATATTCACATTGCTTGTGGGGTTTATCAATTACAAGTGAAGCCTTATTCCCGGAATGGGTAATAAGGCTTTTATTTTGTGTAGCATCAAAGTAGTATCAATTTTCAAGAATCGAGATAAAATAAAAATGCTAATTGCTTAATTATTAGCAATTAGCATTTTTGAAAAGTGGTGCCACCAGGAATCGAACCGGGGACACAAGGATTTTCAGTCCTTTGCTCTACCAACTGAGCTATGGCACCGTTGTTTTGTTTAACGGGTGCAAAGATATGGATCTTTTTTGAATCTTGCAATAGGTGGAGTCGCTTTTTATTGAATTTTTATTCCTCCAAAGAATTCCAACCTTGTGCTTTTAGTTCGACTTCGCCTCCATCACGGCCTACCAGGTAGTTACCGAGATCTGGTTTTGTAATATGACCGATTATTTTAACACCTTTCATTTCAGATACTTTGTCATGATCGATAAGAGGAACAGTGAAAAGTAGTTCATAGTCTTCACCACCATTTAAAGCTGCGGTTACCAAGTTCATATTAAATTGTTCAGCCATTGCAGCTGTTTGATAATCGATAGGAATTCTATCTTCATATACACGACATCCGACATTACTTTCTTTTGAAATGTGTAAAAGTTCGGAAGAAAGACCGTCTGATATATCCATCATTGCTGTTGGGATAATCCCTGCATAACGAAGCATCTCGATAATATCTTTACGTGCTTCCGGTTTTAACTGGCGTTCCAATAGGTATTCTTTGCCTGTAAAATCTGGAGTGAAATCTTTTTCACCTTTAAATATCCGTTTTTCTCGTTCTAATAATTGTAATCCCATATAAGCAGCTCCTAAATCACCGGAAACACATATCAAATCCGTTTCCTGGGCTCCACTGCGAAGAACAACTTTGTCTTTTTCTCCTTCCCCTATGCAAGTGATACTGATGCAAAGTCCTGTTAAAGAAGCAGAAGTGTCTCCTCCGACAATGTCAACTCCATACACATCACAGGCCAGCTTTAGCCCAGCATAAAAATCTTCTACATCTTCAACAGAAAAACGTTTGGAGATGCCAAGTGATACAGTGATCTGCTTAGGCAGACCGTTCATTGCATAAATATCGGAAAAATTTACAACAGCCGATTTATATCCGAGATGTTTTAGAGGTACGTAAGTCAAGTCGAAATGAATACCTTCCAATAATAGATCGGTGGTAACAAGCACTTGTTTATTCTCATAGGAGAGGATTGCAGCATCATCGCCTACGCCCTTTATCGTACTATTGTTCTTTATTTCAATTCTATTAGTCAGATGACGAATCAAACCGAATTCGCCTAATGTTGATATTTCTGTCCTATTACTCATATTTGTTTTGTAAAATATTATTTTTGGGGAATGTGATAATATGTTTTTTTATTGTCTCATCAAAACTCTGCCCATTGCAAAACTGGATTACAATCGGTAGATAATATAAAAAATTCTTCCAACTTTCCGGAACAAGAGGATTGTTTTTTAAACGTGCTGCATCTTTTTCTGTTACTAAAATTAGTTTTCCCGATGAAGTCATCTTTTCGAATACCGCCTCCAATTTTTTGAAATCTGATTTGCTAAACATATGATGATCTGGAAAAACCATCGGTACCACTTTGTTTGAATACTTTTCTGCCTCACGAATAAATGGAGCGGGAACTGCAATACCCGATATCAATAAAATATCATCTTCTTTTCCTATATTTTTATGGTTTAAGAAACAAGCTTTCGAGGGGAATACAGGTTTGACTTTCCCATAAACGATGCTGGTAAAGAAAAGTAACTGATGAGCCCGCAACTTCATATTTTCTTCAATAATACGAAAATCGATCGGCTTCATATCTTCTTCGCATTTAGTAACAACCACTATATCTGTTCGGTTTATATTACTTATCGGTTCTCGCAGATATCCAGTAGGCATTAGTTTGTCATTGTAAAATAGACGGTGACAGTCACTCAACACGATCGAAAGGGAGGGGGTCACATACCGATGTTGATATGCATCGTCTAACAAAATTACTTCAGGTTTATCTTTTTCAGGGAGGGACAAAAGATTTTGAATCCCCCGGCGGCGATTAGTATCGACAGCAACAAGTATATCCGGAAATTTGTTTTTCATTTGAAAAGGTTCATCCCCGATCTCCCAACTGGAACTTTCTGAGTCAGCAAGAATAAACCCTGATGTTTTTCTTTTGTACCCTCGGCTTAATACTGCAATGCGATACTTGTCTTTCAGCAAGCGTATGATGTATTCTGTATGGGGAGTTTTCCCCGTTCCTCCTACAGATAAGTTCCCTATGCAAATTACAGGAATAGGGTATTGTTCGGAATGTAAAATACCCCAATCAAAAAGTCGATTTCGCAACCACACCCCAATTCCATATAAAAAGGAAAGAGGAGCCAGGCAGGAATAAAATTTTATTTTGTCATTTTTTTGCATGTAACTTCTTATCTGCTGACAAATATAGTTAACTTATCGGTGGGCTGTCAGTTTTTTATTTGTTTTTTGCCAAAAACAACTTAGATAGCCACTCGAGATCTGGGTGTAAGAGGCACAGACATCCGGGTGTGGGAAAGATGCAGACCCGGGCCTTCGCAAATCTCTGCCGGAGATGAGGGGATGTTTATCTGCTATGTCAAGGACACTTTTATGCCCTGTTTTTACATCTTATCCAGCGAAAAAGGGCGTCTTTTTTCGAAGGCAAAATCCATCGCGACCTTGTCTTTTCCCATATGCCTGAAACGGCGGTAAGCCATATTGGACTTCATCTGTCCGAAGACCACCTCCGGTTCAACGCACCACCTTCAGCCCCATCTTCTCCGCCCGTTGCAGCATAAAAGCATGGGCCGCTTCATATTCGTTCGGGATCACTCCGTCAAGGATCGCATTCTTGATAGCTTCTTTCAGAATACCGACCGGCTGGGAAGGGGGAAGCCCAAATGTTTCCATGATCTCCTCTCCTGTCACAGGCGGCTGGAAATTGCGCACGCGGTCTTTCTCTTCTATGGCGGCAAGCTTACTGCGAACTTTTTGAAAGTTGTTCAGGAAACGGCGTACCTTTTCGGGGTTCTTGCTCGTGATATCCGCTTCGCAAAGCTTCATCAAGTCGTCTATATCGTCACCTGCATCAAACAACAGGCGGCGGATGGCCGAATCCGTAACCTCATCGTCCGACAAAGCGATCGGGCGCATATGCAGGCTGACCATCTTCTGGACATATTTCATCTTCTCGTTCATCGGCAGTTTCATCTTGCGGAAGATACCGGGAATCATCTTCTCGCCGATAAAATTATGATTGTGGAATGTCCACCCCAGGCGCGGATCGAAACGTTTCGTCACCGGCTTGGCTATATCATGGAAAAGGGCGCTCCAGCGCAACCACAAGTTATCAGTGGTCTTACTCAGGCGGTCAAGCACCATCAGCGTGTGGGCAAAGTTATCCTTATGCCCTATCCCTTCCTTCGTCTCCACTCCTTTCAAAGCGCAAAGTTCTGGGAAGATCAGAGGCAACAGTCCGCAACGGTCCAGCAAGTCGAAGCCGACAGAAGGTTTCGGCGAGAGGACGATCTTGTTCAATTCATCGACAATACGTTCTTTTGAGATAATCGAGATACGCTCCTTGTTCCGTTCGATCGCATCGAAAGTGTCGGGATCGATAAAGAACCCTAACTGGCTGGCAAAACGGACAGCACGCATCATACGCAACGGATCGTCACTAAAGGTAATATCCGGGTCGAGCGGAGTACGGATCAGCAAATTGTCCATATCGGTCAAACCATCGAAAGGGTCGACCAACTCACCGTACCGGTCCTTATTCAAGCAAAGTGCCAGGGCATTGATCGTAAAGTCACGACGGTTCTGGTCATCTTCGAGTGTCCCGTCTTCGACAATCGGTTTCCGGCTATCGTGTGTATAGGACTCCTTACGAGCACCGACAAATTCAAGTTCCAAGTCACCTGCCTTCACCTGCGCCGTACCGAAGTTCTTGAATACGGACAAATAAGCCCCCCTTCCCAATTTCTTAGCGACAGCTTTCGCCAGTTCGATGCCGCTCCCGACGGCCACGACATCAATATCTTTAGAAGGGCGATGCAGAAATATATCCCGCACATAGCCACCTATCACATATGCCTCAATCCCTAATTCGTCTGCTGCTTCCGAAATCAGATGAAACGCCTTCGCCGAAATATGGTTTAATATCTCTTCTTGTTCTATATACATATATATATTGTTTATTTATAAATAATGATTTATTGGCATGGAACCTGGATGACATGGCCATACAAAATAATCGTCATTTGCAGGGGCAGGGCTCTACTCTGCCCATCGAATCCGGCAAGGCGGACTTTATTTCCATTGGGCGGAGTAGAACCCCACCCCCACGAGACATCATTATTTTATTGCACACCCATAAATCAGCATTTATCGGGCAAAGATAATTAAATTCTTGCGGGGATGCTAATTCTCTCTTTTTCCAATATCTTTGCATCGGATAATAAGAAGTAGACAATTAAACAATTATCATAATGAAAAAGTCAGCAATCTGTATAGCACTTGCAGCCGTGGCATTGTCCGGTTGTAACAATGACGAGAAGAATGCACAGGCAAGGCTGGACAATGCCAGAAGCATGTATGAACGGAATGAGTTCTTTGCTGCCAAAAGTGAAATAGACAGCATCCGTATCCTGTATCCGAAAGAGTTCAAGGTAATTCGGGAAGGTCTGACACTGATGCGCCAGGTGGAACAAAAGGAAGCGAAACGCAACTTGGCTTTCTGCGACAGTCTGATTCCTGTCAAGCAGCAGGAACTGGAAGGGTTGAAGAAAGGTTTTAACTTCGAAAAGGATTCTGCTTATAATGAAATCGGAAATTACGTATCCAAGCAGCAAACTATCGAACGTAATATCCAGCGCTGCTATATTCGTTCCGGTGTAAACGAGAAAGGAGAGATGTACCTGGCAAGTGTTTATTTCGGAGGCAAGCCAATCAACCATACCGGTATCAAGCTGAGCACGCAGGACGGCCTTTTTGCCGAAACGCCTGCCATCCCCTACGACGGCGGCTTGAACTACCATTTCAAAGACTTAGGAAATACGACTGAAGTAGTAACCTATCAGGGAGAGAAATGCGAAGATGCCGTCAAGTTCATTTTTACCCATAAAGGAGAGCGCATCAAAGTCGAATATACAGGCGGCAAGCCTTACATTCTCTATATTGCCGATGCGGATAAGAAAGCAATCGCTTCGACGTATGAACTGGCTGTCGTATTAAGCGACATCGAAAAACTGACGAAAGAAAAGGAAAAAGCCATTAAAAAGTTGGCTTATTTAGAAAAGAAACTTTCAGGCGAGAAATAAAACTTCTCCAGCAAATACTAAAAAAGGCGGCTCCCTTTGCAGGAGGCCGCCTTTTTAGTTATAAGATCATTGTTCTTATTTTACAATCACTTTGTAAGTGGTGTCACCTTCAACTGTTACCAATACAATGCCGGAAGTAGCAGGCATTGAGAAGTATTCAGAGTTTGCTCTGCGAACACCGATTGTTTGTCCTAAGATGTTGGACAATGTAATCATTTTACCAGAAGCATTCGTCACGATAACCTGACCGTCATTGCTGATCACCTTGATTTCGGAGACGTTCATCTCTTCGTTGGCTGTCGGAGCGGAAGCAGTTTGTACCTCGAATGCGACAGACGCGAATCGTTCCAACACGACAGAGTTACCCACGATGCCGATATATGGATATCCGCCCTTCAATTGCTGCTGGTTCTCCAAGATATAACCGCCATGCTCATTCACCTTAAAGGCGAACAAAGCCGGACTGTCTTTCACCGTCTTAACTGTATCCGGCAAGAACATAGCATTCTTGTAGGCCTCAGCACTTATGCCATTCACCGTCGTGTCCTTGAAAGACAAATAATAACGAGTACCGTCCACTACCGAGGATATAAAGTAGAGCTGTTTTCCTGCAACTACCGTGTCCGGTTCTACCCACAAGCTGAAGTTATCTTTCTCATAAACAGCTTTTGTGATCTCGCTACCTTCCGCCTTCATTTGGGCAAAACGGTTGAGCGGATTCATCACCAGCGAATTGCCATCGACAGAGATACGCTTGTGTCCGGCTTCAAAAGAGGCGTATTCAGGGGCATCTTCCGGTGCAATGTTCACGACAGTCTTCGTGTCGGTCAATTGCAGCTTAGAGGTATTAACATCGATGCCGACATATTTATCGCCTGTTTTCATCGAATAGAACTGTCCGTTGGCATCAGAAAGGAAATAGAAAGAAAGTACGGATTCGGGTGCGGATGCGGACAATCTCAAGCCTTCTTCTCCATCTTTAGCTTTTGCCACTTTGCCATTGCGGAAATAAATACCCAGTTGATAAGGGATCATCTTGATCGTATCGCCCAAAGATTTTGCACCGGCTTTTACTTCCGCTTCCTTCGGGAAGAATTTGAAGAGTTGTAATTCTTCTGCACTACCTTTCATAATCGTGTCATCAGCAAACATAAACAGTTCAGGCACTCCCGCCGTAGCAGAGAACAAGCTCAGATAGAAACCTTTGTTTACCAACTCTTCTTCTGTAGCGGCAAACGAACCCAAGTATTGGTTCTTCAAATCGACATTCATCTTTTTGATCTTGACAGAGTCGCCACCAATCAAGTAAGTATCTTCCATGCCTTGCACTTCGAAGATTTCAGCGAAACCTTTGGTTAGCTCTGTATCTGCTTCACGATCTGCAATCGCATATTTTCCGTTCTTTTCCTTGACCAACCACTGACCGCGTACCTGATGGGCAGTCGGAACGCTATCTTTACCCATGAACTCACGGCCGGCTGCAAAATACTTGCCATTGTCAGCCCCTTTGCTTACCTTCTGCAAAGAATAGACACCGTCACCCGTCGGGATGGTTGCCGGAGTGCCTCTCTTAGCTGTGATTTTAGGAAGGGCACCTTGCAAATCGTCACCTGTTTCCGAAACGGTCAAGACCTTTGTGGTACCGGTTTGAGCATAGACCACACGAATATCCTTACCCGTTATTTCTGTCAATTTTTCAGCATTCACATTCGGAGCTGCTTTTACAAACATAGCGATAGAATCGTTTTTCAAGTTTACTGTAAACTTGAACTTTTGGAAATCAGCATTTCCAACGGAATGAGCTGTGATGGATTCATAAGTAGAATCAGCTACAAACTTAGCGCCATAAGCCCCTATTGCACCAGCTATTTCAGTCTTGGTCGTATCGACACCCAAATATTTAGGTTTGCCATCCGGCCAAGCCAAGTCGCCTTGGAATTGCAAAGAGACATATCCTTTATCACCATCTTTTAAATCCGTTGCAAGAAGATCTTTTCCTTCAAAGATATTGCCTTCGTATGTGTCACCGAACACCAGTTGGAAAACAGAGAAGCCGTTTCCGAGTTGCTTAGCATCCAATGCAAAGTCTTTTTTCGGAGCCTCAACCGTAAAAACTGTTCCAGAATCATCCAAAGACAAATCATCACCTTCTACCTTTAATGAATATGAATTTTCACCATCATAAAAACCAATGATCGTACCATCTTCACTAATCACCCACTTGTCCACACCGGAAGCCAGATTCATATCAGCATCCGCTTTTGCGGCAAAAGATAGAATATCTTGGGTCGCCTTGTTGGTAATCTTATAGGTTGTCACTCCTAAAGCAGTTTCTTTATCAGCAATCTGCCACAAGGCGGAGTCGATAGATGCTTTGGTAGCATCATCAGCCAAAGACTTTACAATTACAGAATCAGGCTTATTGCCATCCAATGCCAAATAAACACCCTCGCTCTTCAAATAATAATAATTACCGACAGTCCATTCTTCTGCATTTGCAGTAAACGCACTTGCCGTCATCAAGGCCGCAGCCAACAGTGTAAACTTTTTATTCATACGCAATTTGTTTAAATATTCTATTCTTTAACAGAGGCAAAGATAGGAAAGTTCAGTCTCACAAAATTATAATCTACTATAAAAGATACTTACATCCGGGCATAATGTACAAAAACGCCATTATCCATGCTATAATAAAAAAGGCCCGTCACCGAAGTGACGAGCCCGGAATCATTTTCTCTTATAATCAAATAATAATACTAAAGTAATGAAATAAAGTTCTTAATATCTTGTACTTATATCTTTCTTGTTAATTATTATAATGATTGACAAAGATAAATCTTTTTGTTCAAAATTTTATCCTTCAAAAAGACTCCTTACAAAACCTATCGATTATTGAACAAACCCTTTTCTTTTCAGGACAAATCAGTTATCAGCCCGATGCACAGTGAGTTGCGGGAACGGGAAGTTGATGCCTTTTTCATTGAATGTTGCATAAACCTCCTGATTGATTCCGAAATAAACATTCCAATAATTCGGGCTTTCCACCCATACACGGACAACAATATTCACACTGCTGTCTGCCAACGCATGCAAGGCAATGAAAGGAGCCGGATCAGCCAAAATCCGAGAGTCACGGGCAAGAATCGTTTGGATCACCTCCTTTACTTTATCATAGTCTTCACCATAATCGACACCAAACGTCCAGTCCACTCGGCGGGTAGTCTGCCGGCTGAAGTTCGTGACCGCTCCACTACTCAACGATCCATTCGGGATATACACCATCTTATTATCAGGTGTCGACAGAATCGTGTGGAAAATCTGGATTTCCTTCACCGTTCCGCCTGTACCCTGTGCCTCTATATAGTCACCGACTTTGAAAGGCTTGAACAAAAGAATAATCAATCCACCCGCGAAGTTCGCCAGATTACCGCTCAAAGCCATACCGACAGCGACACCTGCAGAAGCAAGAAGAGCGGCAAAAGAAGTTGTTTGTACACCCAAAGCACCGACAACCGAGATGATCAATAGAATAGTCAGGACAACATTTACCAGGCTTCCGACGAAACTCTTGACTGAAGGATCGATATCGCGTTTCAGCAAAACCCGTTTTATCAGTTTATTCACCAAGTTAATCAGGAGACGTCCAACTATAAAAACCAAAAACGCCTTGATAAGCGTCCATCCCAACGCCGCCCCTTGCGTCATCAGGGAATTCAAAATACCTTCCAAACCATGTGAAAGATCAATTGCTGTTACAATCATAATTACTATATTAATGGAAATTCATACTAATTACATAACAATCATTCATTCCAAAAGTATTAGAAATTGTAGCAAAGGTATAAAGTTTTTTTATTCGAATAAAGAACCAATTTTATTATGTAGTTTTGCAAACGGTCAGATAACAGATATAAACGATAGAGAATGAGGACTTTCTTGATTATTATAGGTTTGTTCCTGTTTATAGGAAACAGCTTTGCGCAATCATACGAAGAATTAATAGAGAAAAGCTATGACTTCGTGGATAAAGGTGACTTGGTGTCCGCAGAAGAGAGCCTGAAAGCAGCTATGCGCAAAGAACCGGCTAACCCGCTGAACTATGCCCTGCTTACGAACCTCGGAACCATACAACGCCGGCAGGGAAAGTTGGAAGAAGCACTCATCTCCTATACTTCCGCACTAAGCGGGCATACAAAGAATATCACCATTCTCGAAAACCGAGCTTCCCTTTACACCGAGTTGGGAGAAACAGAAAAGGCATTGAACGATTATAACACGCTTTTGATAGAAGATCCGGAACATCAGGAGGCGCTTTATTGCCGCGGGCTACTCTATATACAGTTACAAAATTATATGTGGGCGGAACAAGATTTCGACAAGATCCTGGAAGTAAACGAGAAATCGGTCCGCGCCCGCCTCGGTCATGCCATTTTGGAAAAGATGCGCGGGAACTATGACGAAAGCGAACGGATATTCAACTACCTGATCAGCGAAATGCCCCGTGACTGGGTCCTCTACGAAGGACGGGCGGACTTGTATTTCATGATGGGAAAGAATGCACGGGCAATGGCTGATATAGAAAAGGTCTTCGTCGAAAGCGAACCGACAGCCAATCTCTATGTGCTGAGAGGCAAAATCAAGCTGGCACAATACGAAAAAGAACGGGCAGCCCTTGATTTCAAGAAAGCCGAATCGATGGGATATAATAAAGAAGTTATCAAGGAATTGATGAAAATCGCCCAACAATAAACAAGCAAACATTTTCTAACATACTTAAATCATCTTACTTATTATGCAGAAAGACACTAAACGCAATTTTGCGCTCGATGTACTGCGGGTACTGGCCTGCTATATGGTAATCCAAGTACACACCGGAGAGTTTTATTATATCGGCCCGATCGGGGATGTGATAAAAGGAGAGAATGCTTTTTGGGTAGACCTTTACAACTCTGTCTGCCGATCGGCTGTTCCTCTATTTGTGATGCTGACCGGATATTTCCTTCTCCCTGTAAAAGATGAGCCGGCACAATTCTTCCGCAAACGTTTCACACGTGTAGTCATACCTTTTATATTCTGGTGTATCGCTTACTCTTTCTACCAGTTCTTCCGGGGACAAGTGGACTTTACAACCGCCTGTACGAATATCCTCAAAATCCCGGTAAACTTCGGGACACAAGTGGGGCATCTCTGGTATGTCTATATGCTGATGGGACTATATCTTTTCGCTCCTATCATTTCACCTTGGTTAAAAACAGCTTCTCGAAAGAGCATCGAGCTATATCTTGGAATATGGGCGTTTACTTTGTGCGTGCCTTATATCCATCTGTTATTTCCGGATATATTAGGGGAATGCTTCTGGAACGGGACTCCGATGTTATACTATTTCTCCGGGCTGCTGGGATATATGGTATTAGCTTATTATCTACGCACATATGCTTCAGAACGGAAAAGCTGGAACCTGCCGGTGGGCATCGCTTTATTGGTAGTGGGCTATTTCATCACCTGGTACGGCTTCTACGAACGGTTATCGACAGCCGAATATGTCCCTCAATTGGAAATCACTTGGGGATACGAGACAATCAACGTGGCAATGGTGGCTACAGGTATTTTCCTGTTGATCAAGAATATCCGGATCAAGAGCCCAGATTCATCCTGCGGAAAGTTAGTTACGGATATATCGATTAAGAGTTACGGAATTTACCTAATACACATCATGTTGCTGAACCTGTTCTATGACTTGTTGAATGATCTGTCCGACAGTGCCATGATTAAGATTCCAGTAATCGCACTCTGCACTTTCGTTACTTCTTATCTAATGATCAAAGCCCTTTCCTATCTGCCAAAGAGTAAATACATAATCGGATAACCGAAGAATAGAGAATTGACAATTACTTGCAGCCAATTTGAACAACGCGAAGCTAAATTGTCAATTCTCCATTATTAATTGTCAATTGTTAATAATGTAGTCGACAATCCATGCACCGACCTCTTTTGTGCCATATTTTGCACCACCTTCCACCTGGATTTCAGGGGTACGGACATTAGCGTCCAGAGAAGCATCCACAGCCTCGCGGATCAAAGCACCTTCCGCCTTGCACCCGAAGTACTCAAACAGCATGGCAACCGAAAGAATCTGTGCCAACGGATTGGCAATATTCAATCCTTTAGCCTGCGGCCATGAACCATGAATCGGTTCGAATACAGGAGTGCTTTCACCCGTCGAAGCAGAAGGGAGCAAGCCCATAGAACCGCTGATACAAGAGCCTTCGTCAGTAAGGATATCACCAAACGTATTCTCCGTTACCATGACATCAAAGAATTTGGGTTCCTGGATCATACGCATGGCCGCATTATCGACATACATATAGTCGGTCTGAACCTCCGAATAAGAAGGAGCCATCTCTTGTGCGATTTGGCGCCACAGACGAGAAGAAGCCAGGACATTCGCCTTATCGACTACCGTCAGATGTTTTTTCCGTTTCATGGCGTATTCGAAACCGACTTTCAAGATACGCTCGATCTCAGGGCGTGTGTACATATTGGTATCGTAAGCCTTATCGTTGTCCTGATATTTCTCCCCGAAATACATGCCTCCCGTCAGTTCACGGATACATAGAAAATCCGCACCATCCACCAAGTCTGCACGAAGCGGAGACTTGTGCAGCAGGCACTTAAAGGTTTGTACGGGACGGATATTCGCAAACAATCCCAGCTTCTTGCGCATGGCCAGCAACCCCTGTTCAGGACGCACTTTAGCTGTCGGATCGTTGTCGAACTTCGGATCACCTACAGCAGAGAAGAGGACAGCATCCGCTTCTTTACAAATCTCATACGTTTCTTTTGGGAAAGGATCTCCCACCTTGTCGATAGCATCAGCTCCGCAAAGAGCATATTCATAACGGACTTCATGTCCGAATTTCTTACAAACGGCGCTCATCACATCCACACCTTGTGCAGAAATTTCAGGACCGATCCCGTCACCGGGAAGTACAGCTATATTCAAATTCATATCATAAATAATTTATTAATTTACCATTCCGTTATCAGCACAGTTATTGGCAAACCATTCTATTCTCTTTTAAAATAAACGTATTTGGGTTCTGTCGGGACATAGTTTTCGTCATCCCACAATGTACTTGTTATCATCAGGTCAGCACTATACCGGTTACAGGCGATAGGCACATTATGAACACGGCACTGGCGAAGTAACATTTGGATATCGGCCTCATGCGGCTGCGGGTTCAAATCGTCGATCAGGAATACGGCAAGGTCTATTTCTTTCCGCACTACCATCGCTGCAATTTCGGCATCTCCACCCAGCGGACCGGAATGCATACAAGCGATATCCGCCGGAACACCTTTTTCTTCCATTGCCTTCCGAACCAAATTTCCGGTTGTTCCGGTACATACGATGTGATGATGGGACAGAAATTCAGCATTGTGAACAGCCCATTCTACCATGTCAGCCTTCCGGTTGTCGTGCGCAACAAGCGCAATCGTTAACTTCTTCATAACTTCAATATTAATAATTAATAATTTGCCAATGTACTAATATCTCAACTTTTCATTCATCGGTACATCGGCATATTAGCAAATTGGCACATTATTATTGTTCTATCTTGTTCAGCATCTTCAGTGTCGCCTTGATAGCAGCCTCTGTCTGGTCTGCATCAAGACCACGGGTTTTAAAATCCACTCCGGCATAATTCCAACTAATGATGGTCTGCACAAAGGCATCAGTCCGTCCGCCGGGCGGTATGGAAACGGAATAGTTGGTCAGCATCGGGAAAGGACGCCCCAAATCAGTATATATCTTCCGCAAAGCACGTACGAAAGCATCATATTGTCCGTCACCCGAAGCCGATTCCTGGTAAGCTTCACCATTGATCTCTATCTTCAGCGTTGCGACCGGTTTCAATCCCTGCGCTAAAGACAAGGAATAATTCAATATGCGGATACGCTGATCAGCCATCGTATCGTGATGGAGCACATCGCTGATAATATACGGAAGATCCTCCGTCGTAACCATTTCTTTCTTATCACCCAGCTCGATGATCCGCTCGGTCACTTTACGCATAGAGTTCTCGTCGATATCGATTCCCAACGATTCGAGGTTCTTGCGGATATTCGCTTTGCCGGAAGTTTTGCCGAGCGCATATTCGCGGACACGACCGAAACGTTCAGGCAGGAGGTCGTTACAATACAAGTTGTTTTTGCTGTCGCCGTCAGCATGGACACCGGCACATTGCGTAAAAACGTGTTCCCCGATAATCGGTTTGTTAGGCGGGATATGAACGCCGGAGAAAGTTTCCACCAGACGGCTGGCGTAATTAATCCGCTCTTCCTTGAGCGTCGTCCCTACTCTCAACTGGTCTTTCAGCACGGCAAGTACACTACTAAGCGGAGCATTCCCGGCACGTTCTCCCAATCCGTTCAACGTGGTATGAAGTCCTTCTATACCGGCACGGACAGCGGAGTAAACATTCGCTACCGCCAGATCGTAGTCGTTATGAGCATGGAAATCGAACTTCAGGTCCGGATAACGCGTAACCATATCCTTACAATACTCGTAGGTATTGCCTGGGTTTAGGATACCGAGTGTATCAGGCAACATGAAACGCTGAATCGGTAGGTCACGGAGCGAATCGACTGCCTGGAAGACATATTCAGGCGAGTTCTTAATACCGTTCGACCAATCTTCCAGATAAACGTTCACGGCGATCCCCCGTTCTGTTGCCAAATCGATGACAGAACGTATATCGGCAAAATGCTGTTCGGGAGTCTTACGAAGCTGTTCCGTCACATGCTTGTAAGAGCCTTTACAAAGCAGGTTTACCACACGACAACCCGCCGCTTCGATCCAATTCAACGAAACATCGCCATCCACAAAACCGAGCACTTCGAGCTTCTGAATGTTCCCGGTACGTTCCGCCCAGGAAGCCACGCGCTTCACGGCCTCAAACTCGCCGTCCGAGACACGCGCAGAAGCGATCTCCAGACGGTTCACACCCAGATCGAGCAATGCCTGTGCAATGCTCAGCTTCTCATGCGCCGCAAAAGAAACTCCCGATGTCTGTTCCCCGTCGCGCAGGGTGGTATCCATTATTTCTATCATAATTGTTTATATCATATAGATGAAGATTTACCGGTGTGGGACATGGATGGGATGGTCATGCAAAATAATCGTCGTTCCGTAGGGGCAGGGCTCTGCTCTGCCCTTGTGATCCGGCAAGGCGGACGTTATTTTCATTGGGCGGAGTAGAACCCCGCCCCTACAGGACACCTTTATTTTATTTCACACCCATAAATCATCATTCATCATTATTATTATCTGCGTCCCCTTTCGAATGCTTCGATCTTTTCCTTATTGGATAACAAGTAGTCGATGTCATCGAGACCGTTTACCAGACAGTCTTTTTTGTAAGCATTAATGTCGAAATGCTCGCTCTTGCCCGTGGCCTTGTTGGTAATGGTTTGGGCAGGCAGGTTGACTTCGACTTCCGTTTTCGGATCGGCAAAAATCGAGTCGAAAAGTTCGGCCAAAAAAGGTTCACTAACCACCACAGGAAGAACAAAGTTATTCAGTTCATTGTTTTTGTGGATATCCGCAAAGAAACTGGATACGACTACGCGAAACCCGTAATCTGCAATCGCCCAAGCAGCGTGCTCGCGACTGGAACCCGAACCGAAGTTCTTCCCTGCCACCAATATCTGTCCACTATAAGTCGGATCGTTCAGAACAAACGATTCTATTTTGTTGCCCTGCTTATCGTACCGCCAATCGCGGAAGAGGTTTTCACCGAACCCCTTTTTGTCGGTTGCTTTCAAGAAGCGGGCAGGAATGATCTGGTCCGTATCCACATTCTCAAGAGGAAGGGGGACGCAAGTCGATATTATGATGTTGAATTTCTGTTTCATTATTCTTTCCTTTTAGATTTATATTCTTTGTAGATATCAAAAGAGCCAAAGATAAAGGCTAAAAACCTCTCGGATCGGTAATTTTCCCCGTCACTGCTGCCGCTGCTGCCACTAACGGACCGGCCAGAATCGTACGGGCACCCGGTCCCTGACGTCCTTCGAAGTTACGGTTACTTGTCGAAACGGCATATTTCCCTGCTGGGATCTTATCGTCATTCATTGCCAGACAAGCTGAACATCCCGGTTGACGCAACTGAAAACCGGCTTCTTCAAATATTTTGTCCAGTCCTTCTTCACGAATCTGTGCATCTACCATCCAAGAACCAGGAACCAGCCAGGCGATCACATGATCCGCTTTCTTCCGTCCCTTTACAATGGAAGCAAAAGCGCGGAAGTCTTCGATACGGCCATTGGTACAAGAGCCTAAGAATACATAGTCGATCTTCTTGCCCAACAATGATTCACCCGGTTCGAAACCCATATATTCCAGGGATTTCATAAAAGAAGCTTTCTCCACTTCGCCCATACCTCCGACAGTCGGGATATGTCCGGTGATCCCCATTCCCATACCCGGATTAGTTCCATATGTTACCATCGGTTCGATATCGGCAGCATCAAACAGGATCTCTTTGTCAAACACGGCATCATCGCCGCTCTTCAACGTCTTCCAATAGGCAACCGCCTTGTCCCAATCTTCGCCGCGAGGAGCATTTTCACGTCCTTTGAGATAAGCAAATGTTGTTTCGTCAGGAGCGATCATACCACCACGGGCCCCCATTTCGATAGACAAATTGCACAAAGTCAAACGACCTTCCATCGTCAGACTGCGAATCGCCGATCCTCCATATTCAATGAAATAACCGGTCGCACCGCTGGTCGTCACTTTCGACATGAGATAGAGGGCGACATCCTTCGCCGTTACCCCTTTTCCAAGATTGCCTTCCACACGGATACGCATGGTTTTCGGCTTTGCCTGCAAGATACACTGGGAAGCCATCACCATTTCCACTTCACTGGTTCCGATACCGAAAGCGACAGCACCGACTGCCCCATGGGTAGAGGTATGAGAGTCGCCACAGACAATTGTCATCCCCGGCAAGGTCAGTCCGCGTTCCGGGCCTACCACATGAATAATACCATTCCGTTCATCCATCATTCCATAATGAGTCAAACCGAATTCGGCAGCGTTTTTTGCCAACGTATCGACCTGGTTCTTCGAAACAGGATCTTCGATCGGTTTATCCTGATCATGTGTCGGCGTGTTATGGTCCGGCATACAATAGATACGTTCCGGACGGAACGGTTTCAAACCACGTGCACGCATACCGGCAAAGGCCTGCGGACTGGTTACTTCATGACAGTACAACCTGTCTATATAAAGCTGTGTGGGTCCCTCTTCGATCATCGTCACCACGTGGGAATCCCAAATCTTGTCAAATAATGTATTCATAATTGTCAATTTACTTCACAAATTTATTAATTGCATCGATAAATGCCTCTACAGAAGCCGCTATAATATCGGTATTGGCTGCAAAACCGTAATAACGGTTTCCTTCGTATTCGACCTGCATATGTACTTTACCCATGTCGTCGCTACCTTTGTTGATCGCCTGGATCAGGAATTCCTGGATCGTCATCGTACGGTGGATAATGGATTTCACAGCCTTGATGGCCGCATCGACAGGACCGTTACCGGAAGCGGCTGCTTCGAACTTCTCGCCTGCGATATTCAGACAAACACTGGCCACAGACTGCAAACCGACGCCGGAGGTTACCTGTAGATATTCCAGCTTGATGCGGTGCATAGCTGTACGATCCTTACCGGCAAGCATCAGGACATCGTCGTCGTTGATATCTTTCTTGCGGTCGGCCAATTTCAAGAATTCATCATAGACCTTATCCAACTTTTCCTGAGACAGTTCGACACCCAGCACCTGCAAACGGTGTTTCAATGCAGCCCGTCCGCTACGGGCAGTCAGCACGATTGCATTATCGTCGATACCCACCTCTTTCGGGTCGATAATCTCATAACTCTCACGATTCTTCAAAACACCGTCTTGGTGGATACCCGAAGAATGAGCAAACGCGTTACGTCCGACGATCGCCTTGTTCGGCTGGATCGGCATGTTCATCAGACTTGAGACCATACGGCTGACCCCGTATATCCGGGTTGTGTTAATATTGGTAATAATCTCACGTTCCTTATGACTCTTGAAAATCATAGCGACCTCTTCCAGGGAGGTATTACCGGCCCGTTCGCCAATACCGTTCATAGTGACTTCCACCTGGCGTGCACCATTCAAGACACCCTGTACAGTGTTGGCAGTAGCCATCCCCAAATCGTTATGACAGTGGGTAGAGAGGATAGCCTTCTCGATGCCATCCACATGTTCCATCAAATATTTGATTTTTGCCCCATATTCGTCCGGCAGGCAATAACCGGTCGTATCTGGGATATTGACAACAGTCGCACCGGCTTTAATGACCGCTTCTACCACACGTGCCAGATATTCGTTGTCCGTACGTCCGGCATCTTCACAATAGAACTCGATGTCTTCCACGTATCTTTTGGCATACTTAGTTGCGGCAATAGCTCGTTCCAAAATCTCTTCCTGGTTCGAGTTGAACTTATACTTGATATGATAATCAGACGTTCCGATACCCGTATGAATACGTCCATGCTTCGCATATTTCAATGCATCGGCTGCCACATCAATATCTTTTTCCACCGCACGGGTAAGCGCACAGATTGTAGGCCATGTTACGGCTTTCGATATTTCAACAACACTATTGAAATCGCCCGGACTCGATACGGGGAAACCGGCTTCTATCACGTCTACTCCCAGTTCTTCCAGTGCTTTGGCTACCTGAATCTTTTCAATACTGTTTAACTGGCAACCCGGCACCTGTTCGCCATCACGCAACGTCGTGTCGAAAATAAATAATCTGTCTGACATAGTTCTTATCGTCTTAAATTTGTTAATACCTTTTCGTAAGTTGATTGAATAAAAAAAGCCTTTCTCACAAGGAAGTGAGAAAGGCTTTTTCATATCTTAATGCCCAGCAAAGCATACACAGTCTCACTTCCTATCCCGTTCCCAGAGTAGAATAATGTTTAGAGAAATAATG
>ENA-OPCP01000418-OPCP01000418.1-human-gut-metagenome-genome-assembly--contig:-NODE-418-length-37952-cov-6.170673_pt1 | contig 37952 bp, 33 predicted proteins | sample MGYA00241563_ERZ501477 | MGnify/ENA primary metagenome ERZ501477 (study PRJEB25962, sample SAMEA2042572) | human gut metagenome | biome: human gut; feature: human-associated habitat; material: faeces... | reverse complement strand
TTTCAACTCTATCCGCACAGAATACCGGAATATGCTGAAAAACCAGCTTGCAAAGGGAAACAACGGGCTTGTCAAAGCAAAATATATCACCTTTGCCATTGAAGCCGACAGTCTGGGCGCGGCGAAATCCCGCCTTGCCCGTATCGAAACGGACGTACTCAACAACTTTAAGCTCTTGGGCGTGTCTGCCCGCCCCATGACAGGCTATGAACGCCTTAAAATGCTGCATGGCATTTTCCACCCGGAGGGCGGGCAGTTTGCCTTTGATTTTTCATGGCTTGCCCCGTCCGGGCTTTCCACAAAGGACTTTATCGCCCCATCCTCTTTCCGTTTTGGCGAGGGGCGTTATTTCCGCATGGGGCGCAAAATCGGCGCGGTTTCATTCCTTGAAATCCTTGCGCCGGAATTAAACGACCGTATCTTATCGGATATTCTGGACTTGGAAACGGGCGTTATCGTCAATCTGCATATCCACAGTATCGACCAGACCGAAGCCATAAAGACAATCAAGCGGAAAATCACCGACCTTGACAAAATGAAAATCGAGGAACAGAAAAAAGCGGTACGCAGCGGCTACGACATGGATATAATCCCGTCCGACCTTGCCACGTTCGGCAGCGAAGCGAAGAACCTCTTACAGGACTTGCAGAGCCGGAATGAAAGAATGTTCCTCTTGACGTTCCTTGTGGTGAACATGGCGGACACGAAGCGGAAACTGGAAAATGACGTATTCGCGGCGGCGGGCATTGCACAGAAGAACAACTGCGCCTTGACCCGCCTTGACTACCAACAGGAAGCGGGGCTTATGTCCTCTGTACCGCTTGGGGAGAACCTTATCCCCATTCAAAGAGGGCTTACCACGTCAAGCACCGCTATCTTTATCCCCTTTATCACACAGGAGCTTTTCCAGACGGGCGCGGCTTTGTACTACGGCTTAAACGCCCTGTCTAACAACATGATACTCTGCGACCGCAAGCAGCTAAAGAACCCCAACGGCTTAATCTTGGGTACGCCGGGAAGCGGGAAATCCTTTGCCGCCAAACGGGAAATGACAAACGCTTTCCTCATTACCGACGACGACATAATTATCTGCGACCCGGAAGCAGAGTATTTTTCCCTTGTGCAGCGGCTTGACGGGCAAGTGATACGGTTATCGCCTACGGGCAAGGGCATTGACGGGAAGCCCCAGTATGTGAACCCTATGGATATTAACCTCAACTATTCCGAGGACGACAGCCCCCTTGCGCTGAAATCCGACTTTATCCTCTCCCTCTGCGAGCTTGTAATCGGCGGCAAGGAGGGCTTGCAGCCCGTCGATAAGACCGTCATTGACCGCGCCGTTAGGAACGTGTACCGCCCTTTCCTTGCAGACCCCGACCCGGAGAAAATGCCTATCTTGGGCGACCTCTACGACGAGCTTTTGAAGCAGCCGGAGCCGGAAGCGGCGCGTATCGCGGCGGCATTGGAGCTTTACGTTTCCGGCAGCTTGAACGTCTTTAACCACCGTACCAACGTGGAACTTTCTAACCGCCTTGTCTGCTTTGACATCAAGCAGCTTGGGAAGCAGCTCAAAAAGTTAGGTATGCTCATTGTGCAGGACCAGGTATGGAACCGCGTCACCGTCAACCGGGCAGAAAGGAAATCCACCCGGTATTTTATGGACGAATTTCATCTTCTCTTGAAAGAGGAACAGACCGCCGCCTATTCCGTTGAAATCTGGAAGCGTTTCAGAAAATGGGGCGGCATACCCACAGCCATTACGCAGAACGTCAAGGATTTGCTTGCTTCCCGCGAAGTGGAGAATATCTTTGAAAACTCTGATTTTGTCCTCATGCTCAATCAGGCGGCGGGCGACCGGGCTATCCTTGCAAAGCAGCTCAACATCTCCCCGCAGCAGATGAAGTATGTCACCCACACCGAAGCGGGCGAGGGGCTTATCTTCTACGGGAACGTGGTGCTGCCCTTTGTAGACCGCTTCCCGAAAGACACCGAGCTTTACCGGGTAATGACGACGAAGCCGGAGGAAGTGGGCGAAGCATGACAAAATTAAGGACAGACACCATTATCAACCGGGACGCGCTCTATGCCTTGCGGGAGCTTCCAGAGGAAAGCGTACACTGTTGCGTCACAAGCCCGCCCTACTATGCGCTTAGGGATTACGGGCTTGATATGCAGATTGGGCGGGAGGACACGCCGGAGCAGTACATTGACAGGCTGACCGAGGTTTTCCGCGAACTGCGCCGGGTACTGCGTTCTGACGGTACGCTCTGGCTGAATATCGCGGACACCTACTGCGGCACAGGAAATAAAGGCTACCATGCAGACCCGAAGAACCCGAAAGGGAGAAACGGACAGCAGATTGCAAGAAACAACCGCGTTTCCGGCTGCAAACAAAAGGACTTAATCGGTATTCCCTGGCTTTTAGCTTTTGCCCTACGCGCTGACGGGTGGTATTTAAGGAGCGACATTATCTGGCAGAAAGAAAACCCCATGCCGGAGAGCGTGAAAGACCGCCCTACCCGCTGCTATGAACATATCTTTCTGCTTACGAAGTCAAAGAAGTATTTTTATGACGCAGCCGCCATAGCCGAGCCGTTAGCCCCCACAACGGCGGCGCGGTACCGCACCGGGCGCAGCGCGGGACAGAAATATGCGGACGAAGTACCCGGACAGGGGAACGTACAGGGGCTTAACCGGGCGCGAAGCGGCAGCTACTACGACGAAGCCCTCATGCCGACCATGCGGAACAGGCGGGACGTGTGGCTTATCAATACCGTTCCCTACAAGGGCGGGCATTTCGCCGCGTTCCCGCCAAAACTTGCCGAAACCTGTATCAAGGCGGGCTGTCCGAAAGGCGGCGTTGTGCTTGACCCCTTTTTCGGCAGCGGCACGACGGGGGCAGCCGCAAAGCAGCTTGACAGGCATTATATAGGCATTGAGATAAACGCCGAGTATTGCGCCCTTGCAAGGGCGCGGATTGGAGGGACAGACACATAAAACAATATAAGGCGCGTGAAAAAGTCACGCAGAAAATGACCCGCGAGGGGGCTGTCGAGGTAAACGCCGCTACCGGGAAAAAGAAACGTATCAGCAAGCGGATAAGGGACGCGGACTTTGCAAAGACCGAAGCCCCACCGCAGCCGGAACAGGCAGCGCAGCCCCTACCGGGCGGCGCAACTTCCCCGCCCTTAACCGACACGCCGCCGCTTCCCCATGCGCCGGGGGCAGAACGGGAACAGGACACCGCAGCAGCCGAGCGCGTCTTGGAACGTATCGACGGGGCGCGTACCAGAAAGGCGAGCAAAAAGGCGGCGAGGAAAGCACAGGCAGAAGCCACAGCAAAAGAAAAATCTTCCCGCTTGCAGTTTACCGACGAGGAACGGGCAACGCCGGAGCTTGAAAGGTATATCCGAAAATCGGACAAAGCAGCCGACCGTCTGGACGCGGCAAAGGCGGCTATCCCCAAAGAAAAGAAACTTGTACGGGAGCGCACCTTTGATGAAGCCACCGGGAAAGGCAAGACCCGCCTACATTTTGAGGAACAGGAAAAGCCCATAGGAAAGAATAAGCCCCACAATAACCCGCTATCCCGCCCCGCACAGGAAGCGGGTATTTTCGTCCACAACAAGATACATTCCGTTGAAAAGGACAATTCCGGCGTTGAGGGGGCGCATAAATCGGAGGAACTTGCCGAGCGCGGCGCGAAATACGGGGCGCGGAAGTTAAAACAGGGCTACCGCAGCCATAAGCTGAAACCTTACCGGGAAGCGGCAAAGGCAGAAAAGGCAGCATTTAAGGCAAACGTCAACTTCCAGTATCACAAAACCCTGCACGACAACCCGCAGCTTACTTCTAACCCGCTTTCCCGTTTCATGCAGAAACAGCAGATAAAACGCCAGTATGCAAAGGCGGCAAAGAAAGGAGGGGCAAAAGCCGCAGCGGAAGCCACAAGAAAGACGGCGAAGAAAACCGCCGAGGAAACGAGGAAAGCCGCCGCATTTGCGGCAAGACACCCGGCGGGCATTTTGATTGCAGTTGCCGCGCTGCTTCTCTTTATTATGATTTCCGCAGGGCTGTCCTCTTGCGGGGCTATGTTTTCGGGCTTGACAAACGGGGTGCTTGGCACTTCCTACACATCCGAGGACAGCGACCTTGTGGCAGTTGAAAACAACTATGCCGCATTGGAAAACGGGCTGCAAAGTGAGATTGACAATATCGAAAGCACCCACCCCGGCTATGATGAATACCGCTACGACCTTGACAGTATCGGGCATAACCCCCACGAACTTGCGTCTTATTTGACCGCCCTCTTGCAGAGCTACACCCCGCAGAGCGCACAGGCAGAGCTTGAACGTATCTTTTCCATGCAGTACACCTTGACGCTGACCGAGGAAGTGGAAATACGCTACCGCACCGAAACAAGTACCGACCCGGAAACCGGGGAAACCACCACCGAGGAAGTCCCTTATGAGTATTACATCTTGAATGTGAAACTGACAAATAAGCTGATTTCCGAGCTTGCGGAGGAACTTCTTACGCCACAGCAGCTTGAAATGTTTCATGTGTACTTGGAAACAAGCGGCAACAAACCGCTGATTTTTGGCGGCGGTTCTCCCGACGGAAGCCCGTCTGAGGATTTAAGCGGCGTGGAGTTTGTAAACGGTACGCGCCCCGGAAATCAAGAGCTTATGGAACTTGCAAAACAGCAAGTCGGAAACGTGGGCGGCTACCCTTACTGGTCTTGGTACGGCTTTAACAGCCGCGTGGAATGGTGCGCCTGTTTTGTATCATGGTGCTACAATCAAGCCGGAAAAAGCGAACCCCGATTTGCGGGCTGCGAATGGCAGGGTGTCCCTTGGTTTCAGTCAAGGGGACAATGGGGCGCACGCGGCTATGAGAATATCGCACCGGGCGACGCAATCTTTTTCGATTGGGATTTAGACGGTGTTGCCGACCATGTGGGGCTTGTGCTTGGCAGGGACGGCAGCCGCGTCTATACCGTTGAGGGCAATTCCGGCGACGCTTGCAAGATAAAGAGCTATGACCTTAACTATCAATGTATCAAAGGCTACGGGCTGATGAACTGGTAAAGCAGCCCAAAAAAAGAAAGGAGAAATGACCTATGGCAAACAATAAAATCGACCGTATCAATAAGGAAATCGCAAAGACCCGCGAGAAAATCACAGAGTATCAGAACAAGTTAAAAGGACTGGAAGCGCAGAAAACCGAAGCGGAAAACCTTGAAATCGTGCAGCTTGTACGAGCTATGCGTCTGACCCCGCAGGAACTGAACGCTATGCTGTCCGGCGGCGGTATTCCCGGCATGACTGCCGCACCCGCAGAAGAAAACGAACAGGAGGAAAATGCAGATGAAGAATAAACTGAAAAAGACCATGACTGCCCTTTGTGCCGCCCTTATCCTTATGGGCGGTTTTTCTGTCCCTGCCTATGCACAGGGCGCAGCCACAGAGCCGCCCGCCGGGGACGCGACCAACGACAGTAATGTAGTTGTGGAGGAAAAAGAGGAAACGCCGCCCCTTACCCCAAAGGGAAACGCTACACTGGTTGACGATTACGGCGGCAATAAGCAGCTTATCACTGTTACCACCAAAGGCGGCAACTATTTCTATATCCTCATTGACCGCGCCGCCGAGGGCGAACAGACCGTACATTTCCTAAATCAAGTGGACGAAGCCGACCTTATGGCACTGACCGAAAACGGCGAAGCTGCCAAAAAGCCGGAAATCTGTAACTGTACGGAAAAATGCGAAGTCGGAAAGGTAAACACGTCCTGCCCGGTATGTGTTACCAGTATGACAGGCTGCACAGGCAAAGAACCTACCCCAACACCAACGGAGCAGCCGGAAGAACTGAAAGAAAAAGGCGGCAATCCCGGTGTGGTGCTTGCCTTAGTCCTCTTTGCCCTGCTTGGTGGCGGCGCAGCGTTCTACTACTTTAAGTTTCTAAAGCCGAAGCAGAATGTAAAGGGCGATACCGACCTTGAAGATTTTGAATTTGAGGACTACGACGAGGACGAGCCGGAAGCAGATACCGGGGAAACTCCCGAAGATGAAGAAACGGAGGAAGAAACCCTATGACCCTGTTTACCAACAATCCCTTTGAAAAGATGATGATACAGAAACCGAACGGGCGGCGTGATAATGCGCCGCCTGTTCCTTATCCCCCTGCTTGTGCTTCCTGCCCTTACAAGGGACAGTCCCCTTGTGTTGGGTATTGCATTAGAAAGATTGAAGCAAAACGACAGCCGGAACGATAAAAAGATGTACTTTCGATATGGAATATGATATAATTGTTCCAACCATAGGAAATGATAGAGTTAAACAAATTTTTAGAGTAAGCAAAGGAGATAAAAATATGTTACCCATTTCTGATATTCTTATTCGCTCAATAAGTGGATATGTGTTTATAGTTCCAGTTTTTATATTGTATTTCTTATACCTTAAAAAATCAGGAAGAAAGCAAAGCCTTCTCCATATTACTGCTGTATTTTTATTCTATTATTATCTTTTCGGGATTTTGACCGTAACAGGTATTGGTTATACAAGCACAATATCATTTCGTCCGAGGATTTCTCTGATTCCGTTTCTCGGTATGATAAGTGGACCAATAGATACCATACTGAATGTTGTTTTATTTGTTCCTTTTGGATTTTTTCTGCCGTTGCTGTATAAGAAATATCATCACATAAAGACTGTTGTATTAACTGGTTTTCTGTTCTCTTTATCTGTTGAAATTGTTCAGATGTTTGGTTGGGGTTCAACAGATATAAATGACCTTATTACAAATACAGTTGGAGTCTGTTTAGGATATTTGGTTTATTATTTGCTATCAAAAGTCTTGCCTAATAATTTAAGAAAACAATTTCAATCTGAGAATGTCAATGATATGGTCGAAGTGCCTTTGTTTGCAATTTACACATTTATAATCATGGTTACAGTTCAACCTTGGGTAATCCATAGTTTACTCAATATTGGATAAATTTTAGTTTTGTCAAATCATTTTACTATTTCATATCGCACAATTTTATACAATCACTTGTAGGAGCAATCGAAAAATCGGTTGCTCTTTTCTTTTACCCGAAAGGAGGATTTTTATTTGATTTTAGTTATCGCAGAAAAGCCCAGTGTGGCACAGACAATCGCTGCCGTACTGGGGGCAAAGGAAAAGAAAGACGGATTTCTCACAGGAAGCGGCTATATCGTTTCTTGGTGCGTGGGACATTTGGTAGGGCTTGCGGAAGCTGCCACCTACGGGGAACAATATAAAAAGTGGAGCTATGACAGCTTACCGATTTTGCCGCAGGAATGGAAGTACACCGTTGCTTCTGACAAGGAAAAGCAATTCAAAACCCTAAAAGAGCTTATGCACCGGGCAGACGTTTCCGAAGTCGTCAATGCCTGCGACGCGGGGCGCGAGGGCGAACTCATTTTCCGCTTTGTCTATGAAATGGCGGGCTGCAAGAAACCTATGCGCCGCCTTTGGATTTCTTCTATGGAGGACAGCGCAATCAAAGAGGGCTTTTCCCGTCTGAAGAACGGCGAGGAATACGACGCGCTCTTTGCTTCCGCATTGTGCAGGGCAAAGGCTGACTGGTTAATCGGTATCAATGCCACCCGCCTTTTCTCTGTCCTTTACAATCATACCTTGAACGTGGGACGCGTACAGACCCCGACCTTAAAAATGCTTGTTGACCGGGACGCAGCGATTACCACATTTAAGAAAGAAAAATACTACCATGTGCGCCTTGTCTTATCCGGCGCGGAAGCTGCAAGCGAAAAACTATCTGACCGTTCCGAAGCTGACAAGCTGAAAGCTGCTTGCGAAGTGTCAAAAGCAGTCTGTGCTTCCCTTGTGAAAGAGAAAAAGACCGCAGCCCCGCCGAAGCTCTTTGACCTTACTTCTTTACAGAGGGAAGCAAACCGCCTGTTCGGTTATACCGCAAAGCAGACCCTTGACCTTGCACAATCTCTGTATGAAAAAAGACTTCTTACTTATCCGAGAACAGACAGCGCATTTCTGACCGACGACATGAGCGACACAGCGGCGGGCATTATCAAGCTGCTTTGTGGGAAATTTTCTTTTATGGCGGGAAAAGACTTCACGCCGGAGCTTGGAAAGGTGCTGAACAGTAAAAAGGTATCAGACCACCATGCCATTATCCCGACTATGGAGCTTGCAAAGACCGACCTTGCCACGCTGCCGGAAAGCGAAAGGAATATCCTTACCCTTGCCGGGGCGCGTCTGCTCATGGCGACCGCTGCACCGCATACCTTTGAAGCGGTTACAGCAGTTTTTGAATGTGCCGGACAGTCTTTTATCGCAAGGGGAAAAACGGTGCTGTCCGACGGGTGGAAAGAGATTGACCGAAGATACAGGGCAGCCTTAAAGAACAAGCCCGAAACGGACGACGCAGACAGTGACACAGAAAAGACCCTGCCGCCATTTACCGAGGGACAGACCTTTGAAAATCCGACGGCAAAGGTAACGGAGCATGACACAACACCGCCAAAACCTCACAACGAAGCGTCGCTGCTCTCTGCTATGGAGCGCGCCGGAAGTGAGGACACCGACCCGGACGCAGAACGCAAAGGGCTTGGAACTCCCGCCACCCGCGCCGCCGTCATTGAAAAACTGGTAAAGGGCGGCTTTGTGGAGCGAAAAGGCAAGCAGCTACTTCCCACAAAGGACGGTATCAATCTTGTGTGTGTCCTGCCGGACACCTTGACAAGCCCGCAGCTTACCGCAGAATGGGAAAACAATCTGACGCAGATTGCCAAAGGCAAGGCAGACCCCGCCGCATTTATGGAGGGTATCGAGGATATGGCGCGGGAACTGGTAAAGACCTATCCGTTTCTTTCTGATGATAAAGCGCAGATGTTCAAGCCGGAACGGGAAGCGTTGGGAAGCTGCCCCCGCTGCGGTTCTCCTGTCTATGAGGGAAAGAAAAACTACTATTGCAGCAATAAGGAATGTAGCTTTACCATGTGGAAAAATGGCCGTTTCTTTGAAGAACGAAAAGTAACCTTTACCCCCAAAATTGCCGCTGCACTCTTACAATCCGGCAAAGTAAATGTGAAAAAGCTCTATTCCCCAAAGACGGGCAAAACCTACGACGGAACTATCGTATTGGCTGATACAGGCGGGAAATATGTCAACTACCGCATTGAACTGTCGAAGAAGAAATAACTGAATAGCAAGCATAGGAAAAGAGTACCCTTTTCCGTAAAATCCCTGCTTTCTCTACCGAGAACGGCGGGGATTTTTGCTTGTTGGGAAGTTTCCCAAACCCTCTGTTTTATGGAGGGTTTTACCCTCTGAAACCGAAGAAAGGAGGTTACACATGGCAAGTTTACGGGACACCGTAAAGGACTATCAAGAAGAATTAAGGGACGGTATCGCTTGGGTGGCGTTTTGGAAAACGGGACGTTCTTGGAACGCCGAATATTTCCACCTTGAAATGAGCGACTACATTTACCCGGAGGACAGAAGCCGCATGGAAGAAATCAAACAGGCTGACCCTGCCGCCGTTGTGGTAAACGGCTATTATTCCGGCTATCTTGGCGAGGATATGAACCTTGACGAGCTGACCGCCGGGGTGCGCCGCCACTACGAAAACGGATATAGCAATATCGGGGAATTTATCGAAGCCCACGACGACAGGCTGCCGCCGGAGCTTATCGAGGAAGCAAGAGCCGCCGCCCACGCTGCGGGGCTTCCTTTCTCTGAAAAAGCCTACCGGGACGGCGAAGAACCCGACCCCTATATTTTTGACGGGAGCATGAGCATGGAGGACTACGAACTTATGCACCGTATGATTGAAAACGAAAGGAGCGAACGCATGGTAGAAACGATTTTAAGCGGGTATCTTTCTAATCTTGGAAAGTACACCGAGGGCAGACCTGCGGGCGAATGGGTATCATTCCCCACGACTGCCGAGCATTTGAAAGAAGTCTTTGACCGTATCGGGATAGACGGCAAAAACTACGGGGAGCTGCATATCACAGAATACCAGTCCTCTATTGCAGGACTGGCAGGAAAATTGACCGAGCTTGAAAGCCTTGACGAACTGAACTATTTGAGCGAACTTTTGAAAATGCAGTTTGACGACGACCGGGAAAAATTTGTTGCAGCTATGGAATACGGCGACCATACAAGGGACTTGCAGGATATTATCAACCTTGCACAAAACCTTGATTGTTACTGGCTTTACCCGTCCGTACAGAGTGAGGAAGATTACGGGCATTATCTGATTGAAGAACTGGACGAGTTGGAGCTGCCCGAAGAAGCAAAAAAATATTTCATGTATGAGGAATACGGGCGGGACGCTGCTATCAATGACGGGGGCAGATTTACCGAGCAGGGCTATATCTACAATAACCGCAACACCTTTACACAGTGGTACGACGGGCGCGACGTGCCGGAGGAATACCGGGTAACGCCGCAGCCGCCAGTACAGGAAAAGGAACAGGCAGACCTTGACGCTTCCGCAGCCATACAAACCGCCGCCACAGAGCAGCCCCCGGTTCTCCCGATTATCCTATCTTCTGAAAAGCCCGCCGATAAAATGAAAGAGATTACCGACCGACTGGAACAGGGAATTTTAGGACTGTATGAAAGCGACCGTTACGCCGATTATCTGCGTACCATGTCAAAATTCCATGATTACAGCCTTAACAATACAATCCTTATCGCCATGCAGGGCGGCAATCTTGTGAAAGGCTATAAACAATGGGAAAAGGAATTTGACCGCCATGTAAAGCCCGGAGAAAAAGCTATCAAGATACTTGCACCGTCCCCGTTTACCGTCAAGAAGCAGGTGGAAAAAATCGACCCGGACACCCAAAAGCCTGTTTTCGATAAGGACGGAAAACCTGTTACCGAAGAAAAAGAAATCAAGATACCCGCTTTTCGTGTAGTATCTGTCTTTGATATTTCACAGACCGAGGGAAAAGAACTTCCTGCCCTTACCTATGAGCTTACGGGCAACGTGGAACAATACAAGGATTTTTTCGCTGCCCTTGAAAAGACTTCCCCGTTTGCTATGGGATTTGAAGCACTAAGCGGCGGCGTAAAAGGACGCTGCAATTATGAGGAAAAGCGTATCATCATCAACGAGGGCATGGACGAATTGCAGAATATCAAGACCGCAATCCATGAAATCGCCCACGCCACGCTGCATGATACCGCCCTTGCCATGCCGGAACGCCCCGACCGCCGCACCCGCGAGGTACAGGCGGAAAGCGTCGCCTATGCGGTCTGCCAACATTACGGGCTTGATACGTCGGACTATTCTTTTGGATATATCGCCGGGTGGAGCAGCGGAAAAGAACTTGCAGAACTGAAAGGCTCTCTTGAAACAATCCGCAGCACCGCCGCAAATCTGATTGATACCATAGACGGACATTTTGCAGAAATCCAAAAGGCACAGGATAAGGAACAGACCACCGAACAGGCACAGCCCGCACAGGAAGCCGCCAAACAGCCCGAAACAAAAGCAGCCGCGCCGGAGCTTCCCGAAGAAACAGCCCCGGTACAGGAAAAAGAAGCACAGCCGGAACAGGCTGCACCCGCCGCCCCTTATTATACTATCAATGAAGCTGCCGCCAAACGTGCAAAGGATATGAACAGTTTTTCCGATTATAAGCAAGGCAGCGCGACGGCTGAATACAGGCACTATGTAGATGAAGCCGTACAACTTGCAGAAAGGCAGAAACAGCGGGTAGACCCGATGTACCATGAGAAAATCGACAGCCTGCTTGACACCTATGCCCGGAAACTGGCGGCGAACATGAATAAAGGCTATGAGATTGACGCGCGTGTTCCCTCTATCCTGATTGCGGGCGGCTCTAACTTCCCCACAAGGAAGAAAGAAAAGCAGAACGCAGCCCGCGACAGCAATTACCGGGAATGGCAGGACATACAAGGGCTTCTTGATAAAATCCGCAGTACCGGCATGGGCGGTATCAGCGCAGACGACCCGCAGGCAGTACAGAAGTTAGAAAAGAAACTGGAAAGCCTTGAAAAATCACAGGAAACCATGAAAGCCGTAAACGCCTACTACCGCAAGCATAAGACCCTTGACGGCTGCCCGCATTTACCGCCGGAGGAACTGGAAAAACTGAAAGCAGACATGGCGAGCAGTTGGCATTTGGAGGACAAGCCCTTTGCGACTTGGGCGTTATCCAACAACAGCGCAGAAATCCGGCGCGTGAAAGACCGTATCAAATCCCTTTCACAGCAAAAAGAAATCGGTTTTGTAGGTTGGGAATTTGACGGCGGCAAGGTGGAAGCAAACACCGAAGCGAACCGACTGCAAATCTTCTTTGAGGATAAGCCGGACGAAGCCACGCGGGAAGCCTTAAAAAGTAATGGCTTCCGTTGGTCGCCAAAAGCCGGGGCATGGCAGCGGCAGCTTACCAGTAACGCCTACTATGCGGCTGATTATGTGAAAGCGATTGCTCCCCTTACCGGGGAAAAGCCTACCGAGTTACAGCGGGCGCATATCCGGCAGCAAAAGGTAGCTGCACAGGAACAACCCGCACAGGAGCAGCCGGAGCAGGAAGCCCCACAGGACAAAGACACCTTTTCCATTTATCAGATAAAAGGCGGGGACGAAACAAGGGACTTGCGCTTTGAGCCTTACGACCGTCTGATTGCCGCCGGACACCGGGTAGACCCGAAAAACTATGCCCTTGTCTATTCCGCACCTCTTACGCCGGGGACTTCCCTTGAAGATATTTACACCCGCTTTAATATCGACCACCCGAAAGATTTTAAGGGACACAGCCTTTCTGTTTCCGACGTAGTGGTGCTTCATCAGAACGGGCAGGACACCGCCCACTATGTAGACAGCTTCGGTTATAAGAAAGTGCCGGAATTTTTGCAGCCGGAAAACTATCTGAAAACTGCCGAGCAGACCACCGAGCAAAACTACAACATGATTGACGGGCAGATAAACAACACCCCGACCGTCGCAGAATTGGAAGCAAAGGTAAAGACAGGAGAAACCATTTCCCTTGTTGACCTTGCGGAAACTGTCAAGGCTGACAAGGAACGTGGCAAGGCAGCAAAAACGGAAAAGAAGCCCTCTATCCGGGCGCAGCTTAAAGCAGCGAAAGAACAGACACCGAAGAAACAGGCAAAACAGAAAACACAGGATTTGGAAAGGAGCTGACGCATGAATAAGTTTGAAAACGTGGATATTTTCGCTTCTCTTGACGCTATCATGCGGCAGAATACAGGATTTTTCCAAAGTGATTTTGACATTGACAAGGAGATTATCGCAAAAGCAGCGGCAAGCCCTAACAGAGAGGATAAGACGCTGCTATGGTTTTGCCGCCCGTCCGGGACGCATTGTTTTAAGGAGCGCGACGTGTTCCTAAAGGATACCGCCGCCCACAATACATGGTGTTTTTACAAAGAGCAGACCTGCGACTGCGTTCTTGCCTATGCCGTCGAGCTGACGGGCAGGGAGCGCGGGAAAATCAAAGGCAATCTTTATGAGCTTGACTATGCAAGGCAGTATGAGCGCGTTAAGGACAATGCGCTTGCCGCCGACACAGTCAAGTTGATTTATGAGCATGGGACAAGGGAGATACCCGCCGGACAGCATTTTAACGGAAATCCCGATACTTCTTTAGGGAAGTTTGAACACTTTGAAGCAGTACCCAACGACCCGGACGCGCTACAATTCCTTTTACGGGAAGAAAAGCAAAAACGGGATAAACTGACACCGGGCGACTTCAAGGAACATACCGCCGCCCTGCGTGCTGGGCTGATTGAAGCCGAAGCGCGGCGCATTGTGCAGGAAATGAAGCGCAGGGACACGCCCAATAGCCCTAATAGGACACATTTCATGGTGGAGCTGTCCCCGACATTTATGCAGCTTGCGTCCTCTAAGGACACCGACCGTCTGTTTTCCATGTTGCCCTATAAGACACTTTCCTTTTCCAAAATCGAGGGCAGACATGGAACATACGCCTTGATTGATAAAAATGAAAACCGGGGCACAGATATTCGCAGGGTGCGCCCCTCAATCCGGGCGCAGCTTGCCGCTGACAAAAGAAAAGCCGCCCCGAAAAAGGCGGCTGTAAAATCAAAAAATCACGAATTGGAGGTATGAGCATGATTAGACTGACAGTTGAAGAAACAAACCTGTTGAGCATTTACAATGAGGACGGCAAACGTGGGCTTACAGAAAACATCAACGCTGCGCTGCCGTTCATGGACGAGGATATGCGGGAACTGGCGAAACGCACCCTTGCGAAAATCGCACCTCTGACAGAAAATGAGTATGCGGAGCTTGCTATTTTCGCCGCTGATGAGGTATGACCGGGATAAAGCGGCTTACACCACCCCAAAGCCGGAAAGTCAACAGCCTTATAAAAAAGGAGTGCTGCAACTGCGATAACGGACACTGTATTTTACTGGACGACGGGGAGGAATGTGTCTGCCCGCAGCTTATTTCCTATTCGCTTCTATGCAAGTGGTTTCAGATTGCCGTACTTCCTCTTGATAAGCTGCTGTATGCAGAGCTTTTCAAAACCGAGGACAAAAAGCGTTGTACCGAGTGCGGCACATTTTTTGTATCAAAATCAAATAGCGTCAAATACTGCCCGGATTGCCGGAAACGCATTACCCGCAGACAGGCAGCGGAGCGCATGAGGAAACGACGCGCCCTTGTTACGCAGTAGGGGCAAAAAAAGCCTTGATTTACAGGGCTTTCCGGGTGTGAAAATGACGCGGCAAGGGTTTTATACCTTTTCCCTCAAAAATGGCGTTCTACTGCGTAACATTTTATCGCTGTACCCATAAGAAAGCCGGGGCGCGGATAGTCTTTACCGACTGTCTGCGTCCCGGCTTTTAAAACTTCAAAACCACTTTGTTTTTTCATCTCTGAATTGTGGCATATCATTTTGGGCGTATGGATTATAGGTATTGAGATTACAACCAAATTCTTTCAACTCCATTATTTTGTTATTTTCCGTCCATACTATTAAAGAAATTCCGTCAAATTCTTCAATATTACCATTATTCATTTTGTTTTTGAAATACCATTCTACAATAGTTTGATTTTCCTTATGAAAAAATTGTTTAATATCCCACACTAAGACTTTTCCACGAGTATTCCATTCATCAAACCAATGTTTTACTGTTTTTCGACTTTCATACTTAGGACTCCAACTTTCAGTGTAAATCACATCTTCTGTAAAAATACTATCAATCCCTAAATCTTGTTGTTTTAGCCACATATCAAACCATAAATGAATAATTCTTTCTCTTTCATTCATAACTTTTAAATCCTTTCTCTATATTGATTTGAGGGGTTGCACTCTTATCTGCGGTAAGTAAACGGTATATCGTAAGGGGGATATACCACGTAGCAACGACAAGCCGCCATATTAAAATGCCCCCGCCGATAATGCCGTCCAAAATGAAGTTAATGGCAACGATACCCACCGTTCCAGCTATGTCATATCCATGCGGTACAAGCCATACGAACATACGGCGAATGCCAAAGGGGATACCGCAGCACAGCCATACATAAAAGTAATTGGTCTACCCGTCCTCTGTAAAGATGTTCTTGAACATGAAGAATAAAAACAATGCAATAACGGCGGGCAAAAAGGTTCTCTTGAAAAAATCTTTCCAAATTTCTCCGCGTGTCATGGTATCACTCCTTTTCCATTGGAAATTGTGGGATAGCTTCTAACAGTTTCATTATGAGTGTTTGCCGTAAATCTTCGTCGATTTCCTCTTTGATAGTCCCGTCCGGCTGACACTTTTTTACCATTGCAAGGCGGTTGATTTCGTCGCCGTAACAATCAAGCACCTTTTCCAACGCCCATTTTTCGCCCACAACGGCAGCGCATATCGTTTCATAGTCCGGCATTTCCTGTTCCATTTTCTGACACTTCCTTTGCTGAAAATGTATCACTTTAGTATGTGGCTACTGTCTTTGATAGGAACTATTATATCACACAAGTATGAACAAAACTACTCCCCGCGTTCTTTCCCTTTTTCCCGTTCCGGCTCTCTTGGCTGCCGTAAAATGCTGTCTATGTTCTGTTTGATAACGTCGTACTCTTTGACCTGTTTTTTCAGTTTGCCATAGTCCGCGTAAAGGGCTTCTTTCTGTTCCCGGAGCTTTTCATAGTCTACTTGTAGCGCGGCGACATTCGGGAGCTTGGAAACGCCCGCCGTTTTTAGTGCCTTTGCCGCTGCTTCATGGAGTATCAGACTGCTTTCCTGCTTTGCCCGGTATGCGTCCTTATCCTTTGCCCTGCGGTATGCTTCATAGACAGGTTTTGTCTTTTGGTAGGTAGTAACGTGCTTCATCAGCACCGCCATATCTGCAAGACGCTTTTCCACGCTCTTTAATGCGTCTGCTGTCTTTTCATTTTCCGCATTTACTTCCTCAATCCGGCTGACTAAATCTGCGTACTGCTCAATCTTATGTTCTGTCAAGAAATTCATAGTCTTTGCAGCCAGTTTCAGATTATGGATTTTCGCCCACTGTTCATAGCCCCGGCTCTCTTGTGCCTTGATACTGTTTTCAATGTCAATAAGCAGCGATACGCCGCGCTGCTCTTTGGGAGCTTTCGCTGCCTTTGTGCGTTTGCCCTCTATCCGTTCTCTTATGGCTTCCTCTGTATAATCTGTACCGAGAGTTTTCAGACGGGTAAAGCGTTCCTGTCCGGGAGCGCGGCAGGAGATATATTTTCCCGGCTTTATCTCATAACCCGCTGCCTGTAACCGCTGCAACAATTCTTCAAAACTTGCTACTTGGGGGATAAGCGTATCAACGGCAATTTTCAGCTTGCCTTTCCAACTTGTACCGACCTTTTCCGCTTGATATTCTGCATAGCTTTTTCCCTTGCTGCCTTTGCCCGGAACGACAACAGACAGCCCGTTTTCCCGGCACAGCTTATCGCTCATGTTCCGTATGCCGTAGTAACTGCGCTTATTGGAATTGTACTTATGGTAGTCAACAAAATTGACCGCACAAAAAATGATATGGTTATGGATATGCCCTTTGTCTATGTGGGTAGTTAAGACGTATTCATGCTGTCCCTTTGTTACCGCGTCGGCAAGCTGCTTTCCGATTTCGTGGGCTTTCTCATAATCTACTTCTCCCGGCTCAAAGGACTGTATCAAATGGTGGGCGAGATTGTTTCCCTTATCTATGGCTTGTGCAAGCGTAAATCCAAACTCAATATCTGCCGTTTCATAGCTGCACCCAAAGGAGGACACAAGCATTTTCCCGTCTGTTTTATCCGGGTTTTGGATATAGTCAAGGGCTTTGCTCAACGTGCTTTTAATAGGCTTAATCTTTGTAACCGCCATATCTCCGCAAGCACCCCCTTTATTTCCTCTATGTCCTCTTGGTAAACGCTGCCTGTCGCATTGACACGCTTTGCAATCTGATTGATGTTGACCCCGATTTTCTGTATCTCTGCTGTCATGCCTTTTATATCGCTATGGTCTGTCTGAATGATATACCCGTCAATGGCAATCTTGCGAAGATACGCCGCCATGTTCCGGGTAGGGACAAGCTTCATTTTCTGTTCAATCAATGCCCTTTCTTCCTCTGTTACATAGAATTTGATTTGTATTTTTCTTTTGCGTCCGTTCATGCAATCGCTCCTTTCCATTCCGAGGGTTTGGGACACTTCCCAACAAGCAATTTTCAACCGACGCACCGCAGGACGGGAGGGCGAAAATACGGAAAAGGGTACTCTTTTCCTATGCTTGCTACGAAACTTTATCCCTTACTACCTACAACACCGGGAACGGCAAATTTGACGAACTTTCCCAAAAGAAAAACGCCGCAATCTGCGACGTTTCAATCACTCTATATAAACAAAAACGAGAGAACTTTATTCCCCCGTTTCGTCGTTGTTGGCTTCCTCTATTCCTTTTGCAGTAGCAGACAGGATTTTCAAATCTTTTTCGCTCATACCGTCAAGCATAGTATCGAGCTGACGGCGGCGCGTGGATTTCTCCTGTTCCCGTTCCGGGAAAAAGAACTGGTCTACTGATACATCAAGCAGGGTTACAAGCTCATATAAAATCTGTAAACTTGGGTGCTGCCCGCTGTTCTCAATGGACGCGATATATCGGGGCGCAATATTCAGCGTATCGGCTAACTGATTGCGTGATATTCCCTTTGCTTTTCTTGCTGCTTTAATGGCTTGCCCGAAAGCCTTAAAATCAAATTTTTCTTTGTTCTGCTTCATAGTCATTTCACCCAACTACATTGTATATTTCATCTTCCTTTCGAGATATGATTACACACAGCACATTATTGACTGAAATAGAGCATATCATATACTTGATATTATTCGGCTATCCGAGTATAATTATACTGGTAAAATTTGAGGAAAGGGCGTTTTGATTATGGAATATATGTCTTGTCCCGAAGCGGCAAAGAAATGGGGAATTTCTGAAAGACGAGTACAGATACTTTGTAGCGAAAATCGCATACCGGGCGTTTCAAAACTGGGGTATATGTGGCTGATACCAAAAAACGCGGAAAAACCTTTTGATATGAGAAAGAAACAACATAAAATGCAGATACAATAAACAAACAAATAAACCTTACAACAACTGTAAGTGGTGTGGTTGCTTCTTATGCAGTAAAATTATATTCGTAAGATAAGCGTAAGCAAAAAATGTGAGGTGTGAGATATGAATGATACAAAAAAACTATTAGAAGTACGCGACTTGCACAAAGCATATTCCAAAGAGGGGGTTCCAACAAAAGCACTAAACGGAATTACCTTTGATGTTCTGAATGGCGAATATTTGGGAATTATGGGAGCCAGCGGTTCTGGAAAAACAACATTGTTGAATTGTATTGCTACGGTCATTAAACCAACCTCTGGACAAATTTTACTTTCAGGTGCCAATATAAGCTCTTTTGATGGCACGAAGTTGGCTGAATATCGTGGCAACAAGATTGGTTATCTATTTCAAGATTTTGCTTTACTTGATAATCTAACTGGTAAAGAAAATATTATATTGCCTTTATCAATTCATAATATTGACATTGTTACAGCGGAAAAAAAGCTAAAAGATATAGCAGATTTTCTTGGAATTACAGACGTTCTTTCTAAATTTCCGTCACAAATGTCGGGCGGTCAAAAACAACGCGTAGCTGCTGCACGTAGTTTGATTTCTGACCCCGATATTATTTTGGCTGATGAACCTACAGGTGCATTAGATACAAAATCAGCACGTTTACTCATGGAGAAGTTACAGGAAATCAATCTTAGGCGTGGACGCACAATCCTAATGGTCACGCATGACCCTAACGCCGCGAGTTTCTGTTCTCGTATTTTGTTCATTCAAGACGGTGTTATTTTCCATGAGTTACGTCGTAAAATTCCAAATGAAACACAGGAAGATTTTTATGCACGTATTTTACAAGTGATGGCTCAAATGGGGGGAGGAAGTGCAAATGTTCTTTAATCTCACATGGCGAAACGCCAAACGGAGCCGTAGCGAAAACCTAATTTATTTTCTGACAATGATAACAGCCGTAGCAATGTTTTATATAGTGCTTTCTCTTGGACAACAGGACGTAATACGTTTTTTAAGTGAAATTGAGAGCGACGCAGTAGAACGGTTGCTTACTAATCTTTTACCGACGGTTTATCTTTGTGCTTTATTATTTGTGTTCTTTCTCGTAGTATTTGCAAACAAATATCAACTTGAATGTCGTAGTCGAGAACTGGGGCTTTATTTGATGTTTGGAATGACAAAGATTAAATTATTTATTCAAATAATGACAGAGGGGCTAATCACGTCGTTTTTAGCTCTTTTAGGAGGGCTTGTATGCGGTGGCTTTTTATCCGAAGCTATAAGTCTTACAACCGCGCGTTTAGTAGGGCATGGTATCATTACACACCAATTAAGTTTTTCTGTAAGTGCCGCTATTTTCACATCGTTAGGCTTCTTGATTATTCAGTTTGTAGCATTGTTTGTTCTATGCGGAAAGCTGTTCCGTAAAGAGCTACATCAACTTGTTTATGGAGAGATGGCGAAAAAGCAACGCACAGGGAATCCATATGTAAGTTTCGTATCGTTTGCTATAGGCACCGTAATTTTGCTTGTCGCGTACTGGATTGTTGTAGAGCATTTTATGGCTGCGAGTGGGGCAATGCTGCTTATTGCCGTTTTACTTGGAATTATCGGAACAATTCTATTTATTCGAGGACTTGCAAGAATTTTGAGTATATGGGCAGCTTCTATAAAACACAAAGCCACAAGAGGACTTTATGTATTTACTTTACGGCAGTTGCATGAAAATGTCGTTAATAAATATATTTCAATCAGCGTAGCGTCCATTCTGATGATGCTTACTATTATGTTAATTACCGACGGCTCAGTGCGCATAATGTCATATGGAAGTGAATTGACACGAGGTACTTCTGTTTATGACTTTACTGTAATGGGCAACGACCAAATTGTTGAGAAGTATCTTTCCAACGAACAAATTCGTCCTTATGTATCAAATCTGAACCGTATGGAAATAGGAAATATAAAATCCACTGCTTCGGATGGGATAAGTTCTCCTGTTGATTGGTCGAAATTTAGGAAACAAATCGTGCAGCATTTACCTCAAGATGTAGTAGACCCTGCCACACAAGAAGATGGTATGTATAGTTTTGGCTCCGACCAACCTGCTGCCTTAAACCTTTTAGGTCTTATTGATACTGGTAGTTCTTCTCCTTATTTGCTTCCTGTATCTTCCTATAATCGGTTATTGGATGCCGCGGGAGAAAAACAGATTAGCCTTGGGAACAATGAAGTTGTCTATTATCTCAACCCAGATTTTTTAGGTAATGCTCAAGATGAAACGGTTACACTGTTAAATCAAATTGCAGCAGACGCACAGGCGAATAATGAAGCGTTGCTTTCTATCAACGAAAGACCATTTTATCTTGTTCCCTCTGTACCGATGAAAGGGTTGACCGCAGATGAAAATATCAAGATTATAACTGCATTGATTGTTTCAGATGAGATATATTCAGAATTTGTAAATTCAGACACTTGTATGGTTTATTGGAACTTTTGTATTCCTAATGAACTTGTTGAAACAAAAGGTTTAATGTTACCGATTATGGAAGCTCGTGATTTGTTAAAACCATCTGGTCTATATTACGAAAGCTATCTTAATAATTTTGGGCGACAATTATTTTATGTTATTTCCGGAAGTTATACAACACTATACATGGGATTTATGTTTTTGATTATTGCGTGTGCATTACTTGCCCTGCAATTCTTGACGCAAATGCAAACTACAAAATCAAGGTATCTAACACTCTCTATTTTAGGAGCACGACGTGAACAAATTAAGCGTTCTATCAACCAACAAGTATTATGGTATTTCCTGCTTCCTCTTATATTAGCGTGTATCAGCGGAGCAGTAGGGATATATGCCATGCAGCTATATTTATATTCAGGAGCGGCACACCTTGAACAGTCCTATCCTCTTTTAATTGCTATGGCTGTTATTGTTGTTCTTGTTATGGTAATTTACGGTGTGGCTGTTGCTCGAACAGCTAATCGTGAAATAGGAAAGCTCAATTACAAGCCCAATTCTTAACAGGCTTATAAATATTATGGGAAAGGAGGCGGACATATTGGCAAAGATAGTTGTGGTTGAAGATGATGTTTATATGCGAGAAGAACTGTTGAACTTATTAGAAAAATCGGGATATGATACGATTGGATTATCGGATTTTGAAAACGCAGTATCAGAAATAGCAGCATATTTTCCCGACTTAATTTTGCTTGACATCAATCTTCCCTTTCGTTCGGGTTTTGAAATATGTAAAGAGTTGAAAGCTAAACAGATTGGTACGGTACTCGTATTGACTGCAAGAGATAAATTGCAGGACGAACTGCACGCATTAGACTTGGGGGCTGATGACTATTTAACAAAACCTTGTAATATGTCACGTTTACTTGCCCGAATTAAAAATCTTCTTCGACGTAAAGAAGAACAGGTACAGCAAGGGTTACTTGATGGAGGTGGTTTTTTACTTGACCCGAATACCTTTACAATTTATGTAGGGAATAGCTCTTACCTTATGCCACCGAACGAAGGAAAAATATTACTTGCTCTCTTGAAAAATAGCCCTAAGATTGTTTCTAAAAAAGAATTATGCATTAGACTATGGGGAACAGAAGAATTTATAGACGAAAATGCATTACAAGTAAATTTTACTCGGCTGCGAAAAACGCTTCGTGAATTTGGTCTTGAAGAACGTATAGAAACAGTGCGCGGTCAAGGCTACCGCTTGAAAGAGCAGGTGCGCTTATGAATAAGTTGAAAATACTTTTAATCTATATTTCCTCTAACCGGGTATGGATTATTACACTTGCCTGTTTGGACTTGTTCTTTATATTTCTTGCTTGGTTGGCTAACCCTGATTATTTTATAAATTATGCTGCATTGATAATTTTTGTGTCATTTGCCGCACTTGCTATTCCTCTTGCTATATCAATCAGAAAACGTAACAAGGCAGACGCTATTTTTCGGCGTTTTCTATTAGAGCCGGACGATACCAACGAATACTTACTGTGTGAAGCTGTTCCCGCTGTAATACGCCCTCTTATCTGTGAATTGGGAAAACATTTGAGGACGCAGCAAGAATATATCAACGAACAGAAAATTACAGTTACAGACTATGAACACTATGTTGAAAATTGGGTGCATGAAATCAAAAAACCACTATCCCTTATGACCTTGCTACTGGATAATCGAAAAGATGAAATGTCCCCTTTGGTTCATACTCGTATGCTTTATGTACGCGACCATACCCGACAGGATATAGAACAAATTCTATACTTTTCAAGGCTTGGGGCTACACATAAGGATTACTCTTTTGAGTCGCTTTCAATTCTTGGAACTTGCCGTGAAGCAGTTGAAGATAATTTAACGCTTCTTGAAGAAGCCGGATTTTCTATTGAATATACCGAAAACGATTATCAAGTGATTTCTGACAAAAAAGGTCTGATGTTCATTTTAGGACAGATAATCAGTAATAGTGTGAAATATGTGGGAAACAACCTTGCCCCACGGCTCATATTTTCCATAGCTGATAGTATGAATAGTGAACAGATTTCTTTATCTATCAAAGACAACGGCACAAGCATACCATTGTCTGACTTACCCTTTGTTTTCGACAAGGGGTTTACCGGAGATACGGGCAGTTACCTTAGTCGTTCTACAGGTATGGGCTTATACCTTGTTCAGAAAATGGCAACTGACTTATTTATCACGGTGGAGCTTAAAAACAATTCATACGGTGGAACAACCGTAACCTTGACGTTTCCAAAAGTGTAACGTCTATTTGGGAGGTAGTGAAATGCAGTTACAGAATGAAATAGTAAAAAAGCACACGCCAATAAAAAGCTTGCTCATTGATTGGTTAATTATATTTGGAACGTATCTTTTTATCCGCATATTCTTTGCCCTCTTTGGGCTTCATCAGAATATTGTCCTCTTGGGCTGTTGCCTTGCGATATTGCCCTATCTTTTTGGGGCGTTATATTTACAGAAATCCCACAAGCAATGTCAATTATGGCTTGCTGCATTGGCTATTTTAATACCGTCGGTCGTTGAAAAAGCAGCAATATATTTATTTGGTGCGTACTTATACAATTTAAGACCGATAAATGTTGTAGGAGTTATGGAAGCGATTAAGAGTAACGCACCATATACAAACTTCATTAAAAATCAATCAGCACAGAATTTAATAAATCTATCATATTTTAATTGGACATATATTCTATGCAGTATAGCTATTTCTGTTTTGGTTATCCTGCTTTTACATAAGACAAAACAAAAAAGTAATAAAGGATAATGAGAAATTTTTGAAATTGACATAGTATAGAACATCTGCCGGACGACGGCAAAGAAAAAAAGCCGTCGCAACGCAGACAGGTTTTCACGCGCCTATTCTATTTCGGCGGCTTTGATTTTCAGAGCCGCCGTTTCTTTTTATCTATCTAAATTCTAACGATAACTCTCCTACTAGATAAAGACATGGCGGTATCAAGGAGGTATCGTCATGTCCTTTTTCCTATGCCCTAATAGACTGTTATCAAAAAAAGCCATTACCCGCCAACGGGTTATTCTGGCTACATAGATGAACTCACAAATCATACATATACTTTTGATAATTCCTTTGCGCCTGTCTGCAATTTGCAGACGGGCGCATTTTGTATTTTATCAAAAAACTTTTTCAAAAAATTTCTAAAACCAACGTCCATTTTGAAGTGCGTTGGTTTGAGGGTTTACGAAAGGGGACATTTCAAACTCCACCGCTTTCGCGGCAGCGAAAGGAGGTGAGAACATGAACGAGCCTATTCGTACCCAATGGCAAATCCGTTGTGCTTTTAACGGCTTTTGCAAACTGGCGTTGAAGCGAGAAGCTATGAATGCCCACAGGGACACAAAGCAGCGACAATTACGCGAGGTTACTTTTTCTGACCTGTCGCCACTGGAAGAAAAACAGCTCTACGTCTGCGACGAGTATTTTGCAGATGATGAAGCAGAACAGTCTTTCGTTGTCGGCGGCAAAGAAATTACTGCGAAGCTGCTTGCCGAAGCCCTGCACAGTTTGCCGGAAGAAAAGCGGGAAACCGTACTGCTGTATTATTTCTTTGACATGAGCGAACGCGAGATTGCAAAGTTTTGTAATCTGTCAAGGACAACGGTACAGTCCCGCCGGACAAGCTCAATGAAGCTGTTAAAACGCTATTTGGAGGAAAAAGCCTATGACTGCACAGATTAGTAAATCAGAACAGGACGAACGCGGCTTGTTGCCTTACCCGGTAATCATAGCCGCTACTAAGGGCGACCCGGAAGCTATGAACATTGTCGTACAGCATTACGAAAGCTACATAGCGTCCCTGTCTATGCGAAAGCTGCGTGATGAGCGCGGAAATATCTATTGGGGCATAGATGAGGATATACGCGACCGCTTGCGTTCGCGTCTTATGCGGGCTGTCCTTTCATTCAAGGTTTGAGATAACCACAAGCAGCGTCCCCCTTTCCGCTGCCTGTTGACTTGACCTTACTTGCTCTTTGACAAAGAAAGCGACGCAAGATAACGGCGACGCAGTATAGGGCAAATCGGATACGTCCTTTTTGCGTTGAGCCATACGGCAGGGGCGCCATGACGCTTTTCTTCTATTGGAGAAAGTCGAGCGACCACCACCACGCCGGGGAACAAGTGTAGCGGCTTGTGGGCGACGACACGCACTAAGGGTAGACAAGCCTTTATAGCCATAGTCCGAGCGTTAAAAGCGTCGCAGGCATTGGGTAGAGCTGCCTTAACGGGCAGGGGTGGAACTCCCGCGAGGTTGTGCTAACAGCCGTCCGATTAAAGCCCCTTTTACTATTCACTTTTCCTAATATTGAAAGGGGGACGATACTATGAGTAACGCCGACGTGCCTATTTGGGAAAAATACACGCTTACGATAGATGAAGCAGCTAAATACTTCCGTATCGGAGAAAACAAGCTGCGTAAATTAGCCGAGGAAAATCCTGCCGCCGGGTGGGTTATTATGAACGGCAACCGTATTCAAATCAAGCGCAAACAGTTTGAAAAAATGATTGATACCATAGACACAATCTGATAGTGAAATTGAGCCTTGAATGTGCTATAATGGGATAAGCATATCAAGGCTCTTTCCGTCTTGGAAAGGAGCATTGAAAAATGTCAAAGAAAAGACGTGACAGCAAAAATCGAGTTTTGCGGTCGGGAGAGAGCCAGAGAAAAGACGGAAGATATGCTTACAAATATATAGATACCTTTGGTAATCCGCAGTTTGTGTATGCGTGGAAGTTAGTACCTACGGACAAGACCCCTGCCGGAAAGCGTGAGGATATATCCCTACGAGAAAAGGTAAAAGAGATACAGAAAGACCTTGACGACGGGATAGACACCATAGGCAAGAAAATGACGGTCTGCCAACTTTATGCAAAGCAGATACGCCACCGGGGAAATGTAAGGTACAATACGAAAAACGGACGCAAGCGGCTGATGAAGCTACTGGAAGAAGATAAACTTGGGGGCTGCCCGATTGACAGCGTGAAGCTGTCCGACGCGAAAGAATGGGCAATCCGCATGAAAGAAAAAGGAATTTCCTATAAGACTATCAGTAATGACAAGCGTTCCTTGAAAGCTGCCTTTTACACAGCGATACAGGACGATTGCATAAGGAAAAATCCTTTTGACTTCCAGTTAAACACTGTCATTGAAGATGATACAGAACCAAAGGTTCCGCTAACACCAGCGCAGGAAGAAAGTTTTTTGTCCTTTGCTCAAAATGACAAAGTTTATCAGAAGTATTATGACGAGCTTATTATTTTGCTTGGGACAGGGCTTCGTATCTCTGAACTTTGCGGGCTGACCGATACTGACATTAACTTTGAGAATAGGATAATCAATGTAGACCACCAACTTTTAAGAAGTGCGGAAACAGGATATTACATTGAAACACCAAAAACGAAAAGCGGTATTCGTCAAATTCCAATGAGCGAAAAAGTATATGAAGCATTTAACCGAGTGCTGAAACGGCGCAGGGGTGCAAAAGCTGTTACTATTGACGGTTACAGCAACTTCCTTTTCCTCAACCGGGACGGCTACCCGAAAACAGCTACCAATTATGACGGTATGTTTAGGGGGCTTGCAAAGAAGTACAACAAGTACCATGAGGAAGCTCTACCGAAAGTAATGACACCGCACACCTTACGTCATACGTTCTGTACCAACATGGCAAATGCCGGAATGAACCCGAAAGCATTACAGTACATTATGGGACATTCCAACATTACTATGACGCTGAACTATTACGCACACGCTACTTTCGACAGCGCAAAAGCTGAAATGCTGCGGATAGCAGCTTAGTAGTAAATCAAGGTTTTACTACTTCTTTACTACTTTTGAAAGCAAAAACCTAAGCGGATATAAAAATATATGTGAGTTTCTTCCGATACGAAAAATGCCGGAAAAGCCTGTAAATACGGGCTATACCGGCATATAAGAACTTCTAAAAAGATAATCAAAATTCATATCTAATTTTCATTGACAATCCACAGTCTCCGTGTTAGACTAACTGTAAATTACTTTTGACAGTCTTCCCGTGATCGTATGGTAACACACTTTTCATCCCTTGTCAAGACCGCTCGTATGTCTATATTATAATTGTCTATTTTGTGAGGTATACTGCCATGTGGTACGCCAAAATGTATTTCTCCGAGAACCGGGAGATCTTCCAGTATGATTCCCTTGGTATGCAGGGCGTTCCGGATGTCCAGAGGGAGCTTCCCTTTCTGGAGAGCCTTCTCTCCTTTCAGGAATTGGACTGCGCGGAGGTGACACCGCTACTTCAATGCATCGCGGAGGATTGGAGCCGATTTATCGCAGAGGATGACCGGGGCGCGCTGGAGAGTGCCATGAAAAAGCTGGGCGAATTAGCCTCCGTACACATTTATTTTCAACTTCTCTATGTCCACTGTTACTACCGCCAGACAGCAATATTTATTCGGAACGACCGAGGCAGTGCGGAGGATGCGCAGATACTGGATGAGCTGCACCAGCTCCCTGAACAGCTTCCGCTGTACCAGCAGCAGGTGCAACGCTTTTTCGATTTGATACTGGATGTGGACAGCGCGGGACGGGAGCCGCAGGCACAGGCGGCAAAAAATTACTTTCACGACTCTCCGAAAGATCCCGGCCTGTTTTCGTTCCGCCCCATCCCGCTCAGCTTTGAGCCGGTGGAGCCGGGGCGGTGTTCGCCGGTGCTGTATTCCTCCGGCATTCGGGATATGATCGACTACTCTCTGCGGAGCTGCGTGGAGCGGAACATCACCGTGCGGCGCTGCAAGAACTGCGGACGATGGTTTCCGCAGACCGGGCGGGTCAGCGCGGAGTATTGCGAGCGGCCTGTTCCAAGAGGAGAGCAGGTCTGTCGGGAGATCGGGGCTTTCAAACAGTGGACGAAGAAGCGGTCGGATGACCCGATCTTCAAGGCTTACCGCAAGGAATACAAGCGGCGCTTTGCGTGGATCAAGGCCGGGCGCATATCCGATGAGGATTTCTACGCTTGGAGCGAACAAGCCAGAGCGCAGAAAAAGGAATGCGACGAGGGGACCATCGCCTTGGAGGACTTCCAGCGGTGGCTGAAGGAGTCATAAAGCGTAGGGAGCTGGTCAAATGACCGGCTCCCTACGCTTTACTTATATTGCTACCTGCCGCAGAGTGCGTCAGCCATTACTTTGCCGCCTTCTTGGCTCTCTTGGCTTCCTTGGCAGCCTTGTCAGCCAGATAGTACATACCGGGAGTATTGTAATACTCCTTCTGCAGATCCTTCACCTGCTTGCACATGAACACCAGGCCAATCATGTTCAGGATGACGACCACGCCCAGGAAGCCGTCGAGGATCATATACATGGTGGTCACGTTGGAGAACGCACAGGCGATGCAGATGAACAGGGGATAAATATACACCCATACCTTGGAGAACTTGCGGCCGAACAGGATCTCAGCCTGGATCTGACCGAAGAAGCCGGCGGAGATGATCGTGGAGAACACGAACAGGAACACCGTGACGGCGACGAAGATAGCGCCGAAGTTGCCAAACACGGACTGGAACGCAGCCAGTGCCAGCTGGCCGGAGCTCAGTCCCTCCTGCGTCCACACGCCGGAGGCCAGAACGGCCAGAGAGGTGATGGTGCAGATGACGATGGTATCCATAAAGACCTCGAAGATACCGAACTGGGCCTGACGGATGGGGTGATCCGTTTCGGCGGTGCAGTGACCGGCAATGGTGGAGCCCACGCCCGCCTCATTGGAGTACACACCACGGGCGGCGCCCCAGCGGATCGCTGCCATAATGGTAGCGCCGGTGAAGCCGCCCACAGCGGCGTGGCCGGTGAAGGCGTTCTGGAAAATCATGCTGAAAACAGCGGGGAGCTCACCCACGTTGGCGAAGATGATGACCAGCGCGCCCGCCACGTACAGGCAGGCCATCACAGGAACCAGAATGTCGGTGACGCTGGACACACGCTTGAAGCCGCCGGCCAGAATCACGCCCACCAGAACAGCAATGATGATACCGGTGATAGTCTGGTTTGCGCCGAACACGTTGAACTGCTCAGCAGCGGAGACACCCTGAGAGGCCAGGGAGGGAACCAGCTCAATCATGAAGAAGAAGGCGTAGCCGACGCCGAACACGACGCCGATCTTCTTGCCCAGACCGCGCAGGTAGTAAGCCGGGCCGCCGACCCACTCGCCCACGTCGTTCTTACGGCGGTACTTGATGCCCAGCGCGACCTCGCAGTACTTGGTACACATACCGAGGATGGCCAGGACCCATATCCAGAACACGGCGCCGGGGCCGCCCAGGGCGATGGCCACAGGCACACCGACGATATTGGAGGCGCCGACGGCGCAGGCAAGCGCCGCGAATGCGGCGGAAATGGGACGGACCTTACCCTCTTCCTTCTTGGCAAACACCTTACCGAAGGTCTGGCTCATGGCGTAGCCAAAGTGCCGGAGCTGGGGGAAGCCCAGATAGATGGTCAGGAACAGGCCCCCGCCGCCGATGAGGATCAGAATGGGAATGCCCCAGAACCAGTTGCCGAAGTCTTGAATCACCTTCAAAATAGCCATACTTTTTCTCCTTTCACGCGAAGCAATGTGTGGTTTTCTCTGGGATTGCGTTTTGCGTCTGTGCGCTTTCTGTGGTTTTCTCTGGGATCGCGTTTTGTGTCTGTGCGTTTTCTGTGCTTTTGCCTGGATTTCTCAGTGGGTAGGGGAAGATCTCTCAGCTCAGCAGACGCTTCACCGTCTCATAGGTGATATTTGGGACATTCTGGAACGTCTGCCGCATATCCACGCGCTCGGTGAGCATGTGTCCGTCGCGGCCGAAGGTACCGATATTGACAACGGGGACGTCGATCTGACGGATCTTATCCACCGGGTGCGTGTATTTTACGCCGTACTGAGGCATATTCGTCTCCAGTGCCTGAATAGCCAGCGTATCGTCGCACACGGCCATAAAACTGGAGTCCGAGATGTAGGGGTAGAACATACGGGTCTTGATCTGGCGCTGGGCCTCGGGCCGCACCACCTCGATGGCGCTCTCCACCGCGCCCAGCAGAGCCTTTTCCTTGGCCGTGCGGCCGGTCATCTCGATACGGGCGCTGAAGATAGAGCCGAAGAACACTACCACGGCGGGGGACTTGTCCTCAGACCACTTCCAAGCCTCCTGCACCACACGCAGGCCGAACAGCCGCAGATCCAGCTCGGGGTCGTCCTTATGCAGCTTCACGGCAAACTCGTGAATGGCCTTCTTGAACGCCTCGCCGTGCGCAGCGGCCAGCTCGTTGTAGAACTCGTTCCAGGTGTAAACACGGGTCTTCCAGGGCAGCTGATGGAAGTCCACCTTGCTCAGCTCACAGAAGCGCTTGTACTGGGCGTTCAGGTACTCCACCGTTTCGTCAAAGGCCTCCACAGCCATCTGCTTGCTCTTTTCCAGCACGATGGCAGGGCTCCAGCCGTGGGTGAAGAAGTTGTAGTAGCCGAAGGCCGTCAGCGCCGTCTGCACGGTGTAGGGGCCCTTGGTGTCCATTTGTTTCAGGGAGATGGGCGGGATGGCGACCTCGCCCTGGGCGATGTCGCACAGGCCGGTGTTCAGGCACATCTTCCGCGTGATGTTGGCCAGCACCAGGTTGGGGTCCAGTGCACTGAAGGCCTGCCCCACATGGGCCTCCTTGCCGAACACGGCGAAGCAGGGCAGCAGCTTGCCGATGCTGCCGTAATAGATGTAGCGGTTTTCATCGCCGGGGGCGTAGTTGGTGGAGTAGTCGGCGTTGATGCACGCCACATACTCGAAGTGTTCTTTTTCCTTCAGCTCCTCCAGCAGGTCCAGAGCCGTGATGATGCCCTTGGAGTTGTCCTCCTCGTCGCACTCGCCGATGGCCAGCAGGTTGCCATCCAGCTCCTCGGGATGCTCGGAGAAATACTGGATCAGGTACATATGGCCGGCTACGCCGGACTTCATGTCCAGCGCGCCGCGGCCAAACAGATACTCGCCGGACTCGATGTCGTCAATGACCTCCTGAGGCAGCACGAATGTCTCGCGCAGCTTGGCGGGCAGTTCCTCGCAGCGGAAGGCATACTCGCGGATGGTGCCAAAATCGTCCACCCCCACGGTGTCGATGTGGCCGATGAGGATGACCGTGCGGTTAGAATTGCCCTTGGTGCCCTTCACATAGGCCAGCGTACTATGCCGCACCACGAAGTCGTTCTTGGTCTGGAAGCACTTGACCTGCTCGGGGTGCGCCTGAAAGTAGGGTAGGGACATATAGAAGTCCTGCATATAGCGGGCTACGGCGCTCTCGCCGCCCGGCTCCTTGTTGATGCTGGGGATGGCGACCATATCCTCCGTCAACTGCTTGACCTTGTCAAAAGAATGTAATTTCATGTCTTAGCCCCTTTGTTTGTTGTGCCGCGCATATCAGTCGCGGTGATATCTCTCGATGCCGGCCATGTAGGTGTTCAGCACCTGAATATCCTTAATGTCGTTTTCGGGGATGTGGAAGATGTCACGGTCGATGACCACCATGTCAGCGAACTTGCCGGCCTCGATGGTGCCGAGCTTCACGAGCGTGCCGACGGAGTAGAGGTTCTTGGAGACCTCACGGGCATAGTTCTCGCGCTCCTCACCGTTGGCGGGAACCCAAGCGCTCACGAAGTGGTGCTGGACCATGGCGAGCCAGCCGTTGTTGGTGAACTTCTCGAAGGAGGCGCTGTTGTCGGCGATGTCGCCGAACTCAAGCTTCTGGAACTTCTCTTCGTCGGAGTAGAAGGCGGGACCCGTGTACGTGGAGTACATGGAGCTTTCGCCTTCAGGCTTGCCGCCGTCGCGGGTGAGCTGATAGTAGGCGGACGGCTGAATGGCGGCGCCGCTGTTGTTGACGACTTCGGTCGAAACGTCGATGCCGTAGTGGCCGCGGTTGAACGTGTAGGTCTTCTTGACCGTCACGCCGCCCTTGGTGGCTTCAAAGATCACGTCAAGCTTGTCGGCGTCGCCCATGCTGAGCTTTTGGCTGACGAGCTTGTACTGATCCTTGTGATTCGGGAAGTTGCCGCCGACAAGGCCGCTCTGGGCGACGTAGGTGCGGTTCTTCGTGATCTCAAGAAGATCGACGTTGCCGAGGTTCTCGGCTGGCTTGCGGTCGAGGATGAGACCGGCGAGGCCCACTTCGGTCCAGTCGGCCTGACGCGGGATCAGCGTCATTTCGGTGCCGACGATGACGGCGCCCTCGCGGTCGAAGGTGACCTTCATGCGATCGGTTTCAACGACGACAGGATCCTTGACGGCGACAGCGGACGGAACCGTGGCGTCAATGTCCTTGCCAGTCGGGACGCTAGAGGCTGCGTCGGCAACGGCCTGCTGTTCAACGGCCTCCGTATGGAAAAAGGACTTCTCGCCCTTGTAGACCTGATAGTTGTCCCACAGCAGGAAGCAGGAGGTAAAAAGAATCGCCCACAAAAGAGCGCGTTGCATGTCCTTTCCCATTTTTATCCACTACTTCTTTTGGATGTTGAAAAGATCCGTAGATCCCTTGTCTTCTTGTTCTTCCGGCCTGCACTCTCTGCACCAGCAGCGCCAGCGGAACTTCGCCGGCACCGGATCCAGCCCGCGCCCTCCAAGAGGATGACAGCGCAGCAGACGGTAGATGGTCAGATAGGTTCCCTTGACGGCACCGTACTTTTCGAGTGCCTCAATGGCATAGTTTGAACACGTGGGAACGAATCGGCAACTCCTTCCCACCCACGGAGACAGGGTCAGCTGATAGAGCCTGACCAGCATCCGCAGAAACTTCGCCACCACCGTCACTCGCCCCGGGTCTGCGCAAGCTGCTTCGGAAGACGCTTCAGGAGCGCCTCCATGAGCGACCGCGCATCAGTCCTCAGGGACAGCTTCAGGGCGTTGACGCCCTGATCGATGCCGGGGATCTCCTTCAGGGGAACCCTGAGCCTTAAAGAAACGTCAAGCCCCACGCCTTGCTCGCCGAGAAGCGCCGCAAGATTTGGGGCTTGCTTTCTTGCAGCCTCCCTCAAGGTTCTCTTGACCAGTGCACGGTCCACGGAGCGATGGGCGTTGCGCTTTCCGACGGTGATGCCGAAGCGAAGCCTGCCCGGCTCCTCAGGGAATTTCATTGCGTTGATCGAAAAGTACTTCGACGTGAGTCGGAAGGTATTTTCGTTCCGCGTATGCACAAGCACCCCATAGTCCGCGCTCTTGATGATGCGCAAACTACGGGGAAACTTAAGGGGTGCCGCTGTGTAGCTGGACACGGCGATCGTTACCGGCCGTGAGCCGATTAGAGAGCCAGGGTGTGACGGCCCTTAGCGCGACGGCGAGCGAGAACGCGACGACCGCCCTTCGTGCGGCTGCGAACCAGGAAGCCGTGCGTACGAGCACGCTTGACCTTGGAAGGCTGATAGGTACGTTTGGTAGCCATGATTAATCCTCAATAGGCATGAACCTCGGCGCACGTCGGTGCAGCACGAGGAAAAAACAACAGGGGTATGCCAGCCACACAGTCCCATGTCAATCGTTCTGGAAACGGGCTAGCCAAATGAGTCTCCGCAAGCCGGCGCTTTTGTTCTGTACGGTGCCGCCCGCGGTGCCGCCGGCGACCCCGCAATCATCGAGATTGCCGAGTTACGAAAAGTTAGATATTAGAACTCAATGAGGGGGGATTTGTCAAACGAAAACCACAAAAAATCTTGTCCTGTCATGAAGTTCGGTAGGCTTCCCCTCAGGCGAAGGCTCGAAAAACACAACATCTGGGGGTCGGAAGCCGACAAACCACATTGGGTTGTGTAAATCTTTTCTCCACGCTTTTTCAGGAAAGCCCAAGTTGTTGAGAGGCAAGGGAAATCTTATCCACACCGAATTGTGGATAAGTTATCCTCAAGCAAAGTTATCCACGGACAAATCGGCTAAAATAATATATTCGTCTTCCTTGCCCCGCCCTGCCCGGCAGGCCGCCCAGGCAAGCCTTCAATCTACATCTAGGCCCGTCATGAACAACTTCTGGCAAGACTGTCTCGCGCAGATCAAAGCGATGAAGCTTCCTCCGATGATCATCACCAATTGGTTCGAACCGATTGAGCTGGTGCGGTGGGACAGCGAACGCGGCGACATGGTCCTTGAAGCGCCCGCCAGCAAGGTGCAGACGATCCGCGCGACGTATCTGAAGACCATTCAGGACGTGGCCGTGCACCTCTACGGCGGCCAGGTGAAGGTCACCCTGCAGGCCGTCGGCGCACTCGCAGGCGACGTGCAGACTCCTGCTCAGCCCAAGGGACCGTCCCTCGAGGACATTGAGAGGAGACGCGAAGAGACCGGCCTCCTTCCCGGCCTCACCTTTGAAAACTACGTCAACGGCAACGCCAACCAGCTCGCCGTCGCGGCCGCGGAACACGTCGCCACTACGATGGGCATGCAGTACAACCCGCTCTACATCTATGGCGGCGTCGGTCTGGGCAAGACCCATCTGATGCAGGCCATCGGCCACCGCTATCTCGACCTTCATCCGAAGGCACGCGTCCGCTGCATCTCCGCCCAGGACTTCATCAGCGAGTACACGACCGCTACGCGCGACTCCTCGAGCTCCCGCAAGGCGCTTCAGATGTTCGACGAGCGCTACCGCAACCTCGACCTGCTTCTCATCGACGACGTCCAGTCCTTCTCGGGCGCCAAGGGTTCCCAGGCGCAGTTCTACCGTGCCTTCGAAGCGCTCGTGCCGCACAACAAGCAGGTCGTGCTCACGGCCGACACGTACACCCGCAACCTCAAGGACATCGAGCAGCGCCTAATCTCGCGCTTCTCCCAGGGCCTGTCCGTCGCCATCGAGCCGCCCGAGCTTGAAATGCGCATCGCCATTCTGCTCAACAAGGCCAAGGCGCTCGGCGCCGCGCTGCCCGAAGAAGTGGCGATGTTCATCGCCAAGCGCCTCAAGTCCAACGTCCGCGAGCTTGAGGGCGCCCTTCAGCAGGTCATCGCCTACCAGCAGTTCCAACCGTCGGCCGCCAAGGAAATCACAATCGACATCGCCAAGCACGTCCTTCGCGACCAGTTCTCGGTCAACAACAACCTGATCACGATCGAGAGCATCCAGAAGACCGTCGCCGACTACTACAACATCAAGGTCGCGGAAATGCATTCGAAGCGCCGCCCCGCCAACATCGCCAGGCCGCGCCAGATTGCCATGTACCTCACCAAGGAGCTGACCCAGCACAGCCTCCCCGAAATCGGCGCCAACTTCGGCGGCCGAGACCACACGACCGTCATGCACGCCGTGCGAAAGATCACTCAGGAACGCCAGGGCAACGCCGAGCTCAATCACGAGATCCACGTGCTCGAGCAGATGATCAAGGGCTGACAGAAGCACCCGACGGAACCCGATTTTTTGAATTTTTCACCAGGTATTTGTTATGAAGAACATCCAGAGCGTCTGCGAAAACCTGCTCAAACCCGTCAAAATCGTCGAAGGCATTGTTGAAAAGCGCCAGACGCTGCCGATTCTGAGCAACATCCTGATCGAGCAGAACGGCGAGAACGTCAAGTTCTCCGCCACTGACCTCGATATCCAGATCAGCACCGAGGCTCCCGTCGGCGTCGCAGGCGTCGACACCCGCTTCACGGTCGGCGCCTCCAAGCTCGCCAGCATCCTGACGGCTCTTCCCGCCACCAACGAGGTCCAGTTCGATCTCGGCGACCGCGGCCTCACGATCAGCAGCAACAACGGCAAGTTCCAGCTTCAGACGCTCTCCGCCGACGAATACCCCGTCCTCAAGGAAAGCCAGTGGGAGACGACGCTCTTCATCCCGTCCCGCACGCTGCGCTACCTGCTCACGATGACGGCCTTCGCTATGGCCAGTCAGGACGTCCGCTACTACCTCAACGGCGTACTCTTCGTCGTCGAGGGCAAGAAGCTTCGCACCGTCGCCACCGACACCCATCGTCTCGCCTGCTGCGAAGTCGACGTTGATGACGAAAACACCCCGATGCAGGCCATCATCCCGCGCAAGACCGTGCGCGAGCTCATTCGCCTGCTCCCCGAGGACGACACGCCCGTCCGCGTCCAGTTCACGGACCTTCAGGTGTGCTTCTCCTTCGGCAACATCACCTTCATGAGCAAGCTCATCGAAGGCCGCTTCCCCGACTACAAGCGCGTGCTTCCCTCTCAGGACACGAACCCGAACGCCCTTGAACTTGAGCGCGAGGCGATCTCCAACGCGCTTCGCCGCGTCGGCATCATGACGAACGAGAAGTTCCACGGCATCCGCTGGATCCTCAACGGCGAGGGCCTGCAAATCCAGAGCACGAACTCCGACCACGAAGAGGCTCTCGAACGCTTCGACGTGCCCTGGACGCACGACGAGCTCGACATGGGCTTCAACATCACCTATCTCCTTGAAGTGCTCGGCATCCTCAAGAACAAGACCGTCCGCTTCAACTTCTCCACCGCCTCCGGCAGCGTGCTGATCACGATGCCCGAATCGCAGGAGCGCTTCCGCTACGTCGTGATGCCGATGCGCATCTGACGCTCCGAGCGCACGAGAGGAAACCGAACTAGAACAAGGCTCGGCAAGCACCGCAGCCTGCATACCGCTTACTGCAGACCGGCTCAGGGCCGGTCTGTCGAAGGATTTATTCAATGACCGAAATGGACACGAACAGCGATCAGCAACCGACCACTGCGTCTACCTACGACGAGCACAGCATCCAGATTCTGGAGGGCCTGGAAGCCGTTCGCAAGCGTCCGGGCATGTACATCGGCGACACCGCCGACGGCTCCGGGCTTCATCATCTGGTTTATGAAGTTGTCGACAACTCCATCGACGAAGCTCTTGCAGGCTACGCCACGAAGATTCAGGTCACCATCCACACGGACAACTCGATTTCCGTCGTGGACGACGGCCGCGGCATTCCCTCGTCCATCAAGTGGGACGACAAGCACAAGCCCAAGCGCAGCGCAGCGGAAATCGCCCTGACCGAACTTCATGCCGGCGGCAAGTTCGACAACAACGGCTACAAGATCTCCGGCGGCCTGCACGGCGTCGGCGTCTCCTGCGTGAACGCGCTTTCAACCTGGCTGCGCCTCATCGTGCGCCGCGACGGCGAAGCCCGTCTCCTCGAATTCGAACGCGGCAAGGTCAAGAACCGCCTCACTGAAACGGCCAAGGATCCCGTCACGGGCGCCGAAGTCCTCATCTCTCCGATGAAGCTTCTCGGTCCGACGAGCCGTCGCGGCACGGAAGTGCACTTCCTGCCCGACACGCAAATCTTCGAGCAGATCACCGAGTTCAACTACGACACCCTGCTCTCGCGCCTGCGCGAGCTTTCGTTCCTCAACTCCGGTGTTCTCATCGAGCTCAAGGACCAGCGCACCGCACACGAAGCCCAGCTTCTGACGGACAAGGGCCTCGTCGCCTACGTCCAGTTCAAGAACCAGAGCCGCACGGTGCTCCACCAGAAGATCTTCCACGCCAAGGAAACGGTCTACGAAAACGGCATCCCCATTGAGGTCGAGATCGCCATGCAGTGGCAGGACGGCTACAGCGAAGTCCTTTCCGCCTATACGAACAACATTCCGCAGCGCGACGGCGGCACGCATGTGACCGGCCTGCGCATGGCCATGACCCGCGTTCTCAAGAACTACATCTCCGCCAACGAAATCGGCAAGAAGAGCGGCAGCAAGAAGGCCGACATCGATCCCGAGGGCGACGACATGCGCGAAGGCCTGACGTGCGTCCTCTCCGTGAAGGTGCCGCAGCCCAAGTTCAGCTCCCAGACGAAGGACAAGCTCGTCTCGAGC
>ENA-OPCP01000412-OPCP01000412.1-human-gut-metagenome-genome-assembly--contig:-NODE-412-length-38149-cov-11.385231_pt1 | contig 38149 bp, 35 predicted proteins | sample MGYA00241563_ERZ501477 | MGnify/ENA primary metagenome ERZ501477 (study PRJEB25962, sample SAMEA2042572) | human gut metagenome | biome: human gut; feature: human-associated habitat; material: faeces... | reverse complement strand
CGTGAAACGGCTTTCATAAAATGATGAAATCATTTTATGAAGAAATAGTATTATTCTTCCGTCTTTTCCGCCGCGGGAAGGGCGTTCCTGTCCGCGTTGACGTAGGCCATCAGCTCGTCGCCGGTGATGGTCTCCTTCACCAGAAGGAACTCGGAAATTTCGTCCAGCAGTCCCCGGTTTTCCGTCAGGATGCGCTTGGCGTCGGCGTAGGCCTTCTGCAAGATCTCCATGACCTCCTTGTCCACCTCGGCGGCGGTCTCCTGGGAGCAGTCCATATAGGCCTGGCCGTCCAGATACTGGTTCTCCACCGAAGCCGTGGACATCAGCCCGAACTTTTCGCTCATGCCGTACTGGGTCACCATGTTCCGCGCCAGAGCGGTCGCCCGCTGGATGTCGTTGGCGGCGCCGGTGGTCTGGACGCCGAACACCACCTGCTCGGCGGCGCGTCCGCCCACCAGAGTCCGCAGTTCCGTGCGCAGTTCTTCGGCGGTGGACAGGAACTTTTCTTCCTCAGGCATCTGCATGGTGTAGCCCAGTGCGCCGGAGGTGTGGGGGACGATGGTGATCTTGGACACGGGCTGGGAATGCTTTTCCAGCGCCGCCACCAGGGCGTGACCCACCTCGTGATAGGCCACCAGCCGCTTTTCCATGTCCGTCAGGACGGTGTTCTTCTTCTCCGTACCGGCAATGACCGTCTCGAAGGACACCAGCAGATCCTCCTGATTCACCGTCTGACGGCCCTTGCGCACGGCCCGGAGGGCGGCCTCGTTCACCAGATTGGCAAGGTCTGCGCCCACCGCGCCGGCCGTGGCCTGGGCGATCTTCCGCAGGTCTACATCGTCGGACAGCTTGATCTTCCGGGTGTGTACCTTCAATGTATCCAGTCGTCCCTGGAGGTTGGGCTTATCCACGATGATCCGGCGGTCGAACCGGCCGGGGCGGAGCAGCGCCTTGTCCAGAATCTCGGGACGGTTGGTGGCCGCCAGGCACACGATGCCCTTGGACGGCTCGAAGCCGTCGATTTCGCTGAGCAGCTGATTCAGCGTCTGCTCCTGCTCGGAATTGTTCCCGTAGCGGTTGTCCCGGGCGCGGCCTACCGCGTCGATCTCATCAATGAAGATGATACAGGGCGCGACCTTCGCCGCCTGCTGGAACAGGTCACGGACACGGCTTGCGCCCATGCCCACGAACATCTCCACGAAATCCGAACCGGAAATGGAGAAGAAGGGAACGTTGGCTTCCCCCGCCACGGCCTTGGCCAGCAGCGTTTTGCCGGTGCCGGGAGAGCCTACCAGCAGCGCGCCCTTGGGCAGCTTCGCGCCGATGGCGGTGTACTTCTGGGGATTGTGGAGGAAATCAATGATCTCCTGCAAGGATTCCTTGGCCTCGTCCTGACCGGCCACGTCCTTGAAGGTGACGCCGGTCTGCTTTTCCATGTAGACCTTGGCCTTGGATTTTCCGAAGCCGCCCATCATGCCGTCGCCGCCCATGCGCTTGGTGAGCAGATTCATTACCAAAAACAGTCCGCCGATCATCAGGGCGTAGGACAGAATCATCATGATCAGGGAATTGTCTTCCACGATCTTTTTGTCCACCTTCACCCCCATGGCGTCCAGCTCCTCGGACAGGGCAATCAGGTCGCCGCCGCCGGGAAGGCCGGTGTAGCAGGCCTTCTGCATTGCCGCGGGCTTGCCCGCCTCTTCCTTGGTCATGTAGATAATACGGTCGGACTGAATTTCCACCTCAGACAGCTGCCCCGCGTCCTTCGCCGCGAGAAAGTCCGAAAAGGAAGTCTGTGTATATTGGCTCTTGGAGACACTGCCATAGATCCAGTTGACCAGCAGAACGATCGCCAGCGTAATCAGCAGTGCGGTGCCGATGCTGCCTTTCGGGCGGTTTCCGCCGGGTTTTCTCCCGTCGTTGTTATTGTTATTGTTGTTGGGGGAGTCATTGCGATTCAAGTCCATTCCCTCGCCTCCTTCATTACATTGGGATTATCATAACACATTTTTCCGTGGTAGGCAATCGGCGATTCCCCTTCGTGCGGTAAATTTTCTGTTAATTTCCGCCAGAAACAGCCATTTCTCCCGCCCCGGGGAAAAATAAGAGTTGTGAAACCGGAAGAAATCTGCTATAATAGTATAGCTTGTACAGCACTTTTCCAGGAAAGGAACTTGGATTTATGAACGAAAAACGCCGCCCCCAGGGACGGAATTTCCCGCCCCGCCCCACCCAGGCAGCGCCTGCCGAGGAAGCTGAGGGGCAGCTGGAGGGGCGCAACGCCCTCCAGGAAGCGCTCAGAAGCGGGCGCACCATTGACAAGGTATTCATCGCCGACGGCGACACCGACCGCGGCTTACAGCGTCTGGCCGCCGAGGCAAAGGACGCGGGGGCTGTCGTTGTCAGCGTCGATCGGCGAAAGCTGGACGCCATGTCCTTCACCCACGCCCATCAGGGTGTGATCGCCCTGGCCGCCGCCCACGCCTATTTTACCGTTGACGACATTCTGGAGGAGGCCGCGTCCCGTGGGGAAGCACCTCTGATCGTCATCTGCGACGAGCTGTCCGACCCCCACAATCTGGGTGCCATCCTCAGAAGCGCCGAGTGCGCGGGCGCTCACGGCGTCATCATCCCCAAGCGCCGCAGCGTGGGTCTGACCGCCACCGTGGCAAAGGCCTCCGCCGGCGCCGTGGAGTACATGAAGGTCGCCCGGGTGACCAACATCAATACCGCCATTGCCGAGCTGAAAAGCAAGGGCGTCTGGGTGTTCGGCACCGCCGCCGAAGGCTCCATTCCCATGTATAAGGCCGACCTGACCATCCCCGCCGCCATTGTCATCGGCAACGAGGGCGAGGGCTTAAGCCAACTGGTTCGTAAGAACTGCGACGTGATGGTCAGCATCCCCATGAAGGGGAAAATCAGCTCGCTCAACGCGTCCGCCGCCGCATCCATTCTGCTTTACGAGGCGGTACGTCAGCGCATCGGCTGACAGCAGCCGAATTTCACCAGGAGGAAATCCATATGGACAATACCAACGAATCCCAGGAATTTGATCTTGACGACATCCTGCGGGAATTTCATGACGGTTCCGACGAGGATGCCAAGGATACGGCGTCGGAGGAGGAACTGGACGTAGACGTGCTGCTGGTGGAGGAAGTTCGTTCCCCGGCACCGGAGCAGCCCGAAGCCCCCGAGACTGCCGAAGCCCCCGAGGAAACCCCCGACCCTGTTTCCGACGACGCCACCGTCCGCTTTGACCCCGCCGGGGCGCTCCCCCCGGAGACGGACGCGCCTGCCCCCGGCGACGATAATAAGGCCATCGACGATCTGATTGCCGAAGCCCTTGCCGCAGAGACCGGCAGCTCCGACGCCCCCGCGCCGGAAGCCTCCGAAGAGCCACAGACCCCGCCCATCCCCTTTGACCCCCATCAGCGCCTGCGGGAGCTGAAAAGGAAGCTGGTGGCAGGCCCCGAGAAGCGGTACTACGAGCTGACGGAGCTGGGCATCGGCAAGCTGCAAATCGGCATTCTGCTGAACCTTGTCATCGTGCTGCTGTGCGCCGGTGTCACCACGCTGCTGGCGCTGGATATGGTGCCGGAAAACCGGATGCGTCTGGTGATTTTCAGTCAGGTACTGGCCATGCTGGTATCCGGACTGCTGGGCAGTCATCTGATGCTGGACGGGCTGGGCAGTCTGTTCAAGGGTCGGTTCAACCTGAATTCCCTGCTTGCCTTCACCTTTATCGCCTGCTGCGTGGACGCCGCGTCCTGCCTGGTAGAGGTGCGGGTTCCCTGCTGCGCCGCCTTCTGCCTGGAAATGACCATGGCCATGGCCGCCCGCTGCCAGCGCCGCTCCACCGAAATGGGGCAGATGGACACCCTGCGCAAGGCCGTCCGGCTGAAGGGCATCACCAAAATTTCCGACTACTATGGGGGTATGCCCGGCCTGGTGCAGGGCGAAGCGGAAGTGGAAGACTTTATGGACACCTACAGTCTCCCCTCCGCCCCCGAAAAGGTGCAGGGCGTATATGCCCTGCTGAGCCTGCTGATCTGCATCGGCATTGCCGTGTTTGCGGGAATGCTCCACGGCATCAGCCTGGGCGTGCAGATTCTCGCCACCAGTCTGCTGGTGGCCGTCCCCGCCAGCTTCTTCATTTCCTACACCCGCCCCATGGCCGTGCTGGAAAAGCGGCTGCACATGGTTGGCACCGTGCTGTGCGGCTGGGAGGGCGTGAAGGGTCTGAGCGGCAAGGCTGCCTTCCCCCTCCGGGATGAAGACCTGTTCCCCCTGGGCAGCACCAAGCTCAACGGCGTCAAATTTTACGGCAGGCGCAGCCCCGATGAGGTCGTGGCTCTGACCGCCTCCCTGATCACCGCCGCCGGCGGCGGGCTGGTTCCCGTGTTCCAGCAGCTGATGAAAAACCGCAATGTGGAAGCGCACCCTGTGAAGAACTTCCAGAATTACGGCACCGGCGGCATCGGCGGCGAGGTCTGCGGTGAGCCGGTACTGCTGGGCAGCCTGAACTTTTTGCAGGATATGGGCGTTGTGATTCCCGAAGGCACCATGGTCAATCAGGCGGTGTACGCCGCCATCGACGGCCAGCTGTGCGCCGTGTTCGCCATCTCCTACGCCAAGATGCGTTCCGCCGCGGCAGGCCTTGTGACCCTGTGCGGCCACCGGTCGGTGACGCCCGTGATCCTGTGCGGGGACTTCATGCTCACGGAAGGCTTCCTGCAATCCAAATTCGGCGTCAAGACCCGCCGGATCGTCTTCCCCACCCGGGAGGTCCGGAACGACCTGCTGAACCGCCGTCCCGGCCCGGAAGCGGCCGCTCTGGCCATCACCACACGGGACGAGCTGGTCAGCGCGGCCTACGCCGTTACAGGTGCGCGCAGCCTGCGCTCCGCCGCCACCCTAGGCACCGTCATCCACCTGATCGGCGGCATCCTCGGAATGCTCACCATGCTGGCGCTGGGCTACCTCGGCTCCACGGAGCTGCTCACCCCCACCAACGTGCTATTGTATCAGCTCATCTGGATGATCCCCGGCTTCCTCGTCACGGAATGGACGAGAGCCGTGTAATGCAATCTGCCGTCCCCGCGCCGCAGGCGTCGGGGACGGTTTTGTTTTGCCCTTTCCCCCGGGGGGCGATTGTACACCTTGCCGGATTTCTGTGCCGAAATTTGTCTGTTTTGCATACAAAAACAAGTGTCCGCCCACCAATTTACACAATTTCGCAAAGTGACGAAAATAAGCATTGCATTTGACGCGTCTTTCGTGTATAATGTCACTATTCGGGTGCCCGCGCCCCAAATGGAAGGCTTCCCTTCCCGAAAGGAGTATTGACCACAATGTACACTGTTAATTCCATCCGCAATATCTGTCTGCTGGGTCACAGCGGCAGCGGCAAGACCGCGCTGGCTGAGAGCCTGCTTTACATGACCGGCGCCATCGATCGCATCGGCAAGAACGCCGACGGAAACACCGTCTGCGATTACGACCCCGAGGAGATCCGCCGTCATATTTCGATCTCCACCTCCGTCGTTCCGCTGGAATACCACAACGTGAAGATCAACCTGCTGGATACTCCCGGCGCGTTCGACTTCTCCGGCGCCGTCATGGAGGCGCTCCGCGCCGCCGACGCCGCGATCTTGGTGTGCTCTGCCAAGGACGGCATCACCGTGGGCTTTGAGAAGGCCTGGAAATACTGCGAAGAACGGAATATGCCCCGCTTCGTCTACATCTCCAAGGTAGACGAGGACAATTCCGACTACAATGCCACCTTCAACGCTCTGCGGGAAAAGTACGGCAACAAGATCGCCCCCGTCGTCATCCCCATCTGGAATTCCGCCCACAAGGTCACCGGCATCATCGACGTACTGAACAAGCGCGCCTACGAGATGCAGAACTTTAAGCGCGTGGAGATCGACGTTCCCGACGATAAGGCGTCCGTCATCGAAGAGTTCAACGACGCGCTGAAGGAAGCCGTTGCCGAGACCGACGAGGCTCTGATGGATCGCTTCTTTGAGGGCGACGACTTTACTTACCGGGAAATGATCACCGGCCTGCATCAGGGCGTGAAGGATCTGAGCCTGTTCCCCGTGCTGTGCGGCTCCGGCCTGACCTGCCTGGGCAGCCTGATGCTCATGGATCACATCGTCGACCTGCTGCCCAACCCCGTGCAGGGCAACTATCACAAGGCCACCACCGCCGACGGCAAGACCGAGGAATTCGTGGTGTCCCCCGGCGGCGTTCCCTCCGCTTACGTGTGGAAGACCGTCTCCGACCAGTACGGCAAGTATTCCTACGTCAAGGTGCTGTCCGGTGAGATCACCTCCGACACCACCCTGGTCAACGCCCGCACCGGCGAAACCGAAAAGCTCGGCAGACTCTACACCATGTGCGGCAAGAAGGCCACGGAGGTCAAGGTTCTGGGCTGCGGCGACATCGGCGCCATCGGCAAGATGGACAAGGTTCGCACCGGCGATACCCTGTGCGACCCCAGAAAGGTCGTCTCTCTGAAGCAGATCCCCTACCCCGCCCCCTGCTATTCCATGGCCATCGCCCCCAAGGTGAAGGGTCAGGAAGACAAGGTCGGCACCGGCCTGAACCGCCTGAACGAGGAAGATCCCTCCTTCACCCTGACCAACAACGCCGAGACCAAGCAGCAGGTCATCTCCGGCACCGGCGATCAGCAGCTGGACGTGCTGGTCTCCAAGCTGAAGAGCCGCTTCGGCGTGGACGCTGTGCTGTATCCGGCGAAGGTCGCCTACCGGGAGAAGATCAAGAAAAAGGTGGAAGCCCACGGCCGTCACAAGAAGCAGACCGGCGGCAGCGGCCAGTTCGGCGATGTCTGGGTTCGCTTCGAGCCTCAGGAGGAGCAGGACGATCTGATCTTCGCCGAGGAAGTCTTCGGCGGCTCCGTCCCCAAGAACTTCTACCCCGCCGTTGAAAAGGGCATTCAGGAAGCCGTTCAGAAGGGTCCGCTGGCCGGTTATCCCATGGTCGGCCTGAAGGCGACGCTGTACGACGGCTCCTACCACCCCGTTGACTCCAACGAAATGGCCTTCAAGCTGGCCGCCATCCTGGCCTTCAAGGAAGCCATGCCCAACGCCAACCCCACCCTGCTGGAGCCCATCGGCGCGCTGTCCGTCACCGTTCCGGATTCCTACGTGGGCGACGTGATGGGCGATCTGAGCAAGCGCCGCGGTCGTCCCATGGGTATGAACCCCGATCACGAGGGCAACACCGTCATCGAGGCGGAAGTCCCCATGGCGGAAATGAGCAGCTACGCCATCGACCTGCGCGCCATGACCCAGGCCAGAGGCAGCTTCACCCTGGAATTCGTTCGCTACGAGGAAGTTCCCAAGGCCAACCAGGCCAAGATCATCGCCGACGCGAAGGCCAACGACTAACCGAATCCAATTCATCGGCGCGGGGATATCCCCGCGCCGACAGTGTCTTATTTGTTAAATTTTGTTATTTTCCTAAGAAATAGTTGCAAAGTGTTACAGTTTGTTGTATACTGGAGGAAACAAGCGTTCCGGGCGGGTGAGAAGTCCCTCCGTCGGGACGTACAAGGGAGGAACCAAAATGAAAAGAAAGAATTTGCTCGCCGTGATCGCTCTGGTCGCCGTGTTCGCGTTTGCCCTTGCCGGCTGCGGTTCCGATGACAAAGACGCGACCGATGCCGCCCCCAGCGTTCCGGAAATGTCCGCCGGGCAGGAGCTGACCCTGACCTCCAGCACCCTGACCGTCACCACCTGGAGCAGCCCCAACGGTGCTACCGTCAATCTGACCGCCACCCCCAACGGCTACGCCAAGGGACAGAGCGCGGCATTCCTCGTCCGTCTGGAGGGTGAGGAAGCAGCCAATGTTCCCTGCGAGTGGAACGGCAGCGTCTACACTGCCTCCGCCGACCTGAACGCCGCCGACGGCTACTGCTACTACGTCCTTCTGACCGCCGCGGACGGCACGCAGACCGAAGTCGCCATCAACACCCCCACCGCGCCCACCGACGACGCTCTGATCAATCTGGAGTCTGCGCTGGACTCCTACTGCAACATGACCGTAGCATCCGCCACCCAGGACGGCAGCACGCTGACCCTCACCGGCGGTTCCGTGGATGTACAGGTGCCCCGGATCACCAACGAGGGCGAAGCCATCACCTGCAGCAAGGCCGAGCTGGTTCTGACCTTTGATGAAGAGATCGTCGGCACCGCCGCACTGACCATGGAAGCAGCCGAGATTCCCGGCAGCTACACTGCGGATATCTCCGGCATCAGCTTCAACATTCCCGCCATGGAGGACGACCAGCAGTTGTCCATCCGTCTGGATGTGACCCTGTCCAACGGCCAGTTCCTCACCGCCCCCGGCGGCACCTTCTCCTTCCTGAACGGCGAGATGGTGTCCTCCGTAGGCTAATTCTTGCACAACTACAAGGGGTCAGGCTTGCCTGACTCCTTTTTTCTACAAAAGGAGCGAAAATGAACTACGCCAATATGGTATCCGGCACCTTTCTTGCCCGCCCCAACCGGTTTATCGCCTATGTGGACATCGCCGGACAGACGCAGACCGTTCATGTAAAAAACACCGGGCGATGCCGGGAGCTGCTCGTCCCCGGCACACAGGTCTGGTGCCAGGAGGCGTCCTCCCCCGCCAGGAAGACCCGCTTCGATCTGATTGCCGTCCAAAAGGGCAGCCGTCTGATCAACATGGACTCCCAGGCGCCCAATGCGGCGGCGAAGGAATGGCTGCTTTCCGGCGGCTTTGGGAAAGTCGATGCTCTCCGGGCGGAGACCGTTCACGGGGATTCCCGGTTTGATTTTTCCTTCCTGAAGGACGGAACGCCCTGGTTCCTGGAGGTCAAGGGCGTGACGCTGGAGGAAAACGGCGTCTGTGCCTTCCCCGACGCTCCCACCCTCCGAGGCGCGAAGCACCTGCGGGGCTTGACCCGCGCCGCCGCCGAAGGGTATGGGGCGGGCGTCCTGTTCGTCATTCAGATGGCGGACGTAACATATCTGCACCCCAACGACGCCACCGACCCGGATTTTGCCGCCGCCCTCCGGGAAGCCGCCGGAAACGGCGTCCACATCCTCGCCATGGACTGCGCCGTAACGGAACGCTCCATGACCATCCGCCGCCCGGTAGAGGTACGGCTGTAGCATTCATACTATTTCTCGATAAAATGGTTAACACCATTTTATCCTGCGAATCCTTCGCAGGCCGCCGGTGGCGGCGAGAAATGTATGGACTTACGTTTTTTGCGGCTACGCCGCTGGCTGCTGAAACAGCAGCCGAATAAAACGGTTTTTAACCGTTTTATTAAAAACTGGTATCAAATCTGTTTTTCTCCGCTTCCTATTGTCAACCAAAAATTATTTATGGTTGACAATCAAGTGCTGCCTGTGCTATACTGCTCAGGAATTCAACAGTTCGGAGGAAATACCTATGGAAGCACCTGTTTCAAGAAAGTGGAAAACCATCGACATGGCGTATATCGCCCTGTTTGCCGTCCTGATGGCGGTCTGTTCCTGGATCTCCATTCCCGCAGTCGTCCCCTTCACCCTGCAAACCTTCGGCGTCTTTGTCGCGGTGAGCGTCCTCGGCGGAAAGCGGGGAACCCTGGCCGTCGTGCTGTATCTGCTTATGGGCGTCGTCGGTCTGCCGGTGTTTGCGGGCTTCTCCGGGGGGCTGGGCGTTCTGCTGGGAAGCACCGGCGGGTACATCGTCGGATTTGTGTTCACCGCCCTAACTATGTGGCTCATGGAGCGGCTTCTGGGAACGAAAACCTGGGCGCTGGCACTTTCCATGCTGCTGGGGCTTGTGGTATGCTACGCCTTCGGCACCGCCTGGTTCCTGGTGGTGTACACCAAAAACACCGGCGCCATCGGCCTGTGGACGGCGCTGGGCTGGTGCGTGTTCCCCTACATTCTCCCGGACTGCGTGAAAATTGCCCTTGCGCTGGCCATCCGCAAGCGCCTGGCCGCCGCCATCCGGCTGCGGTAACGTTATGGACGAAGCAGTCATTCCCCTGCGCGCCCATCACAGCCTTTGTCTCCGCTTCTTTCAGGGGAAGGGCTACAGCGGGGCTTTTGTGGAAAACATGGCGCAGAAAAAGGCCATGCTGGAAGAAAATCCCCTCGTCCGGCTGACCGATCAGGCGGACGAAATCTGCCGCGCCTGCCCCAACAATCTGTCCGGCCAATGCGAATCTGCCGAGAAGGTACGGCGCTATGACCGGGAGGTACTGTCCCGGTGCGGCCTGACCGCCGGGGACGTGCTGCCCTACCGGGAACTGACGGAACGGGTGCGGAAAACCATTTTGCTGCCCGGTCACCGGGAGGAAATCTGCGGCGACTGCCAGTGGACGGATTTGTGCCAGTATAAGGAGGAAACGCCGTGACCACCAAAGAAAAACTGCTCGCCCTGCTGGAAGACAGCAAGGGGACGTTTTTCTCCGGGGAGGAGATTGCCCGGACGCTTCAGGTCTCCCGGGCGGCCGTGTGGAAGGCGGTGAACGCCCTTCGGGAGGACGGCTACACCATCGACGCCGTCACCAACAAGGGTTACCGCCTTTCCCCGGATTCCGACATCCTGTCCCCCCAGGGCATCCGCAGGTTCCTGAAACCGGAATACCGGGATCTGAATTTGACGGTACTCCCCACCGTGCCTTCCACCAACGCCCTTGTCCGGGAAAAGGCCAACCAGGGCTGCCCGGAGGGCTGCGTCATCATCGCCTGTGAGCAGACCGCCGGACGAGGACGCTACGGGCGGCAATTTTTCTCCCCGGCTGACACCGGCGTCTATTTAAGTCTGCTGCTCCGTCCGACGGCCTATTCCCCCCAGCAGGCGACCTGCCTTACGGCGGCAGCTGCGGCAGCAATGTGTCAGGCCATCGAAGCGGTGACCGGGCAGCACCCCGGAATCAAGTGGGTCAACGACATTTTCCTTCATGGCAAAAAGGTCTGCGGCATTCTGACGGAAGCCGCCGTGGGTCTGGAAACCGGCACTCTTAACTACATGGTGCTGGGAGCCGGCATCAACGTTTACCTGCCTACAGATGGATTTCCGGAGGAGATTCAGTCCATTTCCGGGGCGCTTTTGGAGCATAGCACTCCGGAAGCCAAAAACCAGCTGGTCGGAGAATTTCTGAACCGCTTTTGGGAGTTCTACACTCACCCGGAACGCAAGGAATATCTGGAAGACTACCGCGCCCGCAGTCTGGCGATTGGGCGGAATGTCACCGTTCTCTCCGCCGGGCAAAAAGTCAGCGCCTATGCCTACGGCATCGATGACGATTTCCGTCTTCTGGTGCGCTATGGCAGCGGCGAAACCGAAGCGCTGTCCTACGGCGAAATCCGCATTCAGCTGGACGCGGACACCACCTGATACTATTTCCTGATTAAAATCTTTGATTTTAATCAGGAAGGCATCGCCTAATGGCGCTGCCAGTTTTGTGATTTATAAGGAAAGAAATCACAAAACAAGTCTCATATGAACTCCTTGCCCTTCGGGCAATTAAAATCTTTTCTAAAGATTTTAATTGGAGTTCAGTATGACAAGCACATGCAAAAGTACCCTATACTTTTATGTGCGGTCGTAAAACAGTGAATGGAGCGCATCCGTACAGATGCGCTCCATTTCTCGTTTCAAAGTGCAGGTACACTCCCTTGGCTCTCCCTCTGGGAGAGCTGTCACCGCAGGTGACTGAGAGGGCTTTCCGCCCTTGTTTCCCCTCTCCGTCTTCGCTTTCGCTCAGACACCTCTCCCATAGGGAGAGGCAAGGGGCTGTACCGATACGCTCCATGAGCCGTTTTTTGTGCTATTTGGTATATAAAATCCGCCCGATACCATTGGCATCGGGTGGATTTTCAACTTCTCAAAGACTTTGGAACGACCAGCAATCAGTCCTTCTTCGCCTTGTCGGCCTTCTTCGCGGCCTTGGCCTTTGCCTTGGCTTCCTGCGCCTTCTTGGCCTCTGCCTTGGCGTTCTCAGCAGCGGTCTCGTTGGAGGAGATCGCCCACTTCTCCAGCTCGATGCGTACCTGGTCGGCGCTGGTCTCGATGACGATGCGGCTCTCCTTCACATCCACAACGACACCCACAATGCCGCCGATGGTGATGATCTTGTCGCCCTTCTTCACGGCGCCGCGCATCTGCTCGGCCTCTTTTTTCTTCTTGTTCTCGGGACGGATCAGCATGAAGTAGAAAATGGCAATCATCAGCACCAGCATGATGACGGTGCTGCCCATGCCGGCAGAGATTGTTCCAGTCAAAACATTCATTGGGAAAACTCCTTTTGTATTATTTCCAGCTTATTATACCATTATTTGCGCAAATTGCAAGGGGGATTTAGATTCTTCTTCCCAGTTTTTCCGAATACTCCCGGCGGAAGTCTTCAAAACGCCCCTCGTCCAGCGCCTGACGGATCTTTTCCATCAGCTTGTTGTAAAAATACAGGTTGTGCACGACGGACAGGCGCATGGCCAGCATTTCCTCCGCCACGAACAGATGGCGGATATAGGCGCGGGAATAGCGGCGGCAGACCGGGCAGTCGCAATGGGGGTCGATGGGGCTGTCGTCGGTGATATACTTGGCGTTTTTCAGGTTGATGGCGCCTTCCCAGGTAAACAGCCGGGCATGACGGGCATTCCGCGCCGGCATGACGCAGTCAAAGAAATCCACGCCCCGGGCGACCGCCTCGATGATGTTGCTGGGCGTTCCCACGCCCATGAGGTAGCGGGTCTTGTTCACCGGCATGTGTTCCTCCACGGCCTCGATGATGTCGTACATCTCCTGGGTGGTCTCCCCCACCGCAAGGCCGCCGATGGCGTAGCCCGGGAGGTCAAGCTCGGCAATGTGCTTCATGTGATCCACCCGGATGTCCGTATACGTGCCGCCCTGATTGATGCCCCAGAGCATCTGCCGGGGGTTCACCGTGTCCGGCAGGGCGTTCAGGCGGGCATTTTCCGCCTTGCAGCGCACCAGCCAGCGGTAGGTTCTGTCCACGCTTTTCTGAACATAGTCCCGGGGCGAGGGATTCTCGATGCACTCGTCGAAGGCCATGCACATATCACTGCCCAGATTGGACTGAATCTGCATACTCTCCTCCGGCCCCATGAAAATCTTGTGGCCGTCAATGTGGGAGGCAAAATACACGCCCTCCTCCTTGATTTTCCGCAGAGAGGACAGGCTGAACACCTGGAATCCGCCGGAATCCGTCAGAATGGGGCCGTCCCAGGTCATGAATTTGTGCAGTCCCCCCATCTGGCGCACCACCGTGTCCGTGGGGCGCAGATGCAGATGGTAGGTGTTGGACAGCTCCACCTGGCACCCGATGTCCTTCAGATCCTTGGCGCTCAGCGCGCCCTTGATGGCGCCCTGGGTGCCGACATTCATGAACACCGGCGTCTGGACGGTGCCGTGGGCGCAGGTAAATTCTCCCCGGCGGGCTTTGCCCTCGGTTTTTTTCAGTTCAAACATGGCTGCTTCTCCTTGTCGGTATGTTTCATTGGATTGTACAGAACGTACAGCTTCCCCGGCTCGTCAACGCCCCGCGCAGTGGACGTAACCACCTTTTTCAGGAACCGGAAACCGCTCTTTTCCACCACCCGGCGGGAGCGGTCATTGCAGTCAAAATGGCCGCAGGTCAGGTAGTCAAAGGACAGCTCTCGGAAGCAGTAGTCGATCACGGCCTTGACCGCTTCCGGCATCAGTCCCCTGCCCCAATAATCCCTGCTGAGAACGTAGCCGATCTCACGTCCCTGCAATTCTTCCGGCAGTCCCGCGTCCCGGGGTTCCAGGCCCAGCGAGCCGATCACCTTACCGTTTTCCTTCCATTCCAGGGCAAAGGTCTTTTTTCCGCTGATAAAAGAATCCAGAATCCGCCGGGACTCCTCCACGGATTTGTGGTGATTCCACCCGGCCATCTCGCCAACGCCTTCCACGCGGGCATATTCATAAAAATCCGCCAAATCCGTCTCCCGCCAGGCGCGCAGGATAAGGCGCTCGGTTTCGATTCGGACAGCAGTCACATCAACCGGTGCATTCATATTCGTTCCTCACATAATCCATTTCTGAAAGTGTGCTACCATTCTACCCCTTCTTTCCCATGGTGTCAACACATTCAAGCGTGATTTACGTCGGCGCGACCTGCCCCGTCCGCTTCTGCTCCAATTCGGCTCTGAGAATAATGCCGAGGGTCAGACAGTAGTCCGGGTCTTTCAGGTCGCTTCCCAACATCGCGGTAATATGCGCCAGCCTGTCAAGCAACGTGGAGCGGTGCAGAAACAGCGCCGACGCGGTTTTCGTGACGGACAGGTTGTTGTCCAGATACACCCACAGGGTATGCAGATACGACACCTGGGAATTGTCGTCATGCTCCTTCAGCCGTTTCAGCCCCTCCGTGTAATACACCCAGGTCGGCCGTCCGGCCAGAGCGCCGCTGAGCAGCTGGGGAAGCAAATAGTCCTGGAAGCGAAATACGGTGCCGCCCTGATGCAGCCCGTTTTGCAGCGCGGCGGAGGCCTGAAACCAGGCATGATTCGCATCGTAAAGGTTGGAAAACGGCGAAGAAACGCCGCAGACAACCCCCAGCTTGTCCAGCACCGGGCGAAGCGCGTCCAGCGATTCCCCTTTCGTCTGGTCGGGGGAAAGAAAGGCGGCGACGGAATCCAGAAACTCAAAGGCAATGGCTCCCGGATGCCGTTCCTCCAGCGCGGCGGAGAGATACGCCCCGGGAAGGTAGGTGCTGCCGGACTTTGGGGTCAGCTTCACGCAGACCCAATCGTGCTTCCCACTTTCCACGCTGAGGGCACGGCGGTACTCAAAATCAATGCTCTGCCCGGAAATGACACTGCGCAGCGCCCGCCGCGCGGCGGTGCGGGTGCCGGCCAGAACGGGATTCTGCTGAACCGCCTGCCGCAGAAGCTTGGAAAAGAAAAGCGCCAGCGTCTTATCCGAATCCCGGAACTCCCGGGAGCCTTCAAAAACCGTCAGGCAGCCCAGGTATTCCTCCTGGTCGAAAATATTCACGGAAAGGGTGCGCTTGCCTTGCAAATCCAAAAGAAGCGGCTCCCGGACGTGGGTGGACATATCATGCAGGGACAGGAAGGTCGCCATTTTCTCCACGTCGAAGGACTGGGTATCCAGCTGCAATCCCAGCTTGTTTCGCAGATAATCTTCCTCCGTAACGCCAAGATACCGGAAATCGGAACCAATCAGCAGCATGGGATTTTCAAAAATTCCCCTGCTGGCCTCCAGCATCTGCGGGAGATTCCCGCCGTGGCGCAGGATTGTCCAGAGCTGATCTTCCCAGCTGTCGTACCGGTTGAAAATTTCCTGCACCAGATTGAACACCCGGAAAATATCCCAGTTTCCCTCCACCAGAATGACGCTGCACCGGTCATAATAGGCGCTGAGGTTCCAGTGCTGCCCCAGACAGATCAGGCACACATTTTCCCCCAGCTTCGGACTTTGGGGCAGATGATCGGCAGAGCATACGTACACCCGGTTCTTCTCAAAGGATTGGGAACGATCCAGATAGAATTCCGGCCGGTTCAGGGTAAGCGCGCTGCCCCTTTTGCCCCGCTGGGTGACCGTTGTCAGCTTTTCTTTCAGACGCCAATAGAGAATATCCACGCACAGTTTCATGCCTTCCGCCCTCCTGAATTCTTTTGAAAATATTATAATTTCTCCTCGTACAGCTGTCAAGGTATCTCCCATACATTTTGTATGGGAGATACCTGCTTTATAGGAAAAATTCACAAATACTGCACCTATAAATTGTATGGTTTGCAGGAATACAAAATGTATGGCCGTGCCCGCCCAAAATCCGGCCTTTTGTAGAATATCCGGCTGAGCGCTTTTCTATTATAATGAATCCACAGCAATACAGGATAGGAGGAACACCATGCTGAAAGAAAAACTGGATTCCAGAAAATGCTTCGCCACCGCCTGGGGCAAGCTCATCACGGAGGGGGAAGCCTACCGGCAGCTGAATCGTCAGATCGCCGCCATGACGGCTAACCTCTTTCAGGTCATGCGGATTTTCGAGCCAAGTTGGGAAAAACGCACCGCCGCCATCTGCGACATTGCCAATATGATGAATATGGCCGTTGCGGGAACACCGGAGGAACAGAAGGACTACGTCAACGCTTCGCTCTATGAAGCCTTCAACATCCCGGAGCTGTGTGAAAAGTCCAGCTGGCTGGGCGGCATCACCGGCGACTCCGGCGACGAGTGGGAGAACATGGCGGGGCGCGTCGTGCAGTTCACCCGGAACCGGGTGGAAAAGGAGCTGGATACCTGCCCCTGGGACATCGTGGGCAGCGAGCTTTGCAACATGACCACCAGTATGTTCACCGCCAACTTTGACCTTGCGTCCTCCAACGGCACGGAGAATGAAGTAGCGCTGAATATGTGTCAGGCCCGGGGCTGCGGCAATAAGCACTGCCGCGTGGTCGCGGAGCGCCGGGACGTCTACAACCTGCCCAAGCAGGACTGGCTGGAGCATATGCAGCAGCCAGTGGACCCCATTCACGACACGCCCCGGGAACGCATGGTCAAGGAAGGTCAGTGCCTGCGCAACGGTCAGTACACCCAGAATTTCGGCGAGGAAACGTCGCTGGAAAAGGCGTACCACTGGGTCGCGCAGATGGGCTGGGTCTGGTCGATCCAATTCCCCATGATGGCCATTAAGGACATGGCTCCCGACGAGGACGAGTTCCTGCGGGTATTCCACATCGTTTTCGCCACAGCGGGCAAGAACCAGTTCATCGACCCCTTCGCCAAAGAAGGACTGCGCAGCTTCCTGGGCGTCCCCCACGAGATGGACGAAAATGACGGGCGCATTCTGGGCGGCTACATCCGCTATATGCTGGACGTGCAGCAGGTGCCCTATGAGATGGTGCGCTGGACGAAGGACGAGACCTGGATCAAGGTCAAGAGTGAAGATTTCACCGCCCGCTACGAAATGGCGCCCCTGGACGAGCTGGTGGACGCCTACGAAGCCCAGTGGAACGGCGCTGCCAAGACGCTGGTCAGCCCCGAGTGGTCCTGCGTAATTGAAGACCGGGACGAGGAAGATATGTACATTAAGGTCATCCGCAAGGAAGACCTGCGGATGCTGTAAGGAGGTGCCGGAATATGCTGTTTAAGGAAGATGCTGTTGCCCGCGCCGACGCCATGGCCATCCGCAAGGGCGTAGGCTTTTACCGCTGGACCCACGATCTGGTGGAGGTCACGGGCAAGGACGCGCTGGAAGTCCTGCAAAAAATCTACATCAGCGACATTTCCAAGGTCGCCGTCGGCCGCTCGAAATATACCGCTTCTCTGGATGAAAACGGCGAGATCATCGACGACGTGATCGTCATGCACATGGCCGAGGGCTTATATTGGGTCTCCGACCTCTATGGCCCCCGGTTGCTCCCCTGGATTGAAAAGCACAAAGGCGACGCGGACATTCAGGCGAAGATCATCACCTACGACTGGGATATGTACGCCGTACAGGGCCCCGACAGCCTCAAGGCCATGAACGCCATGCTGGATAAGCCGGTGGACGACCTCAAGCGGTTCGGCATCTGCGCGCGCAAGCTGGGAGATATCCCCGTCTACATCCACCGTTCCGGCTTCACCGGCGAAAACGGCTATGAAATCTACTCCGCCTTCGACAAGAGCGCAGAAGTTCACGATCTGGCGCTGAAAGCAGTGGAATCCGCGGGTGGCCGAGAGCTTCAAACTCTGGAAGTCTACGTCCGCTCCGTCCCCATGGAGAAGGGCTTCCCCCTCAAGCAGGATTTCAAGCACCTGAGTCCCTACGAGTGCGGCCTTGGCTGGGCAGTCGCCGCCGACAAGGAATTTATCGGCAAGGAAGCGGCGCTGGCGCGGAAAGAACATCCCAAATACCGGATGGTCGGTCTGGAATTCTCCCGGGAATCCACCGAGGATATCTCCATCTGGGAGCGGGTGTACTGGTACGGCGTGGAGGTCGGTCGCTGCGCTCAGACCATCTATGGCTATACGGTAGAGAAAAACATCGGCTTTGCCACTGTCCGTGCGGACGTACCCGACGGCGCGGAACTGACCGTTGGCTGCAACGATTCCCCGGCTGTCGTGGTCGGCAAGGTTTTCTGCTGAGGAGGAAATTATGGGAAGATTGGAAAATAAAGTCTGCATCGTGACCGGCGCGTCCGCCGGTATCGGCCGCGCCACGGCGAAGCTGTTCTGCCGGGAGGGGGCGAAGGTCGTGGCAGTCGCCCGCCGTGAGGGACGTCTGAAAGAATTGGCTGAGGAATGCAAGGACGCTCCTGGCGAGCTTGTCTGGTACGCAGGCGACGTGGGCGACCCGGCAGCCGCCGTTGGCATGGTGAAAAAGGCGGTAGAGACGTTCGGGCGCCTGGACGTTGCCGTCAACTGCGCGGGCGTCATGGACGACAATACGGCGATCGCGGATATGTCGGACGAAATGCTGGAAAAGACGTTCCGCATCAACACCTTCGGCCTGATGTACGGCCTGCGGGAAGAATGCAGACAGTATCTGACCCAGGGCGACGGCGGCGTGATCGTCAACGTCTGCTCCGTCGGCGCGACGCACCAGACCGCAGGCGCAGCCTACTGCGCCAGCAAGGGCGCCGTTCTCGCGGCGACAAAGAACACGGCGTTCATGTACATGGAGGAAGGCATCCGCTGCAATGCCCTCTCCCCCGGCGGCGTTGTGACCGACATTCCTCTGGTCATGCCGGCAGCCGACGAGTTTGGCTTTGGCAGAACCAGCAAGCTGCTGGACTTCTCCGGCGAGCTTGCCATGCCGGAAGACCTGGCGGACGCGATCCTGTTCCTGGCCAGCGACCAGTCCCGCTACGTCAACGGCGAAGAGATCAAGTGCGACGGTGGCTGGACGTGCTTCTGAGAATATAATTGTCACAGGCGGCACCGGATGGTGCCGCCTGTGTAATGTCAAGAAAAGAAAGCGGCTTCCAAATTCGGAAGCCGCTTCCACATGTCAAGGGATCATTCAATTGCCTGAAGTTCCTTGTCCAGTTCCTCCAGATGGGGCTGCAGGTATGCGGACTGGGGGAAGGAAGCCAGCTTGCGCAGGGTCAGGCCGCCGACCAGCTTCATCTGCGGGTTCTTGGACGCGCCCGGGCAGAACTTGTCCAGAATTTCCGCTGCCGCCGGGTTTTTCAGAATGTCCTTTACTTTGCTGTCAAGGGAAAATGCCATGATAGTTACCTCCTGTTTGTTGATTTGTAGTAATATTATACAAAACAGCGCACAGAAATGGTAGCCTGCAAAGTGCAGGATTTACAATCGCCCCACCCCGTCAATCTGCCGGGTATACCATAGGTTGGCCTGCTCTCATTCCCTTATAGTCCCTTAATCAACCCTCCCTGCCGTTTTCATACGATTTCTCGATAGAATGGTTAACACCATTTTACCCTGCGAGTTCTTCGCAGGCCGCCGGTGGCGGCGAGAAATGTATGGACTTACGTTTTTTGCGGCTACGCCGCTGGCTGCTGAAACAGCAGCCGAATAAAACGGTTTTTAACCGTTTTATTGAAAACTAGTATCAGTTGCAAATGATAAATGGATTGGTGTGCTGCAAAACTCATTTTTTCTCCAAAAAGTAACGGCAACCGGCCTAAAAGGCCGGTTGCCATTTATGCGTAAAAAGCTTATGCTATACAATACACATAGCATCCCCGAAGGAAAAGAACCGATATCTCTGCTTCACCGCTTCTTCATAGGCGTTCAGCACATGCTCGCGCCCTGCAAATGCGGACACCAGCATGACGAGGGTGCTTTCCGGGAGATGGAAATTGGTGATCAGACCGTCCATGGCCTTGAAGGTATACCCCGGGTAAATGAAAATATCCGTCCATTTGGACTTGGCCTCGAAGGTGCCGTCGTCGTTTACCAGGGATTCCAGGGTGCGGCAGGAGGTCGTGCCTACGCAGATGATGCGCCCGCCGCTTCGCTTCGTCCCGTTCAGCATTTTTGCGGTTTCGGCATTCATCATGCACAGCTCGGAGTGCATGTGATGTTCGGTCACCTCCTCCGCCTTTACCGGGCGGAAGGTGCCAAGACCCACGTGAAGGGTCACAAAGGCTTCGTTTACACCCTTTTCCCGGATTTTCTCCAACAATTCTTTGGTGAAATGCAGCCCCGCCGTGGGTGCGGCGGCGGAGCCGACCTCCTTAGAATAGACGGTCTGATACCGCTCCTGATCCTGAAGCTCCTCCTTGATGTAGGGCGGCAGGGGCATTTTCCCCAGGCGTTCCAGCACTTCCAGGAAAATTCCCTCGTACTTAAATTCCACCACCCGGTTGCCGTCCTCCTGCACCTCCCGGACAACGGCGGTCAGCTCGCCGTCTCCGAAGATGACCTCATTGCCGGCCTGCATTTTCCGGCCGGGCTTGCACAGGCACTCCCAGCACTTGTTGCCCAAGTCCCGCAGAAGCAGCACCTCAACCACGCCGCCGGTAGGGCGATGCCCCATGAGCCGGGCGGGCAGCACCCGGGAATCGTTCATCACCAGACAGTCGCCGGGGTTCAGATAGTCGATGACGTCGTAAAAATGCTTATGCTGAATCTCTCCGGTTTCCCGGTTCAGCACCATCAGCCGGGAGCCGTCCCGCCGCTCCAAGGGCGTCTGGGCGATCAGCTCTTCCGGCAGATCATACCAAAAATCATGTGTTTTCATGGTTTTCCTCCCTATTCTCTGTGCCCACAGTATAGCCCATTTTTTCCCGTTTTGCAACAGACAAAATACATTCCCCCGGCATAGACTGGCGTGGAGGTATCAGCCTATGAAACAACCATTCTTTACCGGAGCCTGTACGGCACTCGTCACCCCGTTTCTTGGGGGAAAGGTCAACTATCCCATGATGGAGCAGCTTCTGCGGCGGCAGATCGACGCGGGCATCGAAGCCGTGGTGATCTGCGGCACCACCGGAGAGTCCGCCACCCTGTCCGACTGTGAAAAGCTGGAGCTGTTCCGTCGGGCGAAGGCATACGCCGGGGACAGCTGTTTCATCATCGCCGGAACCGGGTCAAACTGCACGGAGCACGCGGCTGCCCTGAGCCGTGCGGCGGAGGGCGCGGGAGCGGACGCGCTGCTCGTGGTCACCCCCTACTACAACAAGGCCACGCCGGAGGGTCTGCTTGCCCACTACAGCGCCGTCGCCGGAGCGGTACATATCCCGGTCATCGCCTACAACGTTCCCTCCCGTACCGGCGTTGATATTCCCGTGGAGGTCTACGACCGGTTGTCCCGCATTCCCAATCTGGCAGGCGTCAAGGAAGCGTCCTCCAGCATCTCCAAAATCGGCAAGCTCTGCGCCGTCTGCCCGGATTTCCCCGTCTGGAGCGGCAACGACGACCAGGCGGTGGCGGTGATGTCCCTGGGCGGGCAGGGCGTCATTTCGGTTCTGTCCAACGTCGCCCCCGTGGAGACCCAGGCCATGGCCCAGGCGGCGCTGGCGGGCGATTTTGACACCGCCGCCGCATTGCAGGCGGAGCTGCTGCCCCTGATTGAGCTGCTGTTCTGCGAGGTCAACCCCATTCCCGTAAAAGCCGCCATGCAGCTCATCGGCTATGACTGCGGAGGATGCCGTCTTCCGCTGACCCCCATGAGCAGCGAAAATATGGAAAAGCTGAAAAAGTACCTGCTGTAAACGAAAAACGCCGCCCTTTTAGTGGGTAGCCACAAAGCATTGTGGAGCGTATCGATACAGATACGCTCCACTTCTCGTGCTAAATGCGGGTACAGCCTCTTGGCTCTCCCTTTGGGAGAGCTGTCACCGAAGGTGACTGAGAGGGCGCTGCCCACTGGCTTCCCCTCTCCGTCTTCGCTTCGCTCAGCCACCTCTCCCACAGGGAGAGGCAAGGGGTGCCGTTCATTATCCCACTGTGCCTGTTGACTGTCTGATGCACCCCGCCCAATTCGGGTGGCATCTTCAAAGGAATCAGGCCGCCCGCAACTTCCGCGGACGGCCTGCATTTTTATTACAGTTTCCTCTGCATTTCTATACTGCGGACAGTAAAGCCGCATTTCCGGTAGAAAGCCACGGCAACGTCATTCTGGGGATAAACCCCCAGCTGTAAATCCGTGCAGCCAAAGGCTCTTGCCAGCGTGCGGACATCCTCCATCATCTCCGTGCCGATGCCCTGACCGCGAAGGGTCTCCTCAACGGCAATTTCGTCGATCAGCAGAACCTTCCGTTTAACCAGTCCCGGACCGTCGTAATTCCGGATTTTCAAGCTCACATAGCCCACCACCGCACCGTGCAGACGGGCTACATACAAAGACCGCTCCGCGATCGCTTCCCGAAAGCGCTCCGGCGGATACATTTCCCGGGGCATTTCATAGATATCCGGCCGCCAGGCAACGTGCATGGCGTGTACCTGACGCGCCAGCCGGTTCACCGCTTCCCGGTCGGTTTCTACCGCAAGCTCCAGCATCAGGCCAGCACCGCTTTGTGGAAAATCTTCTTGCCCTTGCGGATTTTCACGCCCGCTTTCAGCATTTCCTCCGTCACGGCGAACTGAGCGTTAGGCACCTTCTCGTCGTTAACGAGGACGCCGCCCTGCTCCACCAGCTGCCGCGCCTGCTTGTTGGAGGGCGCCAGTCCGCAGGCCACCATCAGGTTCAGAATGCCGATCTTGCCGTCTGCCAGCTTGTCGGCGGAAATTTCCGTGGTGGGCATGTTGGCATCGTCACCGCCGCCCACAAACAGCGCTTTGGCGGCGGCTCTGGCCTTTTCGGCCTCTTCCTCGCCATGAACCATCCTGGTCAGCTCAAAGGCGAGGATTTCCTTGGCCTCGTTGAGCTTGGCGTCCGCCCAGGTGTCCATCTCGTTGATCTGCTCCAGGGGCAGGAAGGTCAGCATCCGGATGCACTTCATCACGTCGGCATCGCCCACGTTCCGCCAGTACTGGTAGAATTCAAAGGGGGACGTCTTGTTGGCGTCCAGCCAGACGGCGTTTCCGGCGGTCTTGCCCATCTTGTTGCCCTGGGAGTCCGTCAGCAGCGTGATGGTCATGCAGTGAGCGTCCTTGCCCAGCTTCTTGCGGATCAGCTCGGTGCCGCCCAGCATGTTGCTCCACTGGTCGTTGCCGCCGAACTGCATGTTGCAGTTATAATGCTGGAACAGGTGGTAGAAGTCGTAGGACTGCATAATCATGTAGTTGAATTCCAGGAAGGACAGTCCCCGCTCCATGCGCTGGCGGTAGCAGTCCGCCCGGAGCATGTTGTTGACGGAGAAGCACGCGCCGACTTCCCGCAGCAGCTCCACGTAGTTGAGGTTCAGCAGCCAATCGGCATTGTTGACCATCTGCGCCTTCCCTTCGCCGAACTCGATGAAACGCTCCATCTGCTTCTTGAAGCACTCGGCGTTGTGGTTGATGTCCTCCTTGGTGAGCATTTTCCGCATGTCGGTACGGCCGGAGGGGTCGCCGATCATGGTCGTGCCGCCGCCGATCAGGGCGATGGGCTTGTTGCCCGCCATTTGCAGACGCTTCATCAGGGTCAGCGCCATGAAGTGGCCGGCGGTCAGGCTGTCGGCGGTGCAGTCAAAGCCAATGTAGAAGGTGGCCTTGCCGTTGTCGATCATTTCCCGGATTTCTTCCTCGTTGGTCACCTGAGCGATCAGTCCCCGGGCAACCAGTTCGTCATACAGTTTCATATTTTTCATTTTTCCTTTCTTATTGCGCTGCGCCGCAGGTGATGAATGTGATCAGAGCCGCGCGCAGAATATTGACGTTTGTTTCTTCCAGAACGGTGTCTTTGGGCGTGTGGATGCGGGATAAATACAGGATTTTCCCCTTTTTCCGCAGTGCGCAGATACCCACGCCGTAAGGGAAATTCGCCTGATCGGAGGGGTTGGCGGAAAAGCCCTTTTCGTGAACCAGCACGTCCTTTTTCCCAAAATAACCGCAGGCTTTATAGAGGGAAGTCAGCTTTTTCCGGTCTTTTTTCAGCTTTTTCGTAGGAAACATGCGGATATGGTCTCCGTCTCCCACGCAGTCCAGATTGAGAACGAGCTGGCCGTCCGACGCTTTTTTATGCGCCTTGCGGTAGGCGGCGGAGCCGATCAGCCCCGCTTCCTCCAGATCGAACAGGACGAAGCAGACCTTGCCCCGCTGGCTTTCCGGCAGGGAACGGGCAATTTCCAGCAGCGTGACCACGCCGGAGGTATTGTCGTTGGCATTGTGCTTGTTGGCGGGGCCAATCAGCATCAGGGCAATCAGCACCCACACGCCAATAATCCACACATAGTACCCCGCGTCGAAGCTCCCCGCCAGCAGCCCTGCCAGCGCCCCCGGAATCGCCGGGGCAAAGAGCATCAGCAGCACCACGACCAGCTGATACCCTATAAACGCCCAGAAATTGCAGGGTGCAATCAGATTGGGGATGGGCAGCCGGGCGCAGGTGTCATAGTGGGCGGTGATCAGGTACTGCGCCGTCTCCGGGTCGCCAATCACCACGTTCCGGCAGCCGAAGCTTCCCTTTTCGACGGTTGGCGAATAACCGAACTGCTTTAGATAAGACTGCGCCGCATCCCGGAATTCCTGCTTCTGCTGTTTGCTTTTCCGCACGGGAAACGCGGTCAGGACATCCATGGGTCGTGTCAGCATAATATCCCCTCCTTTTTATGGAAAAACGCCCTCTATCCCAACGGATAGAGGGCGTAAAATACGCGGTACCACCTCTAATTCGGCACTTTCTCACGAAAAATGCCCTCACGGCGTCCAGCAACGCCTCTCGCTGTACCGGGCGAACCCCGTCCTTCCCTACTTCTGCGTTTCAAATTTCAGAAAGGCCACTCCGGGAGGTATTTCGGCGCTTTTCCCCACTGCCTTGCACCAACCGGCAGCTCTCTGGCAGGAATCGGGCGCTTACTTCTTCCCATCACTGTGTTACTCGCTTTATCCTAACAAACAGAACAAAATTTGTCAAGGGTAAACTCGCATAAATTCTTCGCAGACCACCGGCATGTCCTCGTCAAAGGATAGTCCCTCGTCATTCATTTCCCGGGTAAAGAAGTCCCGATGCACTTTCCGCCAGGATTCCAGGCTCCAATCGTCCTCCCCTTCCCGGAAAGTGTGATCGGCGCTGACCTCCCGGAACGGCACAACATACACCTTCGTCGTGCGGATGATGCAAACCGCTTCGTCCTTCCCGTCCAGAATGATGTTGTACTCCCCTACCTTGGGAAGCGGCTCCTGCTCCAGCTCGTAAAGGGGGTAGGCCGAGGCCGTCGCGGTCTTGATGTCCTTCAGGACAAGCTCTGCCAGCGCGTCCGGCGCGCCGCCGAACGCCCAGTCTTCGTAATCCGCCTGAACGCCGGATTTTTCGCAATAGCGTTCCCACATTTCCGCTGCATTCATTATCGTTATCCTCTCAGCATTTCTTCCGCGCTTTTCAGCGTGGTTTCGGTAATCGTCGCGCCGCCGATAATCCGCGCCAGCTCCCGCTTTCTGCCCTCCAAGTCCAGGGGCGTCACGGAGGTGTATGTCCGTCCGTTCCGCTCCTGCTTGGCGATGAGCAGATGGTTGTCCGCCAGCGCCGCCAGCTGGGGTAGATGGGTGACACACAGCACCTGTTTGTGGGCGGCGACGCTTTTCAGCTTCTGAGCGACCTTCTGGGCAGCCCGACCGGAAACGCCGGTGTCCACCTCGTCAAAAATCAGGGTCTCCACCTGGTCTTTTTCCGCCAGAACGTTTTTCATGGCCAGCATGATTCGCGCCAGCTCGCCGCCGGAGGCCACCTTGCTCATGGGCTTCAAAGCTTCGCCCGCATTGGCGGACATGTAAAACGCCACGGCATCCGCGCCGGTGGAAGACAACTCCGTCTCCCGGAATTCGCAGGAAAACTGCACTCTCGGCATATCCAGCTGGGTCAGCTCTGTCAGGATGCGCTCCGACATGGCCTTCGCCGCCGTTTTCCGGTTTTCCCGGAGGGCGATCGCCGCGTCCCAGGCGGCTTTTTCCGCCTTTTGGAGCTTCCCTTTCAGCCGTTCCAGATGGTCGTCGGCAAATTCGATGTCGTCCAGCTCTTTTCTCGCGCTGTCCAGATAGGCCAGGATGTCCTCACAGGTCGTGCCGTATTTCCGGCGCAGCTTGTGAATCACGTCCAGCCGGGACTCGATCTGTTCCAGCTCGTCGGCGGAATAGCTCAAGCCATCCCGGGCGTCCCGAACCTCCTCGGCGGCGTCCTGCACCTGATACATCAGGTCCGCCACCCGCTCGTGGAGGGCGTTGAAGCTGTCGCTGAACCGGGACAGCCGGGCAAGAGCATACTCCGCCTGGGCAAGCAGCCCGGCGGCGCCGTCGGTATCGTCCCCGCCATAGAGACATTCCACGGCCGTTTCCATGCCGTTGCTCAGCTTTTCGGCGTTTTGCAGAATCTTCCGCCGGTCTTCCAGTTTTTCGTCCTCCCCGGGTTCCAGTTCCGCTTTTTCAATTTCCGCGATCTGGTATTTCAGGGTCTCCATGCGGCGCAGCTTTTCCCCTTCGTCCATGGTCAGGCGGTCGATTTCCCGCCGCAGCTTCGCCACCGCTTCGTATTTTTCTCCGTAATCGCTCCGAAGCGTCTCGTTCCCGGCAAAGGCGTCCAGGAAAGCCAGGTGGTTGTCCTCGTCAAACAGGGACGCGGAATCGTGCTGGCCGTGGATGTTGATGAGCTGGATGCCCAGCTTCCGCAGAATGGACACGGTGACCAGGCTTCCGTTGACCCGGCAGACATTTTTCCCGTCCAGGAAAATCTCCCGCTGGACGACGGTCTCCGGGTCGTATTCCACGCCGTTGTCCTCGAACCACTGTAGCTTGGGAACGCCGGTAAACACCGCCCGGACGGTGGCCTTATTCGTCCCGGTTCGGATCATGTCCCGGTACGCCCGCTCGCCGAGAATCGCGGAAATCGCGTCAATGACAATGGATTTACCCGCGCCGGTTTCGCCGGTGAGGACGGTAAATCCCCCGTCGAAGGAAATATCCGCGCTTTCAATCACCGCGATATTTTCAATATGCAGAAGGCTCAGCACGGTTATTCCCCCTCTCAGCCGTTTATCAGGCTCTTGATCTCGCCGCAGAAGGTCGCGGCGGCGTTGGTATCCCGCATGATGACCACCACCGTGTCGTCACCGGCCAGGGTTCCCAGCACCACGTTCATATTCATGGCATCCAGCGCGGAGGCCGCCGCGTTGGCCAGTCCCGGGAGAGTGTGGATGACGATGAGGTTCTGGGCATAGTCAAAGCTGGTGACGCACTCCCGGAAAATGGTGTTCAGCCGCCCCGTGAAGGCACTGGGTACCTCCCTGGCCGCCGTCGTGTAGCGGTAGGTGCCGAAGCTGGTCAGCTCTTTGACGATCCGCAGCTCCTTGATGTCCCGGGAAATGGTCGCCTGGGTGCTGGTAAAGCCCGCTTCCTGCAGCTCCTTAAGCAATTGCTCCTGTGTTTCCACGTTTGTTGTGGAGATGATCTCCATAATTTTTGCCTGTCTCTTCGATTTCAAACCCGGTCACCTCTTACACTTTCTTAAATTTCGCGTTGACCACATCATAAAAACTGCGGTCCTTCAACCGAACCAGTTTCGTTTCCAGATGAGATTTCTGAACCGTTACCACATCGCCCAGATTCAGCCGGAACGCCCTGCCGCCGTCCACGGAGACGTAGGCGTTGCGCCGGGCGTTGCGCACCATTTCCACGGTGACCACCCGCCGGTCGGACGCCACGATGCACCGACTGCCCACCTCATGGGCGCAGATGGGCGTAATGATGATGTTGTTCGCCTCCGGCTCCACAATGGGACCCCCGGCGGAAAAGCTGTAGGCGGTGGAGCCGGTGGGCGTCGCTACGATCACCCCGTCGCCGCCGCACTCCATGGCCTGCACGCCGTCGCATTTTACGGAAAGATGCACAATTCTGGCGATCGCCCCCTTGGTGATCACCGCGTCGTTCAGACAGATGTCGTGGAACAGAATGTCCCGGCTGCGCTGCACCGTCACGTCCAGCATCATGCGCTTTTCCGTGGTGAATTCCCCGGTGGCCAGCATGGAAAGCTTTTCCAGCTCGGTGCTTTCCAGCTCCGCCATGAAGCCCATGGTGCCGATGTTCACGCCGAGAAGGGGAACGCCCCTCCGGGTCGCCGCCTTGGCCATGTGCAGAATGGTGCCGTCGCCGCCGAAGCAGATCACCAGCTCGGCATTGGGCAGCTCCCGATCCAGCCGGGAAAAGCGCAAATCTTTCGGCAGCTCGTAATTGCGGTCTACCTCAAAGGGCAGGCATAATTTGGGCTGAATGCCCGCGTTCCTCAGAATCTGCATGGCGTTTCGCATGGTCTGGAAGTTCCTGTCCCGGTAGGGATTGGGGGTCAGAATGACATTTTTCATGAATTTTCCCCCTTGTCCAGCGTCTGATGTGCCGATTCCACCACCAGCGCCGTATCCGGCCGAATGCCGTCCGCATCGTCCAGCGTCAAATGCGCCAAAAATTCGATATTTCCCTCCGGCCCCTTCACCGGGGAGAAGGTCAGGCCGAGAATTTTGAATTGCAGCTCGTCTGCCAGGGCGACGAAATTGTCCAGCACCTCTTTGTGGGTGGATTTCTCCCGTACAACGCCCTTTTTGCCCACCTTGTCCTTCCCCGCCTCAAACTGGGGCTTGATGAGACAAAGCACCTGCCCGGTGGGCTTCAACAGATTTTTGATCACAGGCAGAACCAGCTTTAACGAAATAAAGCTCACGTCCACCACGGACAAATCCAGCGGCTCCCCCAGCTGCTCCGGGGTGACATAGCGGATGTTGGTGCGCTCCATGACCACGACTCGCGGGTCGGAACGAATTTTCCAGTCCAGCTGGCCGTAGCCGACGTCGATGGCGAACACCTTTTTCGCCCCGTGCTGCAACAGACAATCCGTAAATCCACCGGTGGACGCGCCGGAATCGCTGCACACACAGCCCTCGGTTTTTACGCCGAAGTCCCGCAGCGCCTTTTCCAGCTTCAATCCGCCCCGGCTGACGTAGGGGCACGCCGCGCCCCGCACCTCAATTTCCACCGTTTCCTCGTAGGAAACGCCGGGCTTGTCGGCCTTCTGGCCGTCCACGTATACAAGACCGCTCATGATCACGGCCTGCGCCTTGGAGCGGCTGTCCGCAAGGTTCCGCTCCGTCAGCAGAACATCCAGCCTCTTCTTTACCTTCACTTAGGACAGCACCCCCTGGGTAAAATTCGCGATGGACTCCCCGTCCAGACCGTAGTGCCGGTACAGTTCCTTCGTCGAGCCGTGGGTAACGAAGTCCGCACCCAGATCGACGCCGTCCACCCGGCAATCCGGGCATAGCTTCCGCAGCTCCCAGGCCAGCGCCTCCCGGATGCCGGAGCCGGTGCAGACCTCCTCCGCCACGATCACGCAGCGGTTTTCCGACATTTCCGCGAGAATTTCCCGTGTGGGCAGGGCGGACACCGTCAGAAGCCGCAGAACGGTCGCTTCAATGCCCCGCCGGGACAAAATTTCCGCCGCTTCCAGGACATTATCCAGCATGGAACCATAGGTCACCAGCGTTACGTCCCCGCCCCGGCGGTGGCAGCACAGAAGCCCTTCCGCTTCCACGTTTTCGCCGGGCTGCCATGCGGAGTCCCGGTAGCTGCCCTCCCCGCCCCGGGGATAGCGGATTGCCACGGGGCCGTTGTATGTTTCCGCCGCCCAAGAAAGCATATCCTTTTGTTCGGCAAGGCTGGCGGGCGTAAGGATCAGCATACCCGGCACCTGCCGCAAAAATCCGACGTCAAACACGCCGTGGTGGGTAGCACCGTCGTCCCCCACAAGCCCCGCCCGGTCTATGGCGAGGATCACATGCAGGTGCAGCAAGGCGATGTCCTGCATGATCTGGTCATAGGCGCGCTGCAAAAAGGTGGAATAAATCGCCGCCACCGGCACCATTCCCTGCTTGGCAAGGCCGCCTGCCATGGAAATCGCGTGTTCCTCCGCAATGCCCACGTCAAAGAAGCGTTTGGGATATTCCCGCATGAATTTGAGAAGCCCCGTGCCCCCCGGCATGGCGGCCGTAATCGCGCAGATCCGGTCGTCCTCCCGGGCAAGCTCCATCATGGTCTCCCCGAAGGAATCGGCATAGGATTTGACTTTCGGCGCCAGCTTTTTCCCGGTTTCCGGGTCAAATGCCCCGATTCCGTGGAATTTTGCCGGGTCTTCCTCGGCAAACCGGTAGCCGCAGCCCTTTTTCGTGACCACATGCACCACCACCGGCTCCGCCAGATCCCGGGCGGTCGCAAGCAGCGAGATCAGCCCCGGCAGGTCGTGGCCGTCCACAGGCCCCAGATAGGTAAAGCCCATATTTTCAAACAGGGACGCGGGCAGCAAAAACCGCTTCAGCCTGTTTTTCAGCCGCCGGGTCACCCGGTACGCCGCTCTGCCAATGGCAGTCTTCTTCATGATTTCCCGGTACCGGCGCTTGGCCTTCAGATAATGCCCGCTGGAGCGCAGCCGGGACAGGTGCCGGGACACACCGCCCACGTTCCTGCCGATGGACATTTCATTGTCGTTGAGGATAATGACCATCGGCTCGCCGCTCACCGCCGCGTCGTTCAGCCCCTCATAGGCCATGCCGCCGGTGCAGGCGCCGTCGCCGATCAGGGCGACCACATTATAGTCCTGATGCAGAAGCGTTCTCGCCCGCGCCATGCCCAAGGCGATGGAAACAGAGCTGGAAGCATGTCCCGCCACGAAGGCGTCCGTATTGCTCTCCGAAGGCTTGGGAAAACCGGACAGGCCGCCGTACTGCCGCAGATGCGGAAAATCCGCCTGGCGTCCGGTCAGCAGCTTATGCACATAAGACTGATGCCCCACATCAAAAACCAGGCGGTCTATCTCGGTATTAAAAACGGTTTCGATGGCCACGCTCAGCTCCACCACGCCCAGGTTTCCGGCCAGATGTCCGCCGGTTTTGGAGACGTTGGAGATCAAAAAGTCCCGGATTTCCCCACAAAGCTGGGTTCTCTGCCGGTCATCCAGCGCAGTAAGGTCGTCATGGCCGTTGATTTTCTGTAAAATGCTCACGTTCGACACAACCTAACATATTACTTTTTCTTTTTACCGTGCAGGCCATTCAGGGCATGAAGCACTCTGCCCACCATGTGAACGATCTGCGTGCAGGAATTGACGGCGAAGGTCTTGCCGATGGCCTTGCCGCCCACGGTCAGCCCCGCCACGAGAGCGGACATGACCAGAGAAACGCCCCGCGGCCAGCCTACCTCCACCCGGGTGAGGATCAGCGCCGCAATGGTCGCCGACGCGCTGCCGGAGACAACGCCGCAGATGTCGCCCACCACGTCGTTGCAGATGGAGCTGACCCGCTCCGCGTTGCGCAGGAGCCGGATGGCCTCCTGGGAACCCGGCACCTTCCGGGCGGCCATGGAATGAAAGGGCTTTTCATCCGCCGTGGCCACCGCCATGCCGATGATATCGAAAACAATGCCCACCATCACGATGGCAAGCAGAATGAGAAAGGCCACGGGAAGGCTGCTGCTGTCCATCACCTCGTCCGAGACCAGGGAAATGATGCCGGAAATGACAACCGTAGATAAGAAAACGGTGACGACCCAGCGGATCGTCTTATGCCGCTGCCGTTTGGCAGCCTCAGGGTCGGTTTTCGCCACGAAAACAGTCTCCTTCTGAGAAATATAGTAAATGAAAAAACGGTGGCAGGCAGAGTAAATCTTACGGCTTAGGTCGGGTTGTTTTTCACCGGATGAAACCTGCCGTTGCCGCACAGGCCGTTTCCATTTCATTCATCCGCCCAAGTGTTGCCATGATAATGGGTACCCGATTGCCACTTAGTCCGTACTGCAATCCCCTGCCTGCCCTTTTACGACAGCCTAGGTGTTTTCCACAACGGAGGAAACCATGGTCTTAGCCTCTTTTGCAGAAATGGTTTCCAGAAGCGATGACAGCAGCCGCTATGGCCATAGCGGCCGGCTGTCTGGTCTCCTTTTCCCGCATTTCCACGCAAGGCAGGCTACGCTGCACGCAGCACACGATTCTGTGCACCGCCTTGCAGGTTCATACCTGATTCGTACGCGATCGGAGCCACCAAAGGGACTTCAACCGTCGTCGCACAAGCTTCAAGTCTCCACGGAAACCGGGTCGTATGCGTCATGCCGTTGCGCGCGCCCGGAATCCTTAACCCCCAGCATCCACCCGAAACTGGGCGTAACAAGCAAACACCAGGGACTTCATCGATGTGCCCTTCAAAGGATTTTTAGGCCCTTCCTGGAAGATGGCCACCCCGACTAGGATACTGCACCGTTTAACTTGTATATTAGCATACTTTCCGTGAATATACAAGTATTTTTTCAATAATTGTATATTCTTTTCTGTTTATTCACAAACGCGGGGGTTCCCCTTTGCAAAACCAGTCCTCCACGATATCCTTGTGGGTGATTGCGATTTGGATGTCCCCGATTTCCTCCCGGCTGAAAAAGCGAAGGGCCTTGGATTCTCTGCTGATGTGCATTTCCGGCTCCTCCGCCAGCTCCAGCGCGTACACCACGATCACCATGCGCCAGATGCTGCCGTCCCGGAAGGCGGCGATCCGGCCGGGGTTGTCGTACACCGCCAGCTTCCGGAACCGTTCCGGGGCGATGCGCAGTCCCAGCTCCTCATAGACTTCCCGGACGATGGTCTGCCGCCCGGTCTCCCATTTCTTGCAGCCGCCGCCGACCAGCCCCCAGACGTCGGAATCGCTGCGCTTTTCCAGCAGCAGACGGTTCTTGCAGGTGATGATGGCGTTTGCCCCCAGACGGGCGGGCATGGTGGTTTTCGGCGCACCCTTGGGGTCGCCGTTGTAAAAAGTCACGATTGTCATAGTGCTTCCTCCCGAGAATCTTCTTCCCTATCATACAACAATTCCCCGGTGATTTCCACCCCGAAAAATCAGTACACCCTGTCCATCAAACACCAGCAGTGGGCGCGGATGGCGTATTTCAGGGCAAACTGCCATTGCCGCCCGTCCGCCGACCCACGGCACAGAAATATTCTCGCTTCCACGCCTACATAGGGAATTTCCTTCACGCTGATGATTTCGTCAATATTCACCCGGATAAGCCCCTGTTCCTCGTCCTCCACCCGCAGCCGCAGCGGGCGGATCTCCCCGTTGGCGCTGCATACCGAAATGACATCCACCGGACACGTTTTTTTCACCATCGCGCCCACCTCCTTTTGTTTTTGCCATTGTAGCACATTTGTTCGATATATGCAAGCGGAATTTTCTGGTTGCGTCGCCGCCCGGGGTCTGGTATAATAGGAAAAGAAAAAATATTGGGAGAATCGCTATGCTGAAATACCCCTGTCTTGTCCTCGACCACGACGATACCGTCGTGCAGAGCGAGGCCACCGTCAATTATCCCTTCTTCTGCTACATTCTCGATCAGTTCCGCCCGGGGACGAAAATCACCCTCCATGAGTACGCCGAGGGCTGCTTCCGTCTGGGCTTTGCCGACATGTGCCGGAAGTGGTACCACTTCACCGAGCAGGAGATCGTGGACGAATACCACGGCTGGCAAGAATACATCGTCGATCACATCCCCGCCCCCTTCCCCGGCATCGGGGACATCATCCGCCGCCAGAAGGAAGCCGGGGGCAAAATCTGCGTCGTTTCCCATTCCTGCATCCAGAACATCACCCGGGACTATGAGACCCACTTTGGCATCCTCCCCGACGACATTTACGGCTGGGACTTACCGGAGGAACTGCGCAAGCCCAGCCCCTGGCCGCTGGAGCAGATCATGGCAAAATACGGCTATACCCAGTCCCAGCTGCTGGTGGTGGACGATGTGAAGCTCGCTTGGGAAATGGCGCGAAGCGCCGGTGTCCCCATCGCCTTTGCCGGTTGGGGTCGGAGGGATTGTCCGGAAATCACGGAGGAAATGACCCGGCTGTGCGATTTTTCCTTTGCTTCCACGAAGGATTTGGAACAGTTTCTGTTTGACGGGGTGTAGCGGCAATCTTCCGGATTGCGTCTGCTGTAAGGGGAAACATTTGCTTTCCGGGGCGGTATAATCCCCTTGACAGTTATGGTATAATGACCGTAGAATCGTGCAGGGGGTGAGACATCTGGAAAAGGCAAGCGTAAAGGTCATGGCGCGGAACCGGGAAGCCTATCACGAATACTTTGTGGAAGAGGAAATCGAAGCAGGTATTGAACTGGTTGGTACCGAGGTCAAGTCCATCCGGGCAGGCACGCTGAACCTGAAGGACGCTTGGTGCGGTATCAAGGACGGCGACATGCTCTTGAACCAGATGCACATCTCCCCTTACGACCACGGCAACCGCTTCAACGTTGACCCCCGCCGCCCCCGCCGACTGCTATTGCATAAGCGGGAGATCATGCGGCTCTACGGCAAGGTCAAGCAGGACGGCTACGCTCTGATTCCCCTGTCCGTTTATTTCAAGGGCAGCCGGGTAAAGGTCAAGGTCGGGCTGTGCAAAGGCAAAAAGCTATACGACAAACGACAGGCTGCGGCAGAAAAGGATGCCAAGCGTCAGATCGACCGCGCCATGAAGGAGAGAAATCAATGAATCCCACATTTAAGATCACCATGGAAAACGGCGGCGTCATCGAGGGCGAGCTGTACCCCGACAAAGCGCCCCAGAGCGTCCGCAACTTCATCGACCTGTGCAGCCACCATTTTTATGACGGTCTGATCTTCCACAGAGTCATTCCCGGCTTCATGATCCAGGTCGGCTGTCCCGAAGGCACCGGCATGGGCGGCCCCGGCTACTGCATCAAGGGCGAGTTCTTCTTCAACGGCGTCAAGAACGACCTGAAGCACAAGCGGGGCGTTCTCAGCATGGCGCGTTCCTCCTCCCCCAACTCTGCGGGCAGCCAGTTCTTCATTATGCACGCCGACGCCAAGCATTTGGACGGTCAGTACGCCGCCTTCGGCAAGGTGACCTCCGGTATGGACGTGGTGGACGCCATCGCCTCCGTCCAGACCGACCGCAACGACCGTCCCCAGGTGGAGCAGAAGATCGCCTCCATCACCGTGGACACCCACGGCGAGACCTACCCGGAGCCGAATAAGCTCCCCGATCCTTACGGAAGATTCTAAGACAGCTATCCGCTGCAAGATGCCAATGGTATTTTGCAGCCTCCCATGGGGCCGTACTGGTTTCGACGGGGGTAGTGAGGCTGGAATAGCGGGCCGTGGCGCCTGGCCACGATAAAACGGGCAATTTCTTAAATTTAACTGACAACAATACTGTTGCCCTGGCTGCCTAATTAGGCGCCCATCCGCCCCGGGAGTTCCGCTGACCCGGGCTCGGGTGTGATTTAAGCGGAGAACGTGGGTATGGTAAGCTTTGCCCATACCACGCATCATGAAGCTACCGATTCCCGTAGGGTGTTTGTTCCCGCCGGGGAAAGGGAATGCAAATAACAAACTGCGCCCGGAGAAGTTCTTTCCAAGTTGCTTTCGGACAGGGGTTCGATTCCCCTCGGCTCCACCAGATTCACCCAAGCCCAAGCCAATTTGGGCTTGGGTTTCATTATGCCCTTTTCGTCTGGATTTGTTTTTCTTTTCTTCTTTTCTATGTACTTTCACCAGAATATCATAACCGTATTGTCCAATTTTCCCGGTTTGATATTTTGGCAAAATATTGTCGCTCATTTTTTCGATATAAAATGTATGTAACCCGCCAAGTGCGGGTTCGTCTTTTGTCTCAGATGGGTTCAAAAGGTTTGTTGGGACATTGTTCAGATGAATTTCCACATAATCAGGGAATACAACGACTCTGTCCAGATACAGGTTGATGATCTGTTCCATCTGTGGCAAGGTGCCATTGTGGAACATTTTCTGTGCCTGACGAAATGCTGTCAGGATGCCCTCCTCGTCTAATTCACTTTCCTCGGTGCTTCGTTCCTCCTCCTGAATCTGAACATCCAGCAGCTCTTTCTCCCATTCCAACTGGGTAAGCTGGGTTACCAGCGCAGCACTGCCCGTATTGGCAATGATATTGACAATGTTGGTAATCTTCTGCTCCACAGTTTTCAGGTTCTGCCGAAGGGTACGAATCTTGTCTTTATCCTCCCCTTCCTCCTGCTGGCTCAGTTCCCGATATGCCCGCACAATATCCGGAATCCGGGATTCATCAAAAACTGTTTCCTCTATCTTTCGCAGCACCAGTTCTTCCAGCGGTTGCTGCCGCACATTCTGGTTTCTGCAAATCCTTGCTCCATGATTATTGCGATTGTTGCAGGCATAAGTCCCGACAACCTTTCTGTCCTTGCCAGTCTGCATGGAGTCGCCGCAGTATCTGTGGCCACACAGACCACAAAACACCAAACCAGTCAACAAATAGTTCCGTTTGCTTTTTTGCCGTCTGTGGCGCTTTCTACTGGCGAGAATCACCTGAACACGTGCAAAGGTTTCGTCATCCACGATCTTGGGCATCCCGCCGGGAATACGGATCTGATCCTCAATGGGCTTGTCCAGGTGATTGTTCCGCCGCCCCAGCTCGTCTTTACTTGCAGCCCTGCTGAACACATAGACGCCGTTATACTTTTCATTCCGCAGCATCTCATACGAGGTTTCCTTAGAGAAGGTATTGCCCAGCCGGGTGCGATATCCCATGGAATTCAGCTTATTCAAAACCACATTATATCCGCAGCCGTCAGCCACATCCCGGAAGATCATCCTGACGGCTTCCGCTTCATAGTCATTGATGATATATCTGTGGGTCTGGGGGTCTACCCGGAAACCATAAGGAATCCAGCCACCAATGTAACGACAATCCATAGCCGATTCTCTCATTCCTTTCATGACCTCACGGGCCAGATTCTTGGAGTAGTATTCGCTCATGCCCTCCAGCACGGATTCCAGGATGATGCTCTCCGGGCTGTCGTCCATCTGCTCCAGAACAGACAGAAGCTGCACACCGTTCTTTTTCAGCTCCCGTTTGTAGTAGGCGCTGTCATAACGGTTCCGGCTGAATCTGTCCAACTTATGGACGATGGCAAAGTCGAAGTCCCCCTCTCTGGATGCCGCAATCATCTTCAGAAACTCCGGGCGGTCATCCGTAGTCGCGGATTTTGCCCGGTCACAGTATTCGTGAATGATGACGATGGAATTCCGGCTGCAATACTCGTGCATGGCACGGAGCTGGGCTTCAATGGATTCTTCCCGCTGGTTGTCCGAGGAAAAACGGGCATACAAAACCGCTCTGGGGGTCACTCCCCTGTTTCTTAACCGCTCAACGACTGTCATATGTTTTCACTCCTTAAGTTATGTTCCCGGTCTGGGCAGTCAGTTCCCTGAGAATCTTCGCAAGGACAAGGGTAAAATCCACATTCTCATTTTCACTGGCAATGTCCAGAATTTTCCGGGTTGGTTCGATGCCGGACGCATACAAATCACTCTTGCGGATCGTATAGACAAGCATGATTGACCTCCTTCATATTATAAAAAAGAGAACGATTTGACAAAGGTGCGAACCTGCTTACCGGCCTTTATGCCGAGGGGTGATTTCATAATCAAATCCAGCCCTCTGGTTGCAGTAGGTACACAACTCCTTCTCAACTGCGATAGGATTCACCCGTCGCAGAAAATAAGCACCTGAGCCGTAGAAATTCTCGGCGCAGGTGCTGCATAAGCACAGTATCAATTTTTCAGGGGTTGTGGGAATCAGGCCAATGCTGATGGCCAGCGCATGATTGAGTCCCTTGAGTTCCCCCTCAGACAGCTTTCCGATGTACTGAACCAGCCGGGTCTTGTCCACGGTTCTGATTTGCTCCAGCATGACCATGGAGGGCTGCACAAGTCCGCTCCCCGGCTTCAGATGGTAGTGGGTGGGCAGATTGGCTTTGGACTTAATTTGCGTGGAAATCGCCGCCACGATGGTGGTGGGACTGTGCCTGTTGCCAACATCGTTCTGGATAATGACCACCGGACGATAGCCGTTCTGCTCGGAACCAACCCCCGTACCAAGGTCTGCGTAGTACAGTTCTCCTCTGAGATATGTGCTTTTCATATGATTAGCGCCTATTAGGAAAACACACTGTCAAAGGGGTTTGTAGCGGGGGTTAGCCCGCTACTGCGGTATCTTCCGTAGTGTTGATTTCAATGTACTCGG
>ENA-OPCP01000411-OPCP01000411.1-human-gut-metagenome-genome-assembly--contig:-NODE-411-length-38157-cov-7.417537_pt1 | contig 38157 bp, 65 predicted proteins | sample MGYA00241563_ERZ501477 | MGnify/ENA primary metagenome ERZ501477 (study PRJEB25962, sample SAMEA2042572) | human gut metagenome | biome: human gut; feature: human-associated habitat; material: faeces... | reverse complement strand
GATTCGAGTTCTGTTGTCTCCACCAAATCGCTACTTATGAGTAGCAACAAAGAAATCCCCGAAACGCCTTGACTACCAAGTGTTTCGGGGATTTTTTGTGTCTATCTTTGGCTAGCTTAAAAAACTGAAAACAGCCTATTTGGATGCATTAGGTGGTGGAAAAGGTGGTGGAACATTTTCGCCTATCTCCCTGATTGATAAGGGTTCTCGTGCTTGGTTTGCAATGAATAAATTTTCCTCATAACCCCAGCATAAACCCTTGGGTTTACGGCGTGCAGTGTATCCATTAGGTCATCTATGATAGACCACACTCCAGAAGCGTCTCGTTCAGACACCGCCTGCAGGAACTCACTGTCCCCATCTATTGGGAGTTCATAGCCAGATGACGATGCAGCAGAGCGCTCCTGCTCATAACCACCTAAATCTGGTGATTCTGCTTGATCCATCTGGTTTCGGATGGTATACAGGTCAGCCAGTTTTGCATAGGCGGGATAACTGCTCTCACCATATTCTAGACGGGCAATCTCAATGTCTATCTCTTTGCGGTCAAGCAAAGGGGGCACCCCCTATCAGTCCCGCTCCAACTCAGCCATAAACCGGCGGATCGCCTCACGCTCACGCTCGCTGGTCGCGCTATCCATCATACCGCGGGCCTGCTCCATCATGGCCTCTTTGGCATCATGCCGGCTATATCCGCCCATCCGCCCGTCACGGCCGTAACCACCACGCCCATCTCTGGAGTAATGGCCACGGACATAATGCTTGCCACGGTTTGCATAGCTGGAGCCACGGCCATAATCTCCCTCCCAGTCTCCGGCTTCAGAATAGCCGCCGTCCTCCTCCAGGGCGCAGATCTTGTCGATGTTCTTAATAGTGTCAGTCAGCTTGTGGACGGTCTCCAGGTCCCCAGCGGACATCTCAGGCTTGCGGGCGATCTCCTCCAGCTCCGCCGACAGCATCTCCTTCAGATCATACAGTGCTTTCATGCTATCCTCTCCTTTCAGGCCGTCCGCACGACTTCCATGTTACTGTTGGCAAAGTCAACAGCCTGGGTGCTGGTGTTCCGGGCCGCCACGGTCACGCAGCAGCCGCGGGGGACCTCCACAGACGCGGACACATAGATATTGAAAAAGTTCTCGGCCGCCGCCGGGGTGACAGTAGCGGTAGCGGTGGTCAGCGCCTCACCATTGATGGCAAGGGCGGCGGTAATGGCCTCGACGGTGCCGCCCTCGGGGATGGCGATATTCGCGCCAAAGGCTACCCGGTACCGGGCCTTGCACTGGTTGGTATTGCCGCGCAGCGTGATGAGCCCGCTGCCACCACGATGCACGATGCCGCAGTTGCCGCCGATCACGTCCAGCAGAGGGACGTTCTGGCCAGGGGTTACATTGACGATGGCGGGATTTGCATATTCAGCCATGATATCAGTCCTTTCTAAAGGGGTCAAAATCGACCCGGTTAAAATAAACGGCGAGGCTATTGCCCCGCCGCTGTTGTTGAGATCGGCACGGGGCCGAACAATTTCCAAAATGGAAATAGTCAAGAGCTATGGAGTTTAGCAGTTGCAACCGCAGCCGCCGCAGGGGACCTGTACGGGGGTGGGAGGATTGACCCAGTAGGCGGGCGTGGGGCACTCAGCGCCGGTGCGGCGCAGGATCTCCGCCTTGTTGGCGTCCATAGCCGCCATCAGGACGGCGTTCTGGTTGGCCTGGGAGGCCGCCAGCTTCAGGCCCTGGTTCTCGCTCTCCAGGGAGCGGATGTAGTTCTGATTCAGGGCGTCCAGGATGGCCCGGGAATTGGCGTTCTGGTTGTCGATGATGTCCCGGGTGGTGGTCTGGATGGTGTTGCGGGTGTCGCAGGCCTGGGCGGCCATGTCGTAGCGCACGCCGTCAATGGCCCGCTGGGTGCCGCAGCAGCAGTCCGCCAGCTGGGCGGACAGGTTGCAGAAGCCCCGCTCCACGCCGTTGAAGCCCTGCATCATGCCCATGTTGGTGTTGTTGAACCCGTTGGTCATGGCGTTGGTGATGGCGTAGGTGCTGTCACAAATGCCCTGGGTGATGCCGTCCAGCTTGGTCACAACGGCGGAGTGGTCAAAGCCACGCTGCACCTCGGAGCCTACACCGCCGTTCTGTCCGCCGAATCCGCCGAAGCCGTTACCCCAGCCGCCGAACAGGCCGAAAATCAGGAACAGGATGATCCAGCTGGACCAATCGCCGCCCCACATACCGTTTCCGTTGCCCTGATAGGCGGGCTGAACGGGCATGGTCATCACAGTACCGTCAGAAGAAAGACTCATTGCTTTATCTCCTTTGTAGTTTTATTTTCAAAACCGTGGCCACGGATTTTGAGACTAACTTGCAACTTTTAGAGCAAATATTTAAAGTACACTTTGCTCATTTCCCAAACATCCCTCGGAGGGGTTCAAACATACCCTGCATCTGCTGGGCCTTCTGCTGGGCCTGGTTCAGCTGGTCCTGCGAGAGCTTCCCGCTCTGCACCATCTCATTAATGATGGCGTTGGGGTCCTTGCCCTGCATCTGGCTCATGAACTGCTGGAACTGCTGCATCATGTTGGGCCGGCCACCGCCTCCCATGATACCGAAAAAGGGATTACCCATTGTCCGCGTCCTCCTTTGTCACCCGCTTTGTGGTTTTTCTCTCTGCACTCAGAGCCTCTACACGAGACGCCAGCGCCTCCAGATCTGCTTTTGTGGCAAACTCTATGCCCTGGGGTGGTTGTTCTGCCCTCGGGACGCTGGTGCGCTCCACAAGGTCAAACACCTTGATAGACGGCTTTCCAGATGCGTCCGCCTGCTTGAGGTAGATGGTGGGGGCGTTGCTGTCCCACAGGGCCACAGCGGAGTTGGGTGCCACCAGATAGCCCATGGCCTCCTGCTCCCCGGACACCCACACCATGCTCTGCCCGCCGGCCTGCTGGGGCGGCTGCTGAACGAATTGCTGAGGTTGGTACTGCGCTCCCCGGAGCTGGGCTAGCTGGTCCGGCATGGGCGGCTGGTAAAACTGCGGTTGCTGATAGCCGCTGTAATATGGGTAGCTCATGGGTCATTCCTCCTTACACCAGTAATAGAGAGGGACCTCCCCGCCGGAGTCCCAGGTGTCGTAATAGTCCCCGTCCATGACACACACCACATGACCGGACAGGGACAGGATATAGGTGCCGCTGGGGTGCTCTGCGGCGAAATCCGCCACTGTGTAACAGTCCGGGCACTCGTCGGGGATAACGGCCCGCCGGAAGCCCATCTCTCGGAGGTATGCGCCCCAAACATGGTTCGCCGACGGCATATCGCCCATCAGGAAGCCTTGCAGAGACAGCCCTACATACGTTGTCTCCCAGTTCTGTTTCAGGGCCGTGGAGATGGCCCGAACAGTGCAGTCTCCCACGTTTCGCCCGTCGGGGTTCTCGTTATGCCTGGCCCACATGGCTGGCCTCCAGTGCGATCACATAAGCCTCAAGGCCATCGTCATCCCCCTGGGCTTTGAACCACATAGCTGTCTCAGCGGCGCACTCCTGTGTCATTCCTGCGGCAATCAGCCGCTCGATCATGGTCATATCCACACACGTCCTTTTTCAAAAATCAAAGGAGGATCGTGGGGAGGGCGGCGACGTGTACCAACCCTATATCCCCACGTCCTCCATGGCTATATTGTCGCATAAAAATTCCCCTGCTGGGCGGCGTTTCAGCAGGGGGAGTGTGTTACTTGTGATCAATTTGTGTGATTCTTGCCGCAGCTCGACCTACCTCTTCAAAAATATGTGGGATGTGCCGCGATATGGTGGACCGTTCCCACCCAAGTTCCGCCGCAATGTCAGCCTGCGCCCACTTGTCGATCATATATCTCCGGGCAATCAGGTCATCATCCCGGTGCAAAGCAGCCTCATAAATCGCTTTCTCAAGTTCTGAACGCAAAAGAGACCTCAGAGATTCTGGTATCTTCCCTCTTGCGTTCATCACTGTCACGTCCTTTCTATCTTACTCAACCGCTTCATTGACCATCAGTGCAACTTCTTCCCGGGTCGCAAAGCCGCGTGGTCTGGTCCCGTCGGTAATGCCCTTGGCCTTGGCCTGCTCCAGGCCCTCCTGGGCCCACTGGCTGGCCGGCTCCTTGGCCAGGCGTGTCAGGTAGTTGTCCATCATCGCGTCGAACTGTTCCTGTGTCATCTTTTCCGTTCCTTCCATTGATCGGGCCACATCGGCCCGAAACGTATCCATACTCTTTCCATGGATGGGAAACCAGTGCATCACGTCAGCGTGGTTGCTGGCGATGCCCCGCCGGTAGCCTTCGCTGTGACAGATCACCACCCCATCCGCCTGTGGATCCAGACCATACACTTTGCACAGGTGGGTGGTCAGCTCAACGGCCTCCTGGTACACCGCACTAAAATAGCTGGCGTCCGTTAAGGCGTCCTCGCAGATCTCAAAGGATATATGGGTATCGTTACCACTTCCGAGTTTTCCACGCCCGCAGTGCCATCCCCGGCGGCTCCAGGGTAAGGTCTGCACCACTCCCACATCGCCATCGGCAAACCGCCCGATAAAAGCGTGGACGCAGACATCCAGCCCAGGCTGGTTCCAGTGTGTCCCAGCGGAGTTGATCCCCATCTCGTCATTTCCAGGCACATACCGGGAGACACGGGGGTTGTTAGCCCCCGTGCTGTGGATCATCACCCCGAGTGGCCGGATGGTCCGTCCCTCCTGGTAGCAGTCGTTTCGGATCAGCATCTGCTGACGTAGACGCATCAGTCAGCCGCCTCCTGGGCAGCCTCGCGATCCTCGTCCTCCTGGATGCCAGCCTGCACAGCTGCGGCGAACGCCTCCCGGTCCTGGTCGGCGAATGCGTCCACCAGGGCCTCGTAGTGGCCTCCGATGAACTCGTTGATGCCCTGCTCCGTCATGCCCTCGGGGATGGGGTGGCCCTCCTTGTGGCGGGCCAGGGCAATGGTCAGGTCGGGCAGGTCCAGGTCCTCACAGGTCTGGAAAATGTCATAGATGTAATTGGCGTTCATTTGCGCTCCTCCTCTCATGTTGTCAGTTGTTGTGTTTCACTTGCTCAGTTGCTTGGCCGCCTGGTTGACGCCAGTGGCCGCAAAGCCGCTCACGATGCCCACGGCCAGAGCCGTGACAGGATCCGCAGCCGGGAAATCCGGCACCGCCAGGGCCATGCAGGCAATGCCCAGCAGGCCGCCGGACACGCCGCAGGCGATGGGGATCCACTTGTTGTCCACCCCGGACGCCTTAACCACCTGGCCGATCAGATAGCAGATCACCGTGATGGCCGCCACGCTCGCAATTCCAAAGTCCATACGCTCACCTCCTTTCACAAATCACAGAAAATCGTGCTTTTGTAGCCGCTCGTCGTACACCCTGCCAATATTGGCAATGGCGTGGGTAGCCCGGCTGTTGGGATAATTCGGGTTCCTCTTGCAAAATTTTTCGTAGCCATCGATCTCGGCTAGGATCTCGATGAACTCCTCTCTGGTATGCGGGATATTCCGAATCAATTCGTTATTGAACTGCAAGATCCTGGCCCGGTGCATATCCGCCGCCCGCTCATCGTCGGTCTTGATGTGGTTGTCCAGCTTGATCCGGGTCCGCTCCAGCTCGGCCAGCACCTCTGCGTTGATGGCCCGCCCGATGGCCTTGGCGATGGCGGACCAGGGGTTGATTTTGACGGGGGCGACCTGGATGACCGTCAGCGCCAGGACCACCAGCCCGCCCCCGCCTGTCAATAGCTCCTGGATGCTCAATGTCCGCCTCCTCTGCCTAGCCCGCGGCGGGGGCCTGTGCCTCCCGGCGCAGCTGCTCTCGCTCCTCCTGGGTCAGCCGTCCGGCCTGAACCAGCGCGTCAATGCGGGCATCGTCCCACAGCCGGGGGTAGTATTTCCGGGCCAGCTCGTACACGCTCATAGCTCCACCCCCGTCATAGCAGCCAAAAAGTCCACGTCCGCCCGCAGCCGTTCCGCCTCTGTGGGTTCCGGCTCCGGCTGAGGCGGGAGGGAGGATTTCCACGCCTCCCAGGCCTCGGCGTTCGGTGCCACTGTCACTGCACTGCCCTCTGTGTCAGGATCCGGCTCCCCGGTGATGACCACAAAGCCGTTGTACTGTACCAGCATATCCGACTGCTCATCTGTCAGTGGGATCGCACTGTCAAAGGGCGTGGACTGCGGAGGACTGTATGCTCCCGAGTCATTTGGGATAGGGTCGATATACCACAACATTTCGCTTTCCTCCTTTATCCTATTGCTACCCAGTAATATACGGATCCACTGCTATTCAGCTGAGACCCAGAACGGTCTTTGTCGTAAGAAAAATACCAATAAAATGTCTTTCCATCTTTAGATTTTTTCCCGTATGAGTATCTAGCTTCATCGTTGATATATCCTAGCTCGTAGAAACCATTTCCTGATTGAAATGATTCAGTAAGGGTGTCTGCTACCATGACTGCGTTTCCTTCGGTACTACCACTATAAATAGGTTCATGGTAGTTTACTCCATACGAGTCCACATAGGCTTTTTGCACCATAAAAACGACTTTTGGGGCAAAGGAGAAAGTTAGTTTGTTCGGGCTACTCTCACCCCACGTCCCCGTCCCAGTGTACTTACCATAAGCGACTTGAATTGGTGGACTTGTAAAATTCTTATAAGGGATACCAATATACTCATATTCATATCCACTCACTATTCCACTCTTCGGGTGTGCGTTCGAGTCAGCAGAGAAAAGGTATTCCCACTCACCGATGGTTCCAGTGGTATTTATTCTTCTTCTCCACCAATGGAGGTTATACTTTCCTAGAAACGCAAACACATCGTTGGGGATAGCAGACTCTAGCAACCCATACATTTTAGCAACGGAGTCTTGAAGTAGGTTGGCTTTATTTAACGGTGTCCCTTCTTGAGTCGGTTCGTCTGCACGAACCATTTCATAGGTGTTCTCTTGTCCCAATACAGGGATCAATTTCACCCGTCCTGGATAAGTTGGAACTCTGTCTTGCATACTTAGACCTCCCCGCACTCTACTTCTCCGCTGTAAAACCAGGCAGAGGGCATATTTTTCAGTAACTTATCAATATCCGCTAAAATCTGCTCGATCTCATTGGCGCGAATATAGTCCAGAAGCTCCATGCTCTCCGGCGTGGCCGGCGTAGAGGGCAGGACCGCAATCACGCCTCTCAGTGCCTCCACATTGGAAATATACTGAGCCATTTGCTCCACAGTGGGGTAATAATACCCCTCTTTCCACTCATAGGGATCTACCTCCGGCCGGATCACCTCTGCCCCTGCCGCAAACGCCCCGGACCCAGCATTTTTAAAAAACTGAGCCTCCACTGTGTCATATAAGCCGATCGCGCCAGCCTGGTCCTTACACGGGACCAGATCACGCACCAAACGTGTTTGCTCATAGATCTTACAGGCATACAGGGTCATGCTCGTGTGCTCCTGAGCGGCGGAGGAGCGGTCATTGCAAAAGAGGTACAACGGATATGCCAACTCAAATACAGCCTCACCAAGGGTCAACACCTTGGCCCCATCCAGAGAAATCGCGTTGTGGTTGAAATCCACTGTATGTTCCCTGCCGTCGTTAAGCCCGGTAAAACTCCCGTTTTTTGTACCATAGTGGGCAAAGTTGACGCCCAGGGCAAATCCGTTTGCGGTCCACCCTACGTCTGATCCAAACACAGTCTTGCTGCCGGATTGACTTGTGGACATCCGCAGCTCCACCCGTGTATTGCTGGTTGGGTTGACCCCGGTGTTGATGTATTGGGTGCCGGAGCTTGTGATGGACTCCAACTCCGTATATCCCTCCGGTATCCTCGGAGCCTCTTGCTCCACAGCCTTGATCCTCTGATAACCTGTTGTGCTGTACCCGAGAACCGAAAACTGATTGGCAAGCTCCTCCATCGCCGCTGTGACACGGTTGAGATCCGCCGCCTGATAGATTCCCTTGTCGTTCCGGGTCTCCACATCCGCCTGGGTCCGATCTGTCACCAGAGAACTAAAATCAAAACTCATGCGCCCTCCTTGTCCCAATAGATCACGACGCAGCCGGATACTCCAGCCTGCCCTGCGGTGCCCTCTCCAGGATAGTTGTCGATCTCCCAGTGTGAGCCGACCGGATTCCCTTCGGAATCATAGCTTGGCTCTCTATGGCGGTTGCCCTTGATCCCGCCCAGGCCCTTCGCGCCACCATCTCCAGAGCCGGGGACAGGCTTTTGGACCCCGGTTCGCGCAAAACTATCGCCGCTTGCAATATCCGTATAGCCAAAAGGGAAACGGCTGCCATTTGCGCTGCTGTATTGCCCAAAAACAGCGTCGTCCCCGATCTGGACGCTGAACGACTGCTGCGGATTGATGGATACCGTCCCGGCCCAGACAAGCCCTCCGATGCCATCCACTCCATCCGCTCCGGCCTCATCCCAGGTGCCGTCCGTTCCGGCTGTCCCATCCTCACCTTTGCCCACAAGTATGAGCCGCAGCGCAGTGACGCCCGCCGGGGCCGTCCAGGACCCGCTTTTGGTGAGCACTGCCCGCTCCTGAAACAAGAAGGACCCGTCCGCCTGGAGCAGCCGGCTCTGACAGCCCTGGAGCGCCCCGTCCTGAATTTTGAAGGTCTGCATCATTCTCCGGGCGGTAGTGGCGCGGGACTCATCCAGCCAGATGGTGTCCACGTCTCCGATCTCTCCGGATGGATCGCCCCGCCCTGTGGTCTCGATCAGGTTTCCGCCGTAGCAGCTGAGGATCAGCCGCGCCGCGGTCAGGGCCTGGTCAGAGGTGTGGATGAATGGGTTCTCGATGTTGATGGTCTTTTCACTGCTGGTGCTGTTTCCACTGACCACATATTGAGATCCATCCGCAAGGGTAAAGATAAGGGATGCCACACTCTTGTTGGCTTTCATGGTTGGGTAGGTAGCGAGTGCGGTCAAAATCGTTTTGTTTCCCTGGTTCCATAGAGGCTCCGCTGTCAGGTATCCAGTTTCAGCATCCGCACGGGGAAAAGTGCCGGTCACCATACAGGCCCACCGCAGAATGTCCCCGCACTTCTTTCCGGTCACCGCCGACTTATCTTTTGCTTTTACTGGCTTTTTGGCATAGTCTGGATCGATGTGGTAGCGGCTTTTGAAATTATCCCCCAGTTGGGACACCACAGAGGAGATCCAGCCCTCCAGAGTAGTGGGTAGGGTTGTCGGCGGAAGGTAAGTGCGCTCTGCCACCAGCCCTACAATATCCACCAGAGACCAGTCAATAGACATATCATTGTTGGAGGTTTTCCAGCCGTCTCCGTACTGGTAGTACACTCCAACCTTTTTGTACTCCACTCCGCTGGAAGGCAGTTCGACACCGATCAGCGTTTCAATGCCCTGTCTGTCCTCGATGGAGGCAAATAGCCCATCTTTCTTCCGCGGCTCAAACCGCTTGTCAATGTTATTTAAAGATAGGCTCATTGTTCCATACGGCAGTGTAATGCAGGAAAAATCGGTCTGCTGTGTGGCGTTGAACTCCACCAACATTTTCTCTGTCCACTCCTCATACACGCCGGGTAATATCTCAGCCACCCGCATCCGGCGGCCCGGAAGGCTCCACTTGCTCACCGTTACTCGGATAGCGTCCGGGTTATTGACTGTGAAGCCGCTCAGGCTGACTGTCCGAGTCCTGTTCCCGGTGAACTCCTTTGAGTAGTAGGCCGTTCCACCCTGTTTGACCTCTATGGTGAAAGTATCCGGAACCCCATCCCAATCGTCACCCGGAAAGTAGACAGAACAGGCCTGGAGGATGGATAAATTAGAGAACCGCTCCTCCACCCACACAGCTGTGGGAAAACTCCCATCTGATCCGGAGAGCACATTCCCCACAAATCCAACCTGATCCGCCGCCCCCTCTGCTGGGATCAGGCTGAACTTTCCGTTGAGAACCCACCTGTGGGGCTCCAGGGTGGCGTATGGTGTTAGATCCATAACTCGGTCATACAGTTGGGCCGAATTTGAAAAGTCCGCAGAACCGCTGCTTTCCACACCGGAAAAGACCATGTCCGGGTCGCTGATGTCCACCACAGCCTTGAGGTGAGTCCGTCGGGAAGTGCCCACAATCGCAGCCCTGTACCCCTCTGTTGCGTTAATCATGGGGATCCACCTCTCTCAGAGAGACCGTAAACCCACCCCACACAGGGACGGTGGCCCCTTTATCATCCCGACTCCAATAAAACCTTGGCCGTGTGTACGCTGTCACGAAAAATGTGGAAGTCAGCATCTTATTTTCGTCCGGAATCAGGAAGTTGCAGACGATAGGTTCACGGCTTCCCTTTTTGCAGGCAGAGATCACGCGGTCCTTGTCGGTGTCATTGAAATATCCGTACTGGTAATCAATGACCCATACATCTCCCCGCAGCTCTTTGACCATGTTTCCAGCAATCATTAACAGGTTTCGGCTCAGCGGCTCCTCGTCCACCACATAGGACTCGCGGCGGGTCTCAGGAAGGACAACAGATGCGCCTCCGGAATCTAATATCAGTTGCGTCATACCATTGCCTCCTTACGCCAACTGGGGGTCCGCAATAGGCGTTCCCGCAGCGGAACCCGCCTTGATAAGATAGGGCAGCTGCCAGGTGGCAAACTTTGTGCCGTCCGGCAGAGTGAGGTTGACCGTTAACCCATCGGCAAACCCAGCGTCTGACCCCGCCGCCATACTGTTGATGATGCCGGCGGAGGACACTCCAAGCCCGGAGGAGGCGAAATCCACCGATGCTGCGCCGAAGTCCAGGCCGCGGGTGATGCCGTCCCGGACGCGCCCGAAGGAATCCTCCCAGCCATTGCCCAGCCCCAAGGCCATGTTTTTCCCGATGTCCGCAAACACCCTAGACGGGGAGTGGATACCGAGCAGGTCTTTTGCGCCATCAACGATCCCACCAAAGAAGTCTCCAATTTTCTCCGCGATCCAGGAACCCATGCTCTTGATTCCATCCCACAGGCCCATCACAATGTTTTTCCCGATCTCGAACACACCAGAAACCGCTGAACTAAAGCCACTCAAAATTGCGGCCACCACTTGGGGAAGGACGGAGACCAGATCCGGGATAGCGCTCAAAATGCCGTCAGCCAGTTTGATGAGAAGATCAAATCCAGATCGGATGATTTTCGGGTAGTTGTTCGATAGCGTTGTTGTGATGCTTTTGATGATCTCCGGCAGCCGCGCCACCATGTTGGGAATCCCGGCGATGATGCCGTCCACAAAGTTGAACAGCAGATCCATGCCCTTGTCCAGGATGACCGGCAAATTGACTGTGATAAACGTCTCGAAAGACTCAAAGATAAGTGGAAGCTGCTCCAGCAGCTGTGGGATTCCAGCGATGATTCCGTTTGCCAGTTCCGTCAGCATCTCCACGCCTTTGTCCAGCACGGCTGGAAGCTGCTCCGTAATAAAGCCAAGGAACCCATCTATGGCCGCCGGCAGCTGCGCCACCATCTGAGGTACGCCGGACTGGATCCCGCTGCCAAACATGGTCAAAAGCTGCTGACCAGCCGTCATGACTGCCGGGAGGTTGGAAGAGATCGCCGTCACTATCGACGTTACAATCTGCGGCGCCGCCGCCACTAGGTCAGGAAGAGCGGTAATAAGACCCGTGGTCAGGCCAACCAGCAGCTGCGCCCCAGCACTGACCATGGCCGGAACCACCGTGCTGATGAGTGCAGGAAGTTCCTGGGCAATGATGGGGGCCAGCTGGGCAATCACATTGCCCATGCCGCTAAGAATTTTTGCCACCCGAGGGACAATGTTCCCTGCAGCAGTAGACACACTGTCCACCAGGTTGTCGATGAGTGTCCCGAGGTCTGCGGTGTCATCACCTACACCGGTCAGCAGGTTTTTCCACGCTGCCTTTGCTGATGCCAAACTGCCAGAAATGGTGCTGGCCGCCTCCTTGGCCGTGGTACCGGTAATGCCCATCTCTGTCTGCACGGTATGGATTGCGTCAATGATGATAGAAAGATCACCATTTACACCCTTATTTGCATATAAGGCCGCTTCAGCACCAAAAAGACCCTTAATTTTGGCTGCGTCCTCAATGAGCCTCGCCATTTCTTCTTTTGTCCCGCCATAGCCGAGTTTAAGGTTGTCCAACATGGTATAGTTTTGCTTTGCGAAGCCCTGATAGGCGTTCTGGATCATCTCCATACTGGTGCCCATCTTGTTGGCGTTGTCGGCCATGTCGGTGATGGCCTGATCTGCAATTTGAGCCGCCTTTTCTGTGTCACCGCCCAGGCTCTGGAGAAGAGACGCAGAGAAGCTGGTCACGGTATTCATGTACTCGTTGGCGCTCATTCCAGCGGTCTTATAGGCGTTTGCGGCGTACTGCTGAACTTTGTCCGACGCCGTTTTAAAGAGCGTGTCCACGCCGCCCACCAGCTGCTCATACTCCGCATATTGGTTAATGGACGCTTTGGTCAGCGCCGCTACACCGGTGGCCGCAGCCGTAAGAGCCGCAGCGCCAACTTTTGCCGCTGTGGCAAGTCCATTTTTCAGCTTGGTCGCAAAGCTGGACGCCTTGCCGGAGGCATCGTCCAGGCCCTTCTCGTAGCCGCTTGTGTCCAGTGTAATTTTTGCAAACAGGTCAAGCAGATTCACCCGGTTCACCTCCGATCTGGCCCAGTTTGGCCTTCATCTGCGTTATGATCTCTTCCCCCGTCCTGGTCTCCTCCTTGGGTGGGTCAATGATTTCGATGTACCTGGCCTTGATGTAGCCGCCCCCGGCGTACTTGGCGGTGTTCTCCGCCACCGCTTTCAGCGCATCGGTCACATACACCCGGTATGCCGTGTCCTTCTGCTCATACAGCCATCGGGAGACGGCATACCGGGCAAACGCCTTTACGCTGAGGGGGCCTCGGTATTCTCCGGCGCAGAGCCAGAGGAGGTCTCGCCCTGCGCGGAGATAAAAAGCTCGGCGAACGCCTCATCCGTCAGCAAGTCGGCGGCATCCTTGAACAGTTTGACCAGGTTAAGAACTCCCTGGTACTGCTCCGGGGACACGCCCTCAATGGCGGCCAGGATGTCAATGATGTCGCCCTTGTGCTTTTTCAGCAGCACGGGCAGCGATTTCCGCGCACGGGCCAGAAGGAACTTCTTCGGCTCCATGCCCTCCGGCAGCTTCTCCCGCCGGAACATGGACATCGCCGCGTCATCCTCCGCAATATTGCAGATGGGATCAATGACTTCGGCAATGACTTCCAGGGTGCGGTCGCCCTTGATGTCAGACAGTCTCATGGGCTACCTCCTTAGCCTGCACCAGGCAGCGGAGTTGTGAAACTGTAAAACTCCATAGGCATGGTGCCTTGAGCATCAATGGACACATGGCCAGTCAACTCCACAGAGACTTGGCCCTTTCCATTCTTGCTGGTCTGGAGGGTAAAGCCCCCAGTGGAGAGGGCGTTCTTCAGACAGACTGCCACTGCGCCGCCGTCTGCCCGGTCTCCTGCCCACCAGATATCCGCAAAATCCTCCTGCTTCAAGTCACGGTTGGGGGTTACCTTACTGGTCTGTACCGTGGCAGCACCCAGGGCCAGTTTGATGTTCTCAGGGGATGTGCCCAAGGCCGTAAAAGACATTTTGCAGTCCCAGCCGTCCAGGTGCTTCAACTCCTTGGTGTTGGTGGGGCAGTTGTCCACGTCCTCGCCCAGGTCGGAATAGGTAGGCACACAGCTGATGTTGATGCCGCCGGTGGTGGCGCAGATAATGTCCTCATCCGCCGGGGCGGCCACCTTGGCCGGATCAAACTTTTTCAGCAGAACACCGGCGTCAAGCTGGAGGCCGTCAAAAGTGTCCTGGGGGATCACAGTAAAAAGTCCCATATTCTCGCTCCTTTCAGTTCAAAGTCAGGTATTCGGCGGTCAGGTTGATGTACCGCCGCTTGATGTTGTTGTCGTCCTCATATTTCAGGCTCTGGCAGAAGGGAGTCCCCCGTTTCAGCCAGATGTACCCGTTGTCGCAAGGGATGGTTACGCCGCCGTAGCCGATACGCTGGGAGAACTCCTGGGCTTTCTCGTCCGGAACCGCCTCGCTGGTGGTGTGGAACCACAGGTTGACGGTCATGCTCACCTCACCGCCGCCCCAGGCGTCCTCAATGTACTCATAAGTGCCGTAGGGAAGCACCACATCGTCCGGCACAGAGGAGGCCCGGTAAAACGGCATGAACTCGTTGAGCCAGGCGTACAGGGCTTTGTTTTTGGTCATTTTAAGCACCGCCTTGCAAAAACGAGCAGTTAATCGCCTTGTAAAGATCTTCTGTGAGTTTCTTTTTCATTTCTTCAAGGTCAATGGTAACGGTTGTGTTTTCAGCTATCTTGATGTCGCGGTAATCGTGTTTAACCAACATGTCCGCCATAATAGGTTGCGTCAAATCTGCTGCCGCCGGATTTGTAAGCGGTTCAAGGTACATGCACGCCGCACGTCGTTTGCTTTGACAATCATCATAATTGGGGCAGCGCTGACACTCTGGTGCATCCATGCTAAATATGTAAGTTTTTCTTTTCATGTGGGCAGCTCCTTCCGTTCCGCCGTGAAGAATTTCAGGGCGAAGCTGGCGGACTTGGGGGCCACTTTTTCCTCCGGGTCAGAGGTCACCCGGTAGGTCTGGCCGGTTGTCTTGTCCCGAAAATAGTCGTTGTAGTCGATGGGGAAGTCGGACCGCACCAGCGCGGAATACACGCTGGTCACGCCCTCCTTCTCTGCCCTCCGGGCCTCCATGGAGGTGTCCAGGGCCTGATAATTGACAAACTCCGCGCCCTCGGCCCACTCGACAAAGTAGCCTCCGGCTCCGTCCGGTCTCCGGGTCTTTTCCAGCACCACGCAGGTCCGGGCAAAATCATCCAACAGGCTCACAATCTCACCTCCAGCACGGTTTCCGGGGCGTGGGCGGCGTCCCCTTGGGGTTCGGGGCCACCATGGAGGTGTCCCGCAGCTTGCGATAGGGGGCCAGCTGGGCGGCAAAGGCGTCCTGCCAGCCAACAGCCGTGCCCTTGGCGTTGGTGGCCCGGGTGTAGCTGTACCCGCCGAAGCTCTCGCTGGTGTACGCCCCTGGCTGGTTCTTTGCGGCCCACGCCTTGATCTCCTCCGCCAGGGTAACCACAGACTTGGGGACCGCCAACGCCCAAACAGCGCCGGTAAAGGTCTCGTCCGCCAGGTCCGTAGCCGGGTACTGGTGCAACCCATCGTTGAACACGCTGCCCACAATGCGGAAATACTGGCCCTCTGCCAGATCCGGCAGCGCCAGCTTCCCACCGGTCACCGTAAAGGTCCCGGCGTACATCTCCCGGGCGAACCAGTTATTCAGATGCGTCAGTACGGCTTCGAGCACGGCTTTTCACCACCTTTGCAGGTTCGGCCTGTACGGCTGCGCTGCTGACGCCCGGCCCCTCACTGGCCCGGTGGTCCGGGCCAGCAGGAGCAGCGGGCGCAGGCTCACTCAACAGCGCCTTTAAGGGCCCACCTCAGTGATGGTGGTCTTGACCACGCCGTCCAGGCGCTCGGCAAACAGGGTCATGCCGTTCACCACAGTGTCGCTTGCGGTCATGTTGGTGTAATCGGGCTCCTCGTGGATGCCGATGTAACCGGTCTCGTCACTGGTGAAGGAGAACGCCTCGTTCAGGTCAGCGCCGTTGACGGGCACATAGTAGAGGACCAGGTTGTCCTGGGCGGTGGAGTAAATGGTGCCCTTGGGCACGCTGGAGTTCATGAACACCTTGCCCATGCCCAGGAAGTCCTCGATGTAGGTCATACCAAAGGCGGTCTGGGTGGTGATGGTGGCGGTAGCCAGGTAGTCGGCAATGTCCAGGGGGTTGATGAAGTGGACGGCCTGGATGTCGTCGTCCTCAAACAGGGTCTGGAGCTTGCCCCAGGTCTGGGCCAGAGCCGCCTGGAGGCCCGCTCCGGTGGCGGTGCCAGTGCCGGTGCCCAGGAAGGTGAAAAAGTCCTTGCGGATGGCCTTCTGCACGTCCTTGAGCATCCGGGCGGTGGTCATGCCCACGGCCTGGTCATAGCCGCGCTCAATGATCGCCTCGGCAGAGGTGGCCTTGCGCCACTTTTTGAGGGTGATCTCGCCGTAGTTCACTGCCTCAGTGGTGTACTTGCTCAGGGGGATGGTCTCGCCCTCGGCAACCTTGCCCTCCTCCAGAGTACCGGTGGCCTTATAAGTCTTCAGCACGGTGCCCGCCTGCTTGGCAACCTTCCGGGTCACGCCCAGGGCCTCGGTCAGCTTGCGCAGGCTCTCGGTAAACATCAGGGTGAAGTCGATCTCCCGCACGCGGGCGAGGTCGGCTTTCTTGATCAGCTTGGGGTCAACTGCCATGATTCACTCATCCTTTCTCAAACAGTTCCATGTTGTCTCGGATGGCGGCTCTTCTTGCCGCAGGATCCTGGATCTTCACGATCTCCTCCCGTGTCAGCTTGCCGCCGCCAGTCTTGGGGGGCGTCTGGGTTTTCAGCCCCTCCGTGGTTGTGGTGGAGACCAGCTTTGCAAAGGCCCCGGTCACCAGGGCGTCCAGCGCGGCGGAGTCCTTGAGCTTGCCGCCGTCCAGCTCCACCTTGTCGATGGCCTCTCCGCTGCCCATCATGGCAATGGTGAGGTTGTCGCCGGTGATGCCCTTGCTCTCGTAGTAGGCCTTGACAGCCGCTTCCTTGGCCGCGCGGGTCTCCTTCTTGGCGATGTCGGACTTATAGGCTTCAAAGTCCGAGTGTTCCTTCTCGTACTTTTCTTTGTAGCCGTCGTCGCCCTTCTCTTTCAGGTCATCCAATTCCTGCTGGACGGTGGGCAACTTGTCAGCGTCAGCCTTGTAAGCCTTCACCTGTTCCTTCAAGCCGTCCACAGTGTCGGTGTGTGCTTCAATGATGGTGTCCACCTGCTCGTCGGTGAGGCCCATCCCCTTCAAAAGTTTTCTGGTCAGTGCCATGTTCAGTCTCCTTTTCTTCGGCCCCGGTCCTTTGGGGGCGACTGTGATATAAAAACCGCTGTGCTTCGCGGTGTTTACCAAAAGAAAAAGAGCCAACCACCGAGAAATCCTCGGTGGTTGGCTCCTATTGCCCTTTCCTGCGCCCAATTACGCAGGAGTCGTATATTTGATTGTTTTTTTTACTTCCAGAACAACGTACCCTTCACCTTTTCGACGGATCTCAGCGTCGCTGCCTCGCTTGATGATGGCCTCAATGGCCTGAATGGTCTTATCGTCCATGTAATTCATCCTCAATGATTTTTCTGTACTGGTCGGCGTGGTCAGCAACCGCTGGTTTCAGGTAGGGCTTCGCCGGGTTGCCCTTTGTCCAGTGCCAGTTGCCATTGGCATCCTGGTACTTCCACGGGGTGGGCCGTCCGCCGGGGTAATACTCGCCGGTGCCCAGCTCAACATAAGCAGCATACTCGCTGTTGGTTCCGATATATACCGCCGGTTCTTCCGGGTCCACCTTGTGGGTGATGCTGTTGCGGAGGTTACCAGTGTCCACCGGAGCCAGCCGCTTGGCGTAGCCCTCCGCCACCAGACCACACTTCTCAAGCGCCCGCTCTGCGGCCTCCTGAAGGGCAGCAAGAACCTCATCGGAGCGGTCGTGCAGTTCAATGTTCATTGCGCAATACCTTAACAGAGCGCTTCCACTCTTCGTATTTTTGATGTTCTGGCTTCATTTCAATCAGAACTTGTAAAAAAATATCCCATTGCTTCAAATGTTCATTATTTGTTTCCTTATTTTCTAAAAACGCTAAAGTCTGCTTCATGGGGAACAATTCTGCTCTGGTATCAAATGATTTTGCAAAGTCACGGCTGCACCCTCGTTTTTCACACTCGGAGTATACTGCTCCCATTCGGTTTTCCTCTTGCGCTCTGACTTTTTCTTTCCAATCGCTTAGACTACTCATCATTCATCACCATTTTTATAATCATCTTGCCAGAATCGGCATCCTCTTCAATGCCTTTAATCAAAAAACTTGCATTTCGCCTTATAAGGAACTCATATTCAGCGTCTTGATATTGCCCCGCAAGCTGATTTACATACGCACCTCGCCCCGTTCCGGCCGGAACTTCAATTTCAAAAATAACAGGCTTTACTGTAGCAACAGGATTTCCATGTAAAACTGTCGTACTCATATATCCGCTATCACGATATGTTTTCCCGATAAGTCCGGAAATATCATCGCCATACTGCTCAATCAAACTATCTAAGGCGCCTTCCATAACGCCACGTTGTACTTGGATATTATCTTTCAGTTTGTATCTACTGATTGCAGAATCAATATTTTTTGCTAAAAACTCTTCTTTTTCGGCATCTACACTTTTCCAATCTCCTACTTTTCTAAGATAATTATTCAGGTCATAATAGCCACCACCTGTGTAGTCGCTAATACTATCCTTTTCATCACTGGATAGACTTTTCATCCATTTGCCATGTTCGCTGTTCTTTCTAGCCGTCAAGCCCCGCTTTTCATCGTCATAATAGAAGAACTCGTTTGCTGCTTCGCCGCTATCAAACTGCCTGTATTGCAACGGTTTCGGACTTTCTTTTATTATATCAGATTTTGTGATGCTTTCAACTGGATTCGTGCGTTTTTTCCACCCAGCCCACTCCGCATAGGACATATTCCCGATAACCTTGTTTTCGCTGGTCTCTTGGTCTCTTGCCCTGCGCTGAGCATCCGAGGTATCCACCCCATCCACCGCAGCAATCAGCGTACACCGGCAGTTATACGTCAGGTAGCCCGCCGCCGTCGGGTCTCCGGGGAATCGTATCTCCTCCCCATCTACCTTGAACGGCTTATCCACATCGGCCTGCTGACCGTCCAGCATAGCGTGTGCGTGGCGGGTGCGGTTGTCCAAAGTGGCAAGCCACTCTTTTTTCATGCGGATGCCCATTTTCTCAGCGGCGTGGTAGCTGTCCATCCGCCCAGCGTTCTGCGCCCCGGTCACAGCCGTTCTGGCTGTCCGTATGGCACTGGAACGGTTCATCTCCGGAATGCGGGTTTGCAGGTCATCCGCCACCCCCTTTATGCTCCGCCCTTGGAGAATGGAACTGGTGACGCTGGCCGTGATCTGTTTTTTCCCCCATGCCAGGTCAATGCCCCGCCGCAGCGCCCGCTTGGGCGGGTAGTAGGGCATCAGGCTCGGCTGCTCCACGATCAACCGCTTTACCGTCTGCTCGTCCCACAGGTCAAAGCCCACGTCCCCGGCCACCTGCTCGATGGTGTATGCCGCATAGTTCCGGTTCAATGAGTAGATTCCCGGTGTAGCATCGTTGACATAGGCGGTAGCTGTCTCGTTGGCCTTGGTCATACGCTCCGCCACCTTGTCCCGCAGCGCCTTAAACCGCTCCCCCCGCCCGATTTGGGCCAATCTCCAGTTAATATAGTCCTGCTCCGTCCACTCCCGCCCGTTCTGGATGGTTCCGATGAGTTTCTTCATCTCCTCATCCCGCTTGCGGAAACTCTCGAAGTAGGCCCTCACAGTCTCGTCCAGACTGTCGCGGGCTTCCTGGTAGATGGCGGATATGCGGCGCTCCAGCTCAGCCAGCTCCTTATCGGTCAGCCGGTGGGCATAATCAGGTTTCCTCGCCATCCTCCGTCACCTCCGGCCCCCGAAAGAGCGTGCGGTTGATCTCCTCCGCCGCTCGGCGTTTCAGTAGCTCCTCCGCTTCCTCTGGGGTCATCCAGGGAAGGTGCTTAATGACTGCCTCATCGTCCAGGTAGTTGGCAGCAGCCAGCACCATCTGCGTTTCCTCCAGCTGGTTGGCGATCCTGTTCCACTGGAAAGACGGCTCGTCCTCGATGCCAACCAGTTCCAGAAGCTTTCCGATAAAGTCCCGGATATGATACTCAAAGTCTCCGCATTTGTCGTCTTGGTTCTGATAGCCGATCCGAATTGCTGTGGCTGTCAGGTTGCCTGAAAGCACTTTTTCCATGTCCACCAGCTGGAAGTCCTCATAGAGGTCATTTCGCAAGCGGGCCAGCAACGCTTCCCGGGCCTCATAGGGGATGTTCAGTGTGTGGGCCTCCACACCGCCGCCGTCGTCCGAATCCACCGCAGACGCCCGCAGCGTCCGCAGCCGGTCCATGAACTGGGCAATCTCCGTGTCATCCATGCCTCCGGCATTTTTGAGCGTCCAGTAGACCGAGGAATTGTCCTCGATGACGTTGGCAAGGCCGGATTTGATAAAATCGTAGCAGTCGATGTTCTCCCGGATGCCCACAAACTCAGACTGGTGCAGGTCGTTTGCGTACATGGGGATGATGGGGAGGGAGTCGTAGTTCCCGGCGCCCTCGATGGTCTCGTTCCCAAGCCCGTCCCGGCGCACATCCCGAAGATAGGGCCGCTTCTCCTGAAGGACCTGCAGATCCTCGCCCTTGCGCTGGATGTACTCTGTCACGCCATCCGGCTCGTAGAGGGTATATCGCTTGGTCTGTCCTTCTGCTGTACCCCAGTACCGCACACCGGCAGCCAGAGTGCCGCTGTCGCCGTCGTAGAGCGGTGCAAAGCCCGCCTCGTTGCAGGTGTCCGCAAAGCCAAACACCTCCAGATGGTCCCGGTTCCAAAATCCGTATGCCGCGCCGTCCACCATGGACTTTTTGGCCAGTTTTTGGATCTGGTTGTCAAAGGTGGTCCCCAGCTTCTTCTTCGTCTCCGGGCGCTCAAAGGTCACGCCGTTGGATAAAACGTACTGGGTCTGCTGGATGACGAACCGCCGGAAGAAGAGGGTTTTCAGCTTGAAATTGCTGCTGAACAGATCGGGATACGCCTGCCCCGCTGCCGTGTAGAGCATCTTATGAAAGCACTCGATGGTGGTGTTCCGCTTGGCGTAGTATTCCTCCGCAGCGGCGGCGATCCGGTAATCTTCGCTGCCCAAGTGATCCCGGACGGCGGACCGCACAAATTCCATCCGCTCCTGCTCATTGTCGCCCAGGGCGGTCAGGTCCTGATAGGTTTTCAATCTCTCACCCCCGCTGATACAATGGCACATACACCGGGTTCTTGGCCTTGTGCCTTAAAATCGTCTGACAAAAATATCGGATATCATCCATCGCGTGGTCGTTCTCTTTGATGGGCCTGTCCTCTGCAGATTTCTCGTCCCATCGGTAAAGGACAAATTCCCGGATCGCGTCCTTGCAGGAGCGGTGGATCTTCACCGTCCCATCCCGCAGCATCCGTGCCGTGGTCAGGATGCCAGGGACCACCTCGTTGTGGGCCTTGCGCACCTTGAACCGCCCGTGCCGCCGGATGGCCTCGATGAACGATGCCGCCGACGGGTCCACCACCACCGCCCGGACGGGCAAATCACCGGCCAGCTTTTCCAGATCGGTGTAATATTCTTCATCGGTCTTGCTCCTCTGGCTCTCCCGCCCGGAATAGTAATACTCCCGGATGCGGGTGGCGGTATTCCCGTCCCAGCACCACAGGCCCGCAGAGAATGGGTTCAGCGTGCCATAGTCTACGGAGATATAATATCGGCCATTCTCCGGCTCCACGTCCACGATCTGCTCCTCGCCGAAGAAGTCATAGACAAGGCCCTCGGCCAGTACCCATAGGCCACGGATGTACCGGTCGTAGAATACGCCAGTGAACATAGTCTGATAGCGCTCGATGGTCTTGGCGCTCAGGCCGGGGTTGTCCGTCATCTCGAAGTGCAGGTACAGGGCGTTTCGCTCCTTGTGCCGCTTGATCCACTCCAAATAAAACCAATGCTGCGGACTCTCTGGGTTGCAGGAGAACCACAGTTTGGCTCCATCCACAGAGCAGCGGGTCAACGCCTGCTCCACGAAGCTGCGGGGCATCAGCGCCACCTCGTCCAGCAGCACGCCGGCCAGTGTGCGGCCCTGGATCAGTGTGAAACTGCTCTCATCCTTGCCGCCGAACACCTCGAAGTAGTTGGTCACAGCCCCCCGCCGCACCTCCAGCACTTTGTCTGCCCGCCGCCAGCGCATGGTGTAGCGCTCCTTGGAGAGGAACATGGAGATGAACGGCACCACTATGTTCTTGGAAGCGCTGTCCACAGTCTTGCCGCAGATGCCAAACCGTTGCCCGCTGAACCCTCTCATTGCCCAGTCCACAAACGCCCACATCATAATGGAGGTCTTACCGGAACGCACAGCGCCATCACAGATGAGGGCGTCGTACTTGGAGTAGGGGAAGGCGAGAATTTTTCTTTGTTTTGGGCTAATCATCGCTCTCCAACTCCTCCGCCAATTCACGCAGGCTCTGACTGAGCCCGTCCTCTTTTGTAGTCTCTCCCGGCCCACCACTGATGGCCGTCCACTTGTCGATCAGGGTGCCGATTGCCGTGGTGATCTGGGCCGGTGTTGCCTCCGCTAACTTCTCCGGCGAGTTCAGGGCTTTCAGACCTTTACCAATAATCTCGCAAACCACACCTCGTTGCTTTTCCATGTACGCCATAATGTCGGCGGTGTTCTCGTCCTTTTTTTGCTGGATTTTATCGGTGATTTCTGGAACTCCCAAAACAATCCGCTTTACTGTGTGATTCGCAACGCCGTTCCTTTTTGCTGTGGCGTTATAACTGCCCAATTCCAGATAATCAGCCACTATTTTCTTTCGCTGCTTATCCGTCAGCCGTGCAGCCATGTCACCACCCCATCATTTTAGCCCCCGATCCCACCCTCCCATCTTTTCAGCGAGACGGGCTCACCCATGATTCATTTGGCACCGCATGGAGGGCGCGACCCTCCGGCCCGTATCTTGGGCTGGTTCTTACCTGCGGTATATATGCCGCCCCTTTGTGCGGGTCGGGGCGGCTATTGGTTAGGAGGGCCCGTTTTTTGCCACGGAGCCGGGCAGAAGAAAGAAGGGAGTGGGTATCTCTACCCACCCCCATTTTCTCAGATATTTTGAGGCCTGTCCCCTATATCTAGGGTTTTCAAAAATTTTTTTGATTTTTCCCAGGGAGAAATCGAGTGAATACTTCCTCCGTCTCGAACTGTGTACTGCACTTTGTGCATCTCCTTCGCCGGATGATTTTTCCATTTGCAGTTTCCCTTGTATCATATACGAAGCTATCTTCTCCGCAAATCGGGCACATCCGGGCCGCTTGTTCTGTGTCCAACATCTTTTCTCCCTCCATCCTTCTTGCTACGGTTCTTCTTACCCTGTCTGGAACAGCAGTTATCCCCATCCCGCTCCCTCGGCCTCCCCCGGATCAGCAGATAGTGGCAGGCCTTCTCAGTCCCCTCCCCGCAGGCCCCCAGGGATTTGTAATAGATGCATCCCATGCACTGGTTACCCATACCGCTCACTCCTGTCTACGTAGTACGGGCCAACCACCTGCTTCAGCCTCTCCTCGAATTTCGCAATGGTGTACTCCATATCACGGGTGTCTGCATCCATCATGTCCGCCGTCTCGTTCACCGCGGCGTTCAGGGCGTCCACAAATTTTTTGCACCGCTCCGGCCCGAACCCAAAGGCGTCGTTTAGGGCGATGGCTGCGAAATCCACCATCTCCTGCCGGGTCACATGGCGCGTCACCTCCAGTTCGATCTGGTGCTTCCGGTGCAGCTTGTCCAGCATCCCGCTCATGTCACGCCCTCCATAGTCCGCCTGTCCCACCGTTCCAGCTTCTCAGCCTGGATCCGCGCCACCTGGCCCCGGTCCACAAAGCTGATGGCCTCCAGGGCCTCCACGCAGTTGAGCACGTCGGCCACCTCCTCGTTGATAAGAGTCCGCGCCTCACTCTGTGTCAGTGGTGTAGTTCCCACAAGCGCCCTGCGCATCTTGAGCACCGCCTGGGCCAGCTCAGAGCACTCCTCCGCGCACTGGCATAGGATCTCCTCCGGTCCAAGCTGCTCCGCAATCCTGCGGAGCGTATGATTCTTTCCCACGCTCCCACTCCTCTCTCAGCGCCTCCGCGCTGTCAAAATATTGTGTACTGTACATCCCAGGCCGCCACCGCTCCAGCCGGATCAGGTAGGGCACGGACCAGGCCCGGGAGGCGGGGCAGGTGCTCACCCGCACCCGCAGCGCCCCCAGCGTCCGCTCGATCTCCATCTCACCGCAGCGGCGGTGGGCCCGGGCGATGGTCTCCAGATCCTTGTCCGTCAGAAGATTATCCATCGGCGTCCATTTGCGCCCCGCAGCCATGGCACCGCGGGTGCGTATCGGGGACGTCGTCCCCGCGCACCTCCTCACCGCACTCAGAGCACTCCCACAAATCATACACAGGCGCGCTCATACTCCAGGCCAATCCACTTCCCATGCCGCACCGGGGCCACATATCCGCCCAGCCGGTTTAAGGCTCTCTCACAGGTAGGACACAAATCTTGCGGTGTGGCCGTCCCAAACCACTCCCCACACGCTTTACACTCAGCCATCCTGATCCTCCTCTCAAGCTCGGCGGTTCCATGCCTTCGTAATGCTCTCTTTCGCCCATGACTTTTTCAACGCCCAAAACTTCATGTTGGCTCCACATTTACATTTGATTTCTGCGCGCCATCCATCGTCTCCAGATGGGATACCATTGGCTCTCGTGTATACAATACCGATGTTCTGACTACCGCAGAATGGACACGGTTTAAGTCCATCTACTGTAGATCGCTCCCCGTACGAACAGAAGTCATCCGGCTCACACTCATCCACAAAATGTCGATAACACCCATGTGTGCCATCGTCTCTATCGATGATAAACTTGCAATCCCGGCAGAGGACCACCGGAACGGTTTCAGCGGTTTTAGCAGAATCTACCAAACAAGAAACCTCATTGAACAACTCGGCGGAATCTGCGTAAAAAGCAATCAGTTCCGATTTTAGTGCATCAGCATCAATCAGCCGCATATCTGTCACCCTCCTTCGCTGGCTGCTGGAGCCACCACGCAATGTCGCTCCCATGCGGGCATTCCCCATCAGCGAAATCGCACTCACGGAGCCGCATTTTTGCCCGTTTTCCATGGTGTGTTCTTGGGCCGGGCACCCCTTGCAAAACGTCTCCTGAAACAGATCACCCCACGGGGTTTCTCTGTTATAGGCAAGCTCTTCGATGAAGCCGGCCAGTTCCTTGTCACTCATGGCCCGGATGCGGTCGGCGTTAGTCTCGCGATCTTCTTCCGCCTCAAAGCATTCCTTGCTGAATGTACACGGCCTACCTTTCTTTCGGCAACGATCCATGACGCGGTGTTTGCAAAATTTCATTCCTCTGCCTCCTTCAGTGCGGCTTCCGCTTCCTCGCGGGTCAGAAAGACGGTTTTCCCAAATTGTTGGAATTTCCACCTTCGGAATGTTTTAGATCCGTATTTCCCGACATAAACAGTAGACACACTGTTCCTGTTATCGCTTTGGTACCCCACCGAAAACCCAGCAACCTCATTTTCAAACACTCGACCCAGATGGTGATTTAGGACATACACGGTGTCTCCAATCATGCATGGCAGAACCACGCACCGCCCCTTACGGTCGGCCTCCGCCAGCTCCCGGAGGCGGTCCAGATTGTAGTCGCCGCCCAGGATGTCTTCGATCATCTCCAGCCTGCCCCGCATTTCTGCGGCCTGCACGGCGGCGGCATGGAGCAGACCGACAACTCCCTCAACCGTGTCCACTCCGTCAAACATGGCATCATACATTTCGTCTCCGAGGGATTCCGCGTCCTCCGCCTCAATAGTGAGATTGTGGGTGTTGGCAATCCTGCGGATCAGCTCCACCAGTGTTGTATCTGCATAATCAGGTTCCGGGCCGCCGCCACGGACCATGACCTCATTGTCCTCTGCGTAAAACAGGTTGAGCACCGCAAAGATATGGTTTGTATCGTTTGTCGTCAGTCTTTTCATACTTGTCCCTCCTCCGGCGGCTCCGGCAGAGGCATCCAGTGGGAAACAGCAACATCGCTCCTGTCGCCAATGCCAATATGAACACTCCATTCCGATCTCTTTGGAGCACACCAACCCATATAAACATCCCACCGCTCATGCCAAAAAGCTACAACAAGGACATTGCCACGATCCTTGGGCAGCCTGTCCTTGACGCTGATCCACGCCCCCCGGTCGGAGGGGTGGGACGTGCCACGTCTCAGCACCTCCGACGCAATCCGGCAGGCCTCGTTGGAGGCCTCAATCACCGCGTCCCCCCCACGGAATCCGCCATAATACTCGATTTCCGCCAGCGCCTTCCGGCGCGTTTCCGGGTCCAGGATGCGGGCCGCTTCTTCATTCGTCATGGTTGTCCTCCCGTTTGAACCTAGTTTTAAAATCCCCCGGCTCGAACAGTTCGCACCGCTGGTCCTCTGGCCTGCGTATCTCCGGCGCACGGTGCCCACAGTCGATCACACAGGGCATGGTGTGATAGTCCTGGGACCGCTGCACTGTGCAGCAGTATCCGGCCCCCTGCGGCCGCGTCTCGTCCAGCCATCTACACCCACGGCAGTTCATGTTGTTTTGCCCCTTCCATCCTCATCTGCTCCACCCCGGTCTCCCGGATCTCCACCACCCGCGTGTCTCCGTACCTCTCCAGGCACATGGCCAGGTGCTCCTTCACGCCGATGGCCTGACCAGGCGGGGCGTCTACCTGGATCACGATGGTCAGCATTGCTCCGCCTCAACCAGTTCTCCGTCCACCAACTTGTACCAGGTATCCGCCTTTACTGTCTCACCATCCACCACAACGGTCTTCCAATGGGTGAGATCATAACTGTTCTCTTTTTCCTCCGCAATAACCAGGATCGCGCCCAATCCGCCACGGATCTTTACATCGTTGCTCCGGACTAATCCAGCCCCGTTGGCTCCAACGGTTACGCTTCCTCTCGATGTGGCCGCTCCATAGTCCCCGGCGGTGGCCGCTCCATAGTCCCCGGCGGTGGCTGCTCCACAGTCCCCGGCGGTGGCCCGTTCGGGATCAGTGTGCTCTGTGGTTGTATGCGACTTCACATAATCAATGTGCGCCTTGACCAGACCGGGAATCCCAATTTCGGCCTTCAGAATCAGCTCAGAGGATGCGATCTTGCTGTCCTTGTTGTCCTCGTCTACGATTCCGCCAGCCTCACAAATAAAATATTGGCTTTTATTCGGAGCAAAATATTGGAATACATCCAGTGGCACTTTGCAGGAGTGGTATCCGCTCCCGCCGCAGCGGATAGCACCATCATCCTCATATTTCTTCCCTAGTTCATATTGAAAACCACCATGGCACTTCATGTCTTGGTCGGTTCCTTTGTAGGTAATCATTTTCTTGCCCATATTATCCTCCTATTAGTCGATTTAGGTCCCTCGCCCTTCGTTTATACTCCCGCAGCGTACTTTCCGACTGGATCCCAGTTCGCCGCATGATCTCTCTATCGGTCATCCCGGCCCGCATACAGGCCGCCACCTTCCGGACGTCAAACTTCGGCTTCTGGCCCCGACCGGCGGAATAGTCCTTCCCGTCACTCACATACAGAGGGCAGGCGGTCACATGGTATGAGGCCCCGCAGCCCCGCTTCCAGGTCGGCTCTGCCGTCCACCCGGGCACGGGCTGGAATTTGATGCGCTTGGTCTCTGGATCCCGCTCAGACCACGGGCAGTCCCCATAGCACCTGGCGCAGCTCAGACACAGTGTGTCAGCCATGGTCAGCCTCCCACACGCCGGCCTCCCGGAGCAGTACATTCCATTCCCTGGGGCTCATCCCTCTGGCCGCAGTTTCCCGTAGCCCAAACAGCCCCAGCGCCTCCAGCTCCCGGTGCCACTCCTCCTGCCATGCTCTCAACCTGGCCATGCTCTCCGCCTCCAGCGGACCGGGCGGGGCGTACCGCAGCTTCTCCCCCTGGGCCAACGGCGGCAGGCGGGCCAGGATCTCCGACAGGTCCGGCCAAAAGCGGCAGCTCTGGGCGTGTTCCCGGGCCGCCTGGAACAGCTGATCCCGACTGTACCCCTCCGCCGCGGCGATCCATTCCTGAGCCCTGGTCCGCGTCAGTTTTGGGACCTTATCCGACGGACAGTTTGGGTGCAGCACACGGAGATAGCTGAACAACGCCTGAATATCTTCGATCTGCACAACAAAAACTCCTTTTGTTTCTCTTTTTTGCGCGCCTGTTAACGCTCCCTGTTCTTCTCTTAGAGTTTTTCCGTGGAACGTGCGCGCCGATAGAAGTAGAGAGTATAGTTTTTTGAGTTTTATCTTTAGAACTACCTCTCCTATCCCTATACCTCTCCTATCCTATCCTATGTGTCATTCGCAGGCCGCAAATGGGCATTTGCATGACGCAGATGGGCGTTACCCACCGTTTTTGGGTATGAAAACCAAACCGACGCTCTCGTCGGCTCCCAAAAGCCAGTACTCGGCTATGACAGACCTTACCCGGCGTTTTTTCAGCGCCGGTACAAAACTGCGCTGGATGCCCCTGCTCGTAAGTACTCCGTGCCCCTCGTACAGCATGCGGTCAAACAAGCCAATACGCAAGCACAGCCCGACGGTATCCTGTACCGCCTTTGACCCAACTCCGCCGCCGATCCGTCTTGCAACGCTGGCGGCATCATCGCAGGTCCATGGCAAAAAGTATCCATGCAGCCCGAAGGCCCTTTGGCAAAGATAGAAATAGATCGTAAACCCGGCCACACCCTGACCGTCGATCAGCTTGTCCACCTTCGGATCTTCAAATACGTCCGTGGCCCAGCCGGAGAACTCAATGCCCTCCTTCGGCCGTCCGGCCATCTCATCACCCGCTTTCTACCGGCGGGGCCAGGATGCCCCAGCCCCGCCAATTATTCACATCATCACAACGACCTTTCCGGCGCTGATCTCGTCGGCCAATTTCTCCTCGAAGTACGCCACAATGGATGCCTTAGCTTGCATCTTCCACATTCCGCCGTCAGCCTCGAACAGACCCACGTTGCCGTCCTCGTCCAGACGAAGGATAAACTCGCTCTCCGGCTGCTCCACCTCCAGGAAAGTGCGGTAGGGCCGCATGGATACGCGGGGCTTGACCTGGACCATGGACTTGAGAGAAATACCCTGGCGGGCCTCCACCTCCTGGCTCACGCCGTTGTCCCGGGTAGTGATACCGTTCTCCTTGTTGATGCGGGAGAGCAGGTCCAGCAGGTAATCCACACCTTCTCCAGGTATAAACTTGCTCCGCAGCTCAATGATGGCCTCCTCCTGCTCCCGGAAGCCTCCCTGGAATCCAGGTACATCGCAGGCCGCCTCATACAGGCTGTCCCGGCACATCTCACTGTCATAGGTGGAAAACACAGAGACCTTCCGTGCGCCGTCCACCCGGACGAACATAGGCAGGTTGTCGAACATATCCAACTCGTTCCGCAGCAGCTTTACGATGCTGTCCAGCCCGCTCACGCTGATCTGGCAGGGACGGTCTACATGGGGGTCGATACGCACCAGTTCCCGGTCGGAGTAGGTGTCGCCGTGGATGGTGTAAGTCTTGTTGTCCTTGAGGGACACGAGATACTGAGCAAATTCCTTCAACATGATGTAGTCTCCTTTCTGTTATGCCTGCTTGATGTTGGTGAATTTCAGAACTTTGGGCTGGTCCTGCTTTCCGCCGTCCATCCCCAGCTGCCCAGGGACCTGGGGCGTCATCTCGGCCACCACCATTTCGCCGGTGCCCGGCTGATTGGTGATATAGAGGCTGGTGGTGATGGGGTCCGTAGGGACCAGTGTGCTCTTGGCTGTGGTCTGTACAGTGATGGTTCTACGGTCCGCGCTGGGGGTAAGCTCCAACCCCACAGTGATCTTTCTCTTCCCGTTGGGCTTAGTGTTGGGGTCCAGGATATTGTCAATGACCCTGCCCATCTCATAGTCCACCCGCTCCAGAATGGCGCCCATGGACATCTCCAGGATGCTTTTCTTTTCTAATTCATTCACTTTACTTCCTCCAATCGCTCACGTGGGCACACCGTAACCTGCACCCAGTCCCCCACCACCTGCTGCACCAGGCGGCGGAACATCCACTCGTTGCCGCAGGCGTCGGACAGGTGCATCAGGTACACCTCCCGCACCCGGGACTTGTCCAGCCCGGCCAGCCAGGCGCAGGCCCTGGACACGCTCATGTGGGCGTTGGCCACCCGGCGGCGTACCTTCTCCGGCATCCGCTCCGACCGCTCCAGGGCGGCCTCGTCATAGTTGCACTCGATGGCCACCAGATCCACACCGGGGAACTGATACCCCAGGTTGACCGTGTCTGTGGCAAAGACCAGCTTGTCCCCGTCCGTCCGGCTGCGGATCAGAAAACCCATAGGCTCCGCCGCGTCGTGGAAGGTGGGGAAGGGGAGCACATCAAAGCTGCCCAGGGCCACCGCCCCCCGGTCCTCCAGAGGCTCCAGCTGTTCGCATCCCAGAGCCTCCGCCGTCCCGCGGCTGGCGTAGACCGGAACCCCGCTCCGGATCAGCTGCTCATAGCAGCCGGCGTGGTCCTTGTGCTCGTGGGAGATCAGACACCCGGCAATGCCGGACACGCCGAATCCGGTCAGCTTCTGGAGCTTTTTCCAGCTCACTCCGCACTCGATCAGCAGGCAGGTCGTTCCGTCCTCCACCAGATAGGCGTTCCCGTGGGAGGAGCTGGCCAATGGGATCAGCTTCAAATGGGACAACCCCCTTCGTCCTTGCAAAGTCCGCTTCGCTCCGCCTGAGCCGGGAAGTCCACCGTGTCCGTTGGCGTGTGCTCCTTCTGGTACTGGGTGGACTTCTTGATCTTCTCCTGCACCCACTCCGGCAGCGCCTGGAACACCGCGTCGTCCCATCGTTCCATGTCCCAGCAGATGGGTTCTGTGTCCGTCTTTGGGGCCGGCATCCCCTTGGGCAGGGGGATCGCGCTGTCCACGTTGGCATACTCCCCGGTGTCGTTGAGCACCACGTTCAGCTGGCAGGCACGGCCGACCTGGTCAAATACCTCCAGCTCTCCAAACTGCTCATCGCTGTACTGTACTCCGTTCCAGCTGCTCATGAACCCCCTCAGGCTGCTCTTTTTGCCGACAGCGAAGGAGAAGGTACGGGAGAGCTGCCGGGGCTTCACCTCTCCATCCACCTCCACCGTCTCCCCGGACAGTTCCCAGATGAACTGTACCTCGTTGCGGTAGTTTTTGAACTTCTCGCTGTACTGCTCCCCCAGATCCACCACGCCCACGCAGGTGGCAATGTACACCCCCGGCTCCACAGGTGGGAGCTTGGGCTTCGCCCGGTCCTTAATTTTCATATTCACACCTCAGCTTCTTATCTCCCGCGCTGACCACCAGCCGGATGGTCTGGCTCCCCACAGGCAGCAGCCCGGTCACGCTCTCCGCGTTGTCAATGAACAGCGGCACCCGCATCCCATAGTGCTCCGACAGCGTCCGGATCACGTCCAGGCCGGCGTTCACTCTGGAGCCGTTGTTCATGGACCGGTACGGGACCCCATCCACCGTGGCTTCACAGCAGTCGGCCAGACCTCCGTTGACCTGCTCCTGGAACAGCTTCCACCGAACCAACCGGAACCGGCCATTGATCTGGTCCTCAATGTACCGCACCTTGCAGCGGCTGAACTCGTCGCACAGGAACAGCAGCTTGTCCAGCTCCTCCAGCTGCTGCCCACTCTCCCGAGCCTCCTGCCGCAGGGCCTCCATCCGCTCTTTGGCATAATCTAGCATGGCTTTTCGACCCAGATCCCAGTCCAGCCTGTCCAACTGCTGCTGGAGCTCCAAAATGCGCCCCTCGATCTCGGTTCGGATCGCACCGTTCTCCCGGCTCAGGCTATCCGCCTGACGGCGGGCCTCCTCCAGGGCGGCGGTCAGCTCCGCCTCCTGCCGGGCAAATCCGGGAAGGTCCTCCACTTCCGCGGGGGCCGGGGCTTTGTACGCCTCCAACTCCGCCCGGAGCCGGGCGATCTCGTTTTCCGCCCGGACCCCAGCCTCAATGGCGTCTTCCCGGCGGGCCTGTGCCATAGAGCGGTCCGACTTGGCACGGTCCGCCTCCTCCACAGCCTCCGTCTGGACTCTCTCCCGGTCCACCTCAAATGCCGCCCGGGCGGCCTTTTGGGCCTCCTCCGGCATCCTCTGTCCGCAGGTGGGACATACCGTCTCCTCAAATGTCCGCTCCGCCGCCTCAGACCATCGGGCCCGGCACCGCCCGATCCGCTCCTCCAGATGCTCCATCAGGTCCTTTTCGTTCTGGGCCAGTTGTGTGCAGCGCAGCAGATCCCGCTCTGCCGCCCGGAACTCCGCCTCCAGCGCCGGCCTCCGGTCCTCAACCGGGACGATTTGACTCTGCCTGTGCCGCCGGTTCTCATTCCGCAGCGCGGCCAGCTCGTTCTCAAGCCGGGCCACATCATTCCGCTTGGAAGCCAGCAGGGTGTTGTTCTCCAGTTGGATCAGTTCGCCCCGCAGGCTGTCCCGCCGTGCGGCCACCTGGCCCCGCTCCTCCTCCAGAGCGGTGAAGTCGATCCCCTCCAGCTCGGATACCGTCTTTTTACACTCGTCCAAACGGGCCGGAACTGTATCCCGGGCTCCGTTCAATCCCCGGCGCTTAGCCTGCAGCTTTTTCTTGTAGTCCTCCAGACTCAGCCGGCCCATAGACTCCATCAGCGCCGCGAAGCGCGGCTCCTGCTCCATGATCTCCCGGTCGGAGGCCACGCCACACACCTCAAACAGGGCCTCCCGCCGTTTCCGCCAGTCCAGCCCCTCGCAGAACCAGCCCACGCTGGTCAGCATCCGCCAGCGGTCCTCACTGGCCAGCTCGTCCACTTTCGCCTCAAAGGCGTACTTCTTGACAGGGACATCATCTACATAGTACTCGCTGGTGTTCCCGTCATAGGTCGCATCCGCGTTTCCACGCTTCACACTCCACTTCTCGTAGTAGGTCTTGCGCAGGGTCACTGGCTCCCCGTCCGCCCACAGCGTCGCAGAGACCTCCGTCACCGCCCCATGGTCCGCCACCTCTCCGGCGGCGTCCAACGGCTTGATCTCAAAGCTGCCGTTCCCACGGCTGTCCTTCCCAAACAGCAGCCAGGTCAGCGCGTCATATACCGTGGTCTTGCCTGCGGCGTTGTCCCCATAGATACTGGCGCTGCGCCCATCCAGCGGCAGAGATAAGCTCCCACAACCCTTAAAATTTCGGATCTCCAGATCCATCAGTTTCAAATCCATCTTGACGATTCCTTTCTTGTCCCATATAATATGGGTGTCTTACTATTTCTTTGCCGTCGTGGGTGTTCCAGCACCTGCGGCGGCTCTCTTTTTTGCCCGGTATTCCCGCATATAATTCCGGGCTCGTTCCCGCAGTTGCTCCCGGTTGGCTTCCCGGTAGGCCTTCTGCTGTGCGGCCACCTTCTCCCGGTTGGCTTCGTAGTAGGCCTTCTGGTACTCGGCCACCTTCTCCCGGTTGGCTTCCCGGTAGGCCTTCTGGTACTCGGCCACCTTCTGTTTCTCCATAGGCAGGGCTCGGAACTTCGCCTCCCGGTCCAGCTCACGGCTCCGGTCCAGATCCTCCTGCGTCAGGCGGAACTCCGCTTCGATCTCCGCATCGGCGGCTGCAATCTCAGCCAGCTCTTCCGGCGTAAACATCACGCCACCTCCACCAGCCAGATCCCAACGCTCATGCCCAGCGCAAACACGCCGAACAAAAACGCGGTGACCAGCGCGATCCACACCAACTCCTGCGCCCGCTGCTTCCGCTCATTCCTCGTCTGATTCATTTCATCACCTCTCCCAGTTCTATCGCCCCGCCCAGGACAAACAGGTTAAAATACTGCTCCTGATCCAGCCGGACAGGCTCGTCCCGCAGGAGCTTACCCATGCTCTTCTCGCTGATCCCCGCCGCGCCGGCCAGCTTCCTGGCGTCCAGCCCGTGGCGGCTCATGGCCGTCTCCGCGATCCGCCGCACGATCTCATACGCGGTTCTCATTGTTATCCTCTCTTTCTGCCCACCGATCCAAAATCTTTGACATAACAGCCACAGTATTGCCCATCAGCTTGACCATGTCGCCAAAGGTCACATCATACAGAGATTGGTTCAGCCGGTCCATGTGGAGCTTTGTATTTGCGTTCTGCTGCTCAATTTCACGAGCGGTGCTGTTATCATTCAGCATAAATTTTCCTCCTTGCTCTTGACGGCTCGAAGGAAAGGTAGTACACTTGTTCCAACAAGCCTAGTCGGGTTGGTCGATTAGGTTTGCAGCCCTGTCGGATCTGCTCATCCGGCGGGGCGTTTTTATACCATTCCGCGGCTTTGTACAATGGCCTTCGCCACCAGATCCGTCTCATAGCCCCTCTTCCTGGGACCCATCCGGATCGCCGGGATCCCGTGCTCCTCTGCCCACCGGTCCCCATTGACCGCCCGGGCAAAATAACCGGCCTCCCTGGCCACGTCCGTGGGAGACATCACCCCACCGTGCCGCTCATACATCAGGCGGCGCTTTTCGGCAACCTCACGCCCCAGGGCGCTCTGTGCGCTTGTCGTGTATTGGCTCATAATTCCCCTCCCTTCCAGTTCTGTTTATCGGGCTCAACAGCCTCTTACGCCGGATCCGGATAAGCAAACTCCACCAGCTCCTTGAGCTCCAGCAGAGAGAGCTCTGGGTCATGCGCCGCACGGTCCAGGGCCAGTTCCTTAAACTTGGTTCCAGAGCCATCCAGCAGCCGCTTATACTCATTCAGCTTGTTATCCATGCGTTTCCTCCTTATTCCTTAAATAGTCCGGTTTATCGGACTTCTGCTCTGGTATCTTGATTGTAATTCTGGATCTCTAAAATATCGCAGATAGCCTGGACAATCTTGGGGGCATTGCGCTTCCCCTTCAGAATTTTGTCCATGTACCCACTGTCCGCAAAAAGCCCCGTCCGGTTTGTGATTTCAGACTCCAACCACTTCTGTGTCTTTCCACGCTTTAGCAGCTCCGTCTTTACGCACAAACCAAACGACGTGAATTTGCACGAATCCACGAAAATACCTCCCTCCTTATATTTGCTGTTGACAAGTACTTAATATTGTACTAATATGTAAGCACCACCAAACATTGTACTCATTTGAGCGCTTGTCATGTTTGTATTTTAGTACTGTCACGAGTACAAGTCAAGCATTTTGTGCTATATTGAGTACTTTTGTTGTTATAACCAAAAAGGAGTACTTGAATATGGGCGAATTGTACGATAGGATAGCTTCCTTATGTTCAAATAAAGGGATAAAACCAGGAAAGATGTGTAACGATCTTGGAATAAGTAGAGGAAGCATTGGGGATTTGAAAAAAGGGAGAAGGGAAGGAATTTCCATTAAAACAGCAACAAAAATTGCCGACTACTTTGGTGTCACAACCGATTATCTCTTGACTGGTGAAGAAATAAAAAAAGCACCCACCCCGGAGGGTGAACGCAAAGTCAGCGACAACGATATTAGATTCGCTCTGTTCGGGGGCGATGGTGAAATCACCGATGCCATGTACGATGAGGTAAAACGCTTCGCCCAGATGGTCAAACTTCGGGAGGAGGCGGAAAAGAAGAAGGAATAAACATGGAAACATATGAATTGTACCAGGTGGCTAAGGATAGAAATATTCCTATCATATTGTTGGCCATTCCAGAAAACGGATCTATGTGCATCCAATCAGATGCAGGCAGATGCTACATCGGAATGGATTGTGATGTGGTTGACGGAGAAGCAGACCGCCGAGTACACTTGGCACATGAGCTAGGGCACTGCGTAACCGGGAGTTTTTACAACCGCTGGGCAGCTCGAGATCTCCGGAAGAAGCATGAGCATCGTGCGGATAAATGGGCGATAAAGCATTTGGTTCCAAAAGAATATTATGACCAAGAGATTGCTGCCGGCCGAACTGAAATTTGGGAACTAGCAGAACAGTTTAATGTATCAGAGGATTTCATGAAAAAGGCCGTATGCTTTTACACATACGGAAATCTGAACCCAGAATTGTATTTCTGATCCAACTGCCGGAGGGCAGAACATATAAATAAACAGGAGGAATACAACATGAAAAAGAAATTGCTTGCAATCATGATGTCTACTTGCATCGCACTGTCAATGACAGTCAGTGCCAGCGCCTTGAATCTCTATTTTGACGGCGCGCCATTGGTTACCGATGTCCCTGCTCAGATCATCAACAACCGAACCATGGTCCCAATTGGTCACATTTTCAACGCTCTTGGTGCAAAAGTGACCTGGGACGGAGCCACAAAGACTGCGACTGGGGAGAAAGACGGAACAAAAGTAGTTTTACAAATCGACAATACCACCGCCTATGTCAATGATAAGGCAATTACCCTGGATACTCCAGCCATGATTGCAAACAATCGAACGATGGTCCCGGCCTGGTTTGTTTCTGAGGCGTTTGGTGCAAAGGTCTACTGGGACGGAAGCGCATCAACAGTCCGGATCGCCACCCAGGTTTATGATGTTGTCCGCGTGATCGATGGAGATACCATTGTAGTCAATTATAATGGCAATGAAGAAAAAGTGCGGATGATTGGTGTTGATACTCCAGAAAGTGTGCATCCAGACAGTTCGAAAAACACTGAAGCAGGCGTGTCTGCTTCCGAGTACACAAAGAAACACTTAGAGGGGAAGCAGGTCGAACTGGAATTTGATGTCCAGCAGCGAGACCAATATGGCCGGCTCCTTGCCTATGTTTGGGTTGATGGCAAGATGTACAATAAAACTCTGTTGGAGGATGGGATCGCAAATCTTGCTACATATCCCCCCAATGTAAAATATGTGGACGAGTTTACGGCTATCGTTAACGCTCGAAATCCAGAGAACTCAGATTCACAGGAAAAACCTAATGATCCAGACGTAAAAGACAGCGGGAAATATGTCGGTAGCTTAGAGTCTGATAAATACCACTTGCCTGGGTGCAGATTCGCCGAAAAGATCTCAGAGGAAAACGAGATTTGGTTTGACACCGAAGAGGAAGCTATTACCGCTGGATATAAGCCGTGCGGCGTGTGTAATCCTTAAATAAAAATCCCCGCCCCGGTGTTGGCGCACCAGAGCAGGGAAAAGGGGCAGGAACTTTTGCGGGTCACCTGCCCTTCTATTTTAAAATGAATAGGAGGCATTGTCAATGGGCGAATACATCCGAAAAACTGCCCGGTACAACGGGAAGAAGTATGAGGCCACAGGAAAAACCGAACTGGAGGCCATGACCAAGCTGGCAGAAAAGCTTTCGGCGGTCAAAAGGGGAGAAGAGATTGTATCAGGATCCATGACGGTCAACGCCTGGTATAAGCAGTGGATGGAGCTGTACAAAAAACCGAAGGGCTTGACCGAAAAATCTCTTGCCATGTACGACGAAAAATATAATGGGTACATCAGAAGTTCCATTGGTCACATGAAAATAAAAGATGTGCGTGACGTCCACCTTCAGCGGATCTTAAACGGAGAGGCCGGCCGGTCCGCATCCCATGTCAAAAAACTGAGGATGCTGTTACAGGAGATGTTTAAACGGGCTCGTCAGTCTCGCCTGATCCCATACGATCCGGCGGAACTGCTGTCACTTCCAACTGTCACCAAAGGCCGGCGGCGCTCCATCACGGAAGAAGAACGAACTGCAATTCTGAGAATTTCTCAACATCACAGGGCTGGATTGTGGATACTCACCCTGCTCTATACTGGAATGCGTCCGGGAGAAACCGCTGCACTTACCTGGGCTGATGTGGATTTTGAGCATAATGAGATCCACGTTCATGCCGCCAAAGAAAGCGGAAGCCGAACCATCAAAGGCCCTAAGACCGCCTCCGGTGTCCGGGACATCCCAATACACGCCGCTCTGCTTCCACGCCTCTTGGAGTCCCGCGGGAAACCGTTCTCATTGGTATTCCCCACCAAGGCCGGGACTGTTCAGAACGAAAGCAGCATGAGAAGGATGTGGAATAGTTTCATCAGAGAGATGGAAGAGGAGTCCGGCCCTGTTGCTGATGACCTCACTCCATATTGTCTGCGACATACCTTCTGCACAGATCTCCAGCGCGCTGGAGTGTCTATCAACGTGGCAAAGGAGTTGATGGGCCACGCTGATATTCAAACAACAGCAAATATTTATACGCACAAAGACAGTGAAACTCTGCACAAAAGCATTGCACTTCTGGACGGAAGTGGTGGAAAACCTGGTGGAAATGTGAAAGTAGGATAACGGATTCATTTAGAGCCCCAACGGATTGCATACTTAAAGTATTCTGATTCGAGTTCTGTTGTCTCCACCAAATCGCTACTTATGAGTAGCAACAAAGAAA
>ENA-OPCP01000400-OPCP01000400.1-human-gut-metagenome-genome-assembly--contig:-NODE-400-length-38682-cov-7.178554_pt1 | contig 38682 bp, 30 predicted proteins | sample MGYA00241563_ERZ501477 | MGnify/ENA primary metagenome ERZ501477 (study PRJEB25962, sample SAMEA2042572) | human gut metagenome | biome: human gut; feature: human-associated habitat; material: faeces... | reverse complement strand
TTTCCTCGGTCAGCTCCACCCGTTCGATGAGGCTGACCAGCAGCTCCCGGCTGGTCAGCGCCGAGTCGAGGAACTGTCTTACAAGCGACCCGGCCTTTTCCGCGGCGTCCTCCGGCTGCTCCGCCTGCTTGATAAGGCTTTTCACCCGGCCCTCCAAAACGGCGCGGTCTGCCTTTACCTTCTGATAGATGCGCTGGAAGTCCTCTTCCGAGAGTAGCCCATTCAGCCGGTCCATGTACATCTGGTCCAGATTTGTGCTCAGCGCGGAGATCCTGGCTTGCAGGGCCTGCAGCTCAGACTCGCCGCTCTTGGCCTTGCGGGCGCTTTCCACCGCCTCCTCCGCAATGGAGCGCAGCCGGTCGGGGTCGATATACTCCCGGCAGACCTCCCGCACCTTGGCGGCCACCGCTTCGTTCACCGTCTCCTCCTTGATGGAGTGGCAGGTGCAGACCCCCGCCTTGGTGAAGCGCTGATAGGTGCGGCAGACGAAGTAGAGCACATCCTCCCCGGCGGCGTTTTTGCGGTTGAGCACCGCCAGCGGGTAGCCGCACTCGTGGCAGAAAATGAGGCCCTTGAGCAGAAAGTCGTAGGTCCGGCTTCTGGTGCTGCGGCGGCTGTTCAGCAGCAGCTGCACCTTCTTGAAGCTCTCCGTATCAATGAGCGGCTCGTGCGTGCCCTCGACAACGACCCAGTCCTCCGGCGCCTGACGCAGGCACTTTTTGGACTTGTAGCTTATCCTAACCATGCGCCCCTGAACCATGTTGCCGATGTAGGTCTCGTTTTGCAGCGTTGCGGAGACGCGCTCGCTGCTCCAGAGGCCGGAGTATGGTCCGGGCTTTGATACCGGCAGCTTGGCATAGGCGGCAGGCGAAGGTATGCCGTGCGAGTTTAGCTCGACGGCTATCTGGCGGCAGCTCATGCCGGATATGGCGAGGGCGAAGATGCGCCGCACGACGGGAGCGGTCTCCTCGTCGATGACGATGCGGTTTTTCTCCGTTGGGTGCATCTTGTAGCCGTATACGGGCTTGCCGCCGATGAAGAGGCCGCGGCGCTGCTTATCGCGCTTGACGGACTTTATCTTTTTCGAAATGTCCTTGGCGTACATGTCGTTCATGATGGCGCGGAAGGGCGTGATGTCGTTGGCAGTGGAGTCCACGCCGGTGTCGATACCGTCCAGCAGGGAGATGTACCTCACCCGGTGCTCGGGGAAGTAGCGCTCCATGTAGTGGCCGGTCATGATGTAGTCGCGGCCGAGACGGGAGAGGTCCTTGGTGATGACCATGTTGACCCGCTTCGCCTCTATGTCGGCTATCATCCGCTGAAAATCCGGCCGGTCGAAATTGGTGCCGCTCCAGCCGTCGTCTATGTAGGTGTCGTAGACATCGAGCCGCTGCTGCCTCACGAACTCGCGCAGGAGGGATTCCTGGTTCGTGACGCTCTGAGACGGCCCTTCGTTCTCATCCTCCTTTGAAAGCCGAATGTATAATGCCGCATGGTAGTCCATGGGGCTGCTTATCTCTGAGTACATGTCACACCTCCCGAGATAAGCGGACGTTCATCGCAGATGTTGTCCGGCAGGCCGTTGGGCTGCGGCTAGGATGCGGGAAAGATAAATCCGAAAAGACTCCTCCAGCAGGTCTGAAGGACTCTTTTCGGATTCTTTTGTGTATATGCACTTCACAACCGGCACTTTTCGTTTCATAGGCTGACCTCCTACGAAATCTTATGTGCCGCATGCGCCTTTTTTGCATGTCCGCGGCCGGTGGGGCTGCAATGCGGTCAGGCATGTCTGCGAGAGCGGCCCTATGTACGGTGTGGACGACATCAGTGCCGTCCACACCTTTTTTGTACTATGACTATTACTATTACTCAGTTGAACTTGCTAAGGATGAGTCTGCCGGCGAGGAGCTGACGGCCATGTTTGAGGCCGACGGGCTCTCTGAGGAGGACACATCGTCACATACTGCACCGCCGGTATCCGCTCAGCCTATATGCAGCTGATTCTGGAGATGCGCGGCTTTGAAAACAGCATCAACTGCTGGCTGCGGCGCTCACTGCGGTGCGGTTCACCCCGCTGTACGAGCAGCTTTTGGAACAGGTGCGGCGCACATTTGCCCCGCCGACCTCGCCCGGGGGAGCTGGCGGAGAACTTAGTCGAAAAGTTGCCTGCGAGGAGATGATATGGTATACTCCAATAAAAGGAGGCTGTGCCATGGATGCCCTCGAAAAATACTTTCATCCCGGGTTGATCGAGGAGGCGCAGAAGCAAAACCCCTTCCTGCGCCTGAACGACCTCGTCTATTCAATAATCGAAAAGGCCATCATCTACGGCGGGCTGCCGCCGGGGACGAGGCTGAGCATCGTCAAGATCGCGAGCCTGCTGAACGTCAGCCGCACGCCGGTGTCGGACGCGCTGGAGCTGCTGCAGAAGGAGGGACTGGTGGTCAGCCCTCCGTCCAGAAAGGGCCACTACGTCTTTGACATCTCCCACTCCTCGCTCGAGCAGCTCTTCATGGCGAGAAAGGCGCTGGAGGGCACGGCCGCCTATATCTGCGCGAGGCAGAACGGTACCGTGGACATGCCGAGGCTGCGCAGTCTTGCAATAAGGTTCCAGAGGACCTTTGAAAAGCGTGAATTCACAAACTTCTCCGAGCTGGACCAGGACTTCCACAACCAGATAATCCACTCCTGCCGCAACCCGTACATACTCAAGATGTACGCGGCGATGGAGCGCTTCATCTCCTATTACTCCATAAGGTCGCAGGAGTACATGTCCACGCTCGACAACGACCCGAACTTCGCCGTGCTCTCCTGCCAGCACATGGCCATATACAGGGCCATAGCGCTCGGCATGCCGGAGCTGGCCGAGACCGCCTCAAAGACACACCTCGACACCTGCTACAACCTCTGTATGAGATACCACACCATTGCGGGCAACCTGGACTGAGGCTGCAATACCCGGGCAGACACGAAATAGCCGCAAAAAGACGGCAGATGCATTTTGCATCTGCCGTCTTTTCTCATTTCATAAAGCCGTCCAGGGCCCTGGCGTAGCCCTCAGGGTCCTGCAGCCAGCACAGGGCGTGCTTGGCGCCGGGGACCACCAGCATGGGGTCGCGGCCGCCGCGGGCCTCGCGGAGCTTTTCGGTAGAGCCGGGGGGCAGGCTCCTGTCCTCGGCCCCGCAGACGAAAAGCACCGGCTCCCTGGCGCTCTCCGCCGCCCTTAAAACGCTGCCGCAGGCGAAGTCCCGGCCCGCGATAAGCATACCGGCCAGCGTGCCGATGGGCACAAAGGGGAACTGGGGGAGGTGGTACTGCCGCGTCATCTGATAGGCCAGCACGTCCCTCGGACTGGTGAAGGAGCTGTCCGCAACTATGCCCTCGACCCGGGTGTCGAAGCCCTCGCCGGCCGCCATGAGTACCGTCGCCGCGCCCATGGACACGCCGTGCAGCCAGAGCCTGCCTTGCAGGTTGGCCCGCGCGAAATCCACCCAGCGGCGCACATCCCCGCGCTCCCGCGTGCCGAAGCAGATCTCGCGCCCCTCGCTGCGCCCGTGCGCGCGCTGGTCTATGAGCAGCACGCCGAAGCCGCGGGCCATGTAATACTGCGCGATGCCGGCAAAGTCGTTCTCCCCGCTGGAGCGGTAGCCGTGGACGAGGATGACGTTGTCCCCGCCCCTGCCGCGCAGCAGCCTGGCGTGTAGGCTAAGACCGTCGGAGGAGGTGGTGTACACGTCCTCCCAGGGCAGCCCGCGCAGCTCCAGAATGAGCCGCGAGACCTTCCCGGCGTAGGGCGCCCAGCGGGTGCGTGCCGCAGCCGCCGGATCGGCCAGCTCCGGGGGACGGCCCGGGCGCATGTTGAGCTTCAAAAGTATGTATGTAACGGCGAAGACCAGCAGACATACGCCCAGCACCGCCGCGAATATATAGAGAATGAGCATACCATCCCTCCGCCAGACACTATAACACCGCCTCATCTTTATTGCAAACAGCACCCGCAAAAAAGCGCAAAACGTGAAATCTGCGATTTGCGCTTTTCTGCAGCCTCTTTAACGGCGTAAAAGCCAAAAGCGGTTCAGCTTTTGACGCGATTTGCCAGCGGGATTATACTGATTTCATAGATGAATAAGTATTTTATGTGAAATATTTAGTTATTTTGACAGAGAACCGGAGGTAATTATGGACTGGAGAGAAAAGTACGCGGACAAGATCGTATCGGCGCAGGAGGCCGTCAGCCATGTGCGCTCCGGGGACACCATACACTCGACGATGTTCTCGTCCCTGCCGTATGCGCTTTTTGACGAGCTGGGCGCCCAGAAAAACAGGCTTGAGAACGTCAACATCTACCTGGGCTTCGGCGGCGGGCTGTACAGGCCGCTGGCCAAGGCCTGCAACGGGCACGTGAACGTGAACAGCCTCTTCCTCGGCCCGGCGGAGCGCATGTTCATGTACAAGATGGGCTCGCGCGTGAATGTGCAGGTGCTCCAGCTCTCGCGCACCTACGACGACCGCAGCAGAGTGCATCCTGGCGACGTCATCATGATGGCCGCCACGCCTCCCGACGAGAACGGCATGATGAGCTTCGGCCTCACGCCGATGGACACGGCGCTGTGCGAGGCCGCGCGCGACGTCATTTTGCAGGTCAACGAGAACGTGCCCTTCGTCCGCGGCGTGGACAACATGATAAATATCAAGGACGTCACCTGCGTCATTGACAAGACCCAGGAGCTCTGTGTCATGCCCCCCTCCGAGCCCTCCGAACTGGACAACAAGATCGCGGACATCATAGCCGAGCGCATCCCGGACGGGGCCTGCATCCAGTTCGGCATAGGCGGCCTCGGCATAGCCATGGGCTACCGCTGCAAGAACAAGCGGCACCTCGGCATACACACCGAGCTCTTCGTCGAGTCCATGGCCGACCTAATGGAGTGCGGAGCGGTGGACAACTCGATGAAGGCCATCGACAAGGGCATCAGCACCTTCGGCTTCGCCATGGGCAGCGACAGGCTGAACAAATTTCTCGACCACAACCCGCTGTGCGAGTCCCGGCGCTTCATGTACTCCAACGACCCCTACATAATCGCCAAAAACGACAACGTCATTTCGGTAAATTCCGCCATGCAGGTGGACATCACCGGCCAGGTCGCCGCGGAGGGCATAGGCTTCAAGCAGTACAGCGGCATAGGCGGGCAGCTCGACTACGTGCGCGGCTCGCAGCTCTCCAAGGGCGGGCACTCCTTCATCGCGCTCGAGTCCACGCGCCGGGAAAAGGACGGCTCGGTGAAGTCCAAGATCGTCATCTCGCACCCGGCGGGCACGCCGATAACCACGCCGAGGGCCGAGGTGGAGTACATAGTCACCGAATACGGCGTAGCGGACCTCAAGTATGAGACCCTGGACGTGCGCGCCAAGCGGCTCATAGCCATCGCGCACCCGGATTTCCGCGAGGAGCTGACCGCCGAGGCGAAGAAGCTGGGGCTCATCGTATGAAGAAACTCTGGAAACAGCGGATGGAGCCCTTCAGTATCTGGGGCAACCTCTATTTCTGCGGCAGCGTGCCCTCGTCCTGCCACATCATCGACACGGGGGAGGGGCTGATCCTCATAGACCCCGGACTGCCGGAGACCTTTTATCTGGTGGTGCAGTCGCTCTGGGAGCTCGGCTTTGAGCCGAAGCAGGTTAGGGCCATACTGCACACGCACGGCCACTACGACCACGCGGGCGCGACAAAGCTGCTGCTCGGCCTCGCGCCGGAGGCGAAGACCTATATCGGCGCGGGCGACGCGGACACGGTCCGCGGGCTCGACGACCTCTCGCTGGCCGAGCTCGTCGGCGCGGAGTTCGACGGCTTCTTCGAGCCGGACGTGCTGCTCGAGGACAGATACGTGCTCAGGCTGGGGAACACGGAGGTAAAGTGCGTCTCGACCCCGGGGCACTCGCGGGGGACCTTCAGCTTCTTCTTCGACGCCGTGGACGAGACCGGAGAGGCAAAGCGCTGCGGCATGCACGGCGGCGCGGGCATAAATTCGATGATGCTCGAATACTATGCAGCGCATGGCCTGGACCCCTCCGAGCGCGACGGCTTTGTCCCGGGGCTCGCTCGGGTGCGGGACGAGCGGGTGGACATCTGCCTCGGCAGCCATACATATTGCAACGGCACCCAGGGCAAGGGCAAAAAGGTGCTCGCGGGCGACAAATACGCCTTTGTGGACCCGGAGGAGTGGGCCCGGTACTGCGACAGGACCATAGCCACCTTCGAGGCCATGGTCGCGCGCGGACAGTGAGCAGGGAAGTACGTTTTTGACATAAAAAAGCTAAAGGAGGAAGGCAAAGATGAAAATAGCAATGATCGGCTCCGGCGCGGCTGGAAGCGTGTTTGCCGGCTATATGCGGCTCGGCGGCGCCGACCTGACGCTGGTCGACCCCTACAAGGAGCACATGGACAAGATCGCCGCGGACGGGCTCACCTTCGTCATCAACGGCGGCGAGACCCATCAGCTCACCGGCTTCAAGACCGCATACTCGGCCGACGACATCGGCATCATGGACATCGTCATCTTCATGACCAAGACCAATCAGCTGGACGAGGCGCTCAAGGGCGCGGCCCCCTGCATCGGGCCGGAGACGGTGCTCGTCTCGCTGATGAACGGCCTCGGCAACGAGGACAAGCTGGTCAAGGCCGCCTCGCCCGACAGGGTGCTCTACGGCAGCGGCGTCCTCGGCACGGAGCTGCCCGAGCCCGGCAAGTGCATCTCCTCGCCCTCGGCGGACGGCCTGCAGATGAACTTCGGCGCGGTCGAGCACAGTCCGCTCGCGGACGCGGCGGGCGCGGAGCTGGAGCGGCTCTTCAACGACGGCGGCTGCCCCTGCAAGTTCTGGGACGACGTCCGGCCGCATCTCTGGCAGAAGATCATCACCAACTGCACCTTCAACCCGCTGTCCGCCATACTCAGGCTCAAGGCCAAGGACATCATGAAGGACATGAACGGCGCCGGACTCGCCATCCAGGTCGTGACCGAGTGCTGCGCCGTCGCAACGGCCAAGGGCTGCCCCATGACCGCCTCCGCCTTCATGACCGAGCTGCGCAAGTCCGTCGGCGGCGGCACCATCGAGGACTATTACCCCTCCATGGCCCAGGACGTGCTCATGTTCAAGCGCCAGACCGAGATAGGCACGCTCAACGGCGCCATCTCCAAGTACGGCAAGGCGCTCGGCATCCCCACCCCGGCCAACGACATGATCACGAAGATAATTTCCTGCATCCAGAAGAACTACGACAAGCAGTATCAGGGCTAAAGCTAGGAGATGATGTAATGAACAAAGCAAGCGTGGTGGCGAACCTCTGCAAGAGCTGCGGCTTCTGCGTGAAGTTCTGCCCCAAAAAGGTCATCGCGTTCGGGGACAAGCGCAACTCGAAGGGCCACTACTATCCGGTCATCGACGTCGAGGGCTGCATAGGCTGCGGCACCTGCGCCATAGTCTGCCCCGAGGCCGCGATGGAGATCGTAAAGGTGGAGGGTTGAGAATGGCCAAGGAATTCATGAAAGGCAACGAGGCCATAGGCGAGGCCGCGGTCAGAGGCGGCGTGCGCTTCTTCGCCGGCTACCCTATCACCCCGCAGTCGGAGCTGCCCGAGTATCTGTCCTGGCGCCTGCCGGAGGTCGGCGGCGTGTTCGTGCAGGGCGAGAGCGAGGTCGCGTCCATCAACATGGTCTACGGCGCGGCGGCGACCGGCGTCAGGGCCATGACCGGCTCCTCCAGCCCCGGCATCTCGCTCAAGAGCGAGGGCATCAGCTACCTCTCCGCGGCGGAGCTGCCCGCGGTCATCGTGAACATGCAGCGCGGCGGCCCGGGCCTCGGCTCCATCCAGCCCGCGCAGCAGGATTACCTCCAGGCGACCAAGGCCGCGGGCCACGGCGGCTTCAGGATGCTCGTCTTCGCGCCCTATACGGTGCAGGAGGCGGTGGACATCGTCTACGACGCGCCCGAGTACGCCGAGCGCGACCGCAGCCCCGTAATGATACTCATGGACGGCTGCCTCGGCACCATGATGGAGGAGGTCGAGCTGCCCCCGATGAAGGAGCTGCCCGAGAGCCCCTGCAAGAGCTGGACCGTCGGCTATGACGGCACCAAGCGCGGCGGCCACCTCATCACCCCCATCTATCCCGAGGCCGGCCTCGAGGGCAAGAACAAGCTCGCCGTCCAGCGCACCAAGCGCTGGGAGGAGAACGACGTCAAGGTCGAGGAGTTCATGGTCGACGACGCCGAGTGGGTCATCGTGGCCTACGGCATGAGCGCGAGGGTCGCAAAGCAGGTGGTGCTCGACCTCAGGGAAGAGGGCGTCAAGATTGGCCTCATCCGGCCCATAACGCTCTTCCCCTTCCCGAAAAAGAGCATAGCGAACCTGGACTACACAAGGGTAAAGGGCCTCATCGATATAGAGATGTCCATCCCGGCGCTCATGCGTGAGGACATAGAGCTGCAGGTGCTCGGCCGCGCCCCGGTGTACGAGTACGGCAGGAGCGGCGGCATACTGCTTGACGACGAGAGCACAAAGGCCGCTGTGCGCAAGATCATTGAAGGAGGTGAGCAGTGATGGCGGTTGAAAAGGTGTATACGAAGCCGAAATGCCTGCTGCCTCTGTCCAGCGGCTTCTGCCCCGGCTGCCTGCACTCGCTCGCGACAAAGCTCATCGCCGAGGCCATCGACGATCTGGGCGTCGCTGAGAAGGTCATAAACGTGCTGCCCGTCGGCTGCGCGACCATGAACAGCCTGTACTGGAAACTGGACATGGTCACCTCCGCCCACGGCCGCGCCCCCGCCGTTGCGACGGGCATCAAGCGCTGCCGCCCGGACGCCCTCGTCTTTGCATATCAGGGCGACGGCGACCTGGCCTCCATCGGCCTCTCCGAGGTGCTGATGGCCGCCAACCGCGGCGAGCACATCACCATTTTCTTCGCGAACAACTCCACCTACGGCATGACCGGCGGCCAGATGGCCCCGACCACGCTCGTGGGCCAGAAATCAACCACCTGCATCTACGGCCGCGACCCGGACACGATGGGCTATCCGCTGAGGATGTGCGAGCTCATAAAGGAGCTGGAGGCCCCGGTCTACGTCGCAAGGTTCTCGCTCAACAACCCGGCGAACATCCGCAAGGCGAAGGCGGGCATCAAAAAGGCCATGCAGAACCAGGTCGAGGGCCTCGGCTTCTCCTTCGTGGAGCTGCTGACGAACTGCCCGACGAACTGGCACATGTCCCCGGTCAAGACGCTGGAGTTCATGGAGGAGCACACCATGAAATACTTCCCCTGCGGCGTCTTCGTGGACAAGACGGCAAAGGAGGCTGAGTGACATGAAATTCACGCTCATAATCTCCGGCTCCGGCGGCCAGGGCGTCATGTCCATCGGCATGTCGCTGTCGGGCAGCGCGGTCGAGGGCGGCCTTCACGCGACCTTCATGCCGCTGTACGGCCCCGAGCAGCGCGGCGGCAGCGCCAAGTGCACGGTCATCGTCTCGGACAGCGAGATAGTCTCGCCCCTGCCCAAGCAGTCGGACGGCCTCATCGTCATGAACGAGACCTCGTTCAAAAAATTCACGCCGGAGCTCAAACCCGGCGGGGTGCTGGTGCGCAACATAAACCGCACGACCTCGGCCCTCAAGCGGACGGATATTGAGGTCGTGGACGTCCCCGCGGACGACCTTGCGCACGAGCTGGGCAGCGACAAGATAGCGAACATCATCCTCATCGGCGCAATGCTGGGCTATTCCGGGATGCTCGACCCGGCGGTATTCATGGCGAGCCTCGAGCACAAGTTCGCGGCCAAGGGCGCGGAGGTCGTGGAGCTCAACAGGAAGGCCCTGGACAAGGGCCTGGAACTCGGCCGCGCCGCGAAAAAAGCCTGAAGAAAGGAGCAAGATATGGGAAAATACGGATGGGACAGCAAGATAGGCGACCTGCTGGCGGATGAGCGCTGCGTAGCGGTGTTCAAGGAGATCCTGCCCGCGGCGCTGGAGAGCCCGCTGCTCAAGCTGGTGAAGGGCAAACCAGTCGGCGTGGTGCTCGACAGCCAGAAGAAGATACCCCAGGAGAAGCGCGACGCACTGAAGGCGGCGCTTGAAGCGATAGAGTAATAATAAGATTTAAGGAGGAACAAAAAATGGCGAAGTATACTTTTGAGACCACCACCGTCGGCGAAATGCTCGATACCCCGGAGATCATGGAGCTCATAAACAAGTACATCCCCGCAGTTCTCGAGCACCCGCTGCTCGAGGTCGGCCGCAGCTTCATCTTCAACGACGCCCTGCCCTACATAGAGGACATGGTCACCGAAGAGGACCTCGCCGCCTACAAGCAGGCGCTCGAGGCGCTGTAAGCAGCAAAAACAAAAACCGAGGGCCGTGGGAGCTTTGCTCCCACGGCCCTCGCGCTGTTTCTTCTGGATTTATGTAAACCACAAGACGCAGCTCATGACCGCTTGCGGCATCGCGATGTGTGATGAGCCGCTCACGTGCCTGTTGAACAATATAAACCACGGTTGACAAATCGGAGAAAAAGTGCTAGTTTATACTTAGTAACACGGTTGCATTCAAACAAATTGACATAAATAATTAATCCTACAAATATTCGGCTTATAATTGTCGAATATCTACAAAACAACTCCCATTAACCACGCAATAATGGACTTATATTTCCGCAACCGGTTGCACAGGAGGGCTTATGTCAGTCACTATACGGGACGTGGCGCAGATGGCCGGGGTCTCGGCCTCGACGGTGTCGAGGGTGCTCAACGGCAAGGGCGCCATTTCGGAGGAGACCAAAAAACGCATATTCGACGCGATGGAGCAGCTCAAGTACGTGCCCAACGACTTTGCGCGCAGCTTTGCCACCGGCAGTCCGCGCGCCATTGCGCTGGTCATAGACGTGGCCGACCCGGGCGCCTACTCCAACAACTTCTTCAACAACACGGTGTTCGGCATCGAGACCGTCGCCCACCGGCGGGATTACAGCCTCATGGTCACGAACGGCTCGCGGGCCTTCGGCGGCATCTCCAGCGTGGAGCGGCTCATCCTCGGCAAGAAGGTGGACGGCGTGGTGTTCCCCGTCTCGCTGGTGAGCCGGGAGTTCATCCGCAAGGTGGAGGAGCTGCGCTTCCCCTGCGTCATACTCGGCCGGGCCGAGGACGTGGGTGCGGAGACCAGCTGGCTGGACATCAACAACACCCAGGCCGGCGTCATCGCCGTCCGTCACCTGGCGGCGAAGGGCTACCGCCGCATAGGCTACCTCGGCGGGCCGGAGAGCGACCTCTTCTCGCGCGACAGGCTCTCGGGCTGCTGCCGGGAGCTGGACGCCTGCGGGCTGAGCGTGGACCGCGAGCTCATACTGCACAGCGACGCCAAGGACATCGACGCCGTCATCGCCCAGGTCACGAAGCTGCTCAGCTCCGAAAACAGGCCGGACGCGCTCGCCTGCGGGAGCGATATGCTCGCGCTCGGGGCGCAGAGGGCGGCGCAGAGGCTGGGCTTGCGCGTGCCCGAGGACTTCGGCGTCCTCAGCTTTGACGACACGGCCGTCACCGCCCTGGCCGAGCCGGGCATCACCAGCATCGAGGTGGACACCTTCGAGCTCGGCGTTCAGGCGGCGGAGATACTCATAAACCGGATAGAAAACCCTGATGCCAGCATACGTCAGACGCTGCTGAGCACAAAAATAACAGCACGCGCCTCAACGGAGCGTGCCTGAGAGGAGGTTGGCCATGGAGCTTGCCGCAGTTGTCCACCGCCCCACGGCAGAGTATGTCTACCCCCGGTCGAGGACCGGGCTGGTTATACGGCTCTTCGCCGCGAGGGGGGACCTGGACGAGGCAGGGCTGCTGTACTGGGAGAGGGGGGAGACCGACCCGGCGAAGCGCCGGGAGATACCGTTGAGGCCGAAGTTCCGAGACCGCTGGCGGGACTGCTGCGAGGCGGAGATCGAGACGGAGCCCATCGCCGCCTACGTGCGCTATTGCTTCCGCCTGCGCTCGGGGGAGCGCGAGCTCTGGTACGGGCCGAACGGCTTCCGGGACACGGAGCCGGGGCCGGACGAGGACTTCTTCGAGTTCCTCTGGCCGAACCCGGAGGACTGCTTCAAAGCCCCGGACTGGAGCTCCGGGCAGGTCTACTATCAGCTCTTTCCCGAGAGGTTCAAAAACGGCGACCCCTCGCTCACGCCGGAGGGCGCGGACGCCTGGGGCTCGGCCCCCACGCGGGAGAACTTCATGGGCGGCGACCTGCGCGGCATACGCGAGAAGCTGCCCTACATATCGGCCCTCGGCGCGACCTGCCTGTATCTCACCCCGGTGTTCGAGGCCCCCTCGAACCACAAGTACGACACGGTGGACTATTACCGCATCGACCCGCACTTCGGCACAGAGGAGGACCTGCGCGCGCTCATCTCGGACGCGCACGCGCTCGGCATCCGCGTACTGCTCGACGGCGTGTTCAACCACTGCGGCTACTATTGGCCGCCCTTTCAGGACGTGGTGAAAAACGGCGAGGCCTCAAAATACCGCGACTGGTTCTTCATCAACGCCTACCCCGTCACGCACGAGACGCGCACCTACGACTGCGTCGGCCACTACAAGTGGATGCCCAAGCTGAACCTTGCAAATCCGGAGCTGCGGCGCTATTTCATCGAGGTGGGCAAGCACTGGCTCCAGGCCGTGGGGGCCGACGGCTGGCGGCTGGACGTGGCAGACGAGGTGCCCGCGGTGTTCTGGGAGGAGTTCTCCCGGGAGATGAAGCTGGCAAAGCCGGACTGCCTGCTCCTGGGCGAGACCTGGGGCGACGCCTGGCGGCTCGTGAGCCCCGGCCGGCTGGACAGCGCGATGAACTACCTCTTCCGCGACGCCGCGCGCGACTGGCTGGCGCTCTCAAAGCTCGGGGCCTCGGGCTTTGCGGACAGGGCGAACCGCCTGCTCTTGCTCTACCCCTACGAGGTGTCGCTGCGGATGTACGATCCCCTGGACAGCCACGACACGCCGAGGTTCCTCACGCTCTGCGGCGGGGACATTGAAAAATACCGCCTCGCCGTGGCATTGCAGATGTGCTTCCCCGGCTGCCCCGCGGTGTATTACGGCGACGAGCTGGGCATGGAGGGAGAAAACGACCCGGATTGCCGCCGCGCCATGGACTGGGAGGCCGCAGAGAGGGAGCCGGAGCTGCTCGGCTGGTTCCGGGAGCTCATAGCCCTGCGGAAGGGCTCACCAGCCCTCCGGAAAGGCGGCTTTTACAACTCCGTCTGCGACGACGGCGCCAATGTGTTCGGTTTTTGCCGCACGCACGAGAGGGAGGACGTGCTGGTCGTCATCAACGCGGGGGAGCGCTGGTACAAGGGCGAGGCCCGCGTGCCGGACGGCTCCGGCGAGTGGCGCGAGGTCTTCTCCGGCGAGACAGTGACTTCCGTGATAAACCCCGCTAGGGACGCGTATTCGGCGGAATGCCCGGCGGTGCTCAGTTTGAGCATACCGGCGCGGACCGTGAAAATATTCAAACAGACAAGAAAGTGAGGTCAGCAATGAAAATGAAGAAGTACGCAAAAATGCTGGCGCTCCTGCTCGCCGTGGCAGTAATGGTTGCGACATTAGCTGCCTGCGGCGGTGAAGCGCCAGACACCAGTTCACCCCCGCAGACCGACGAGACGCCCGGAAGCAGCCCGGACGCCGCAGAGCCGACAGTCATCAACTTCTGGCACCATTACAGCGCCCAGTCCGCAGAGAATGAAACCCTTATGAATGTGCTCATCCCCAAGTTCGAGGAGGAGCATCCCGAGTACAAGGTCAACGCCGTCTCCCACGAGTGGGCGGACCTGCACGACAAGATATTGATAAGCGCGAACTCCGACACCCTGCCCGACGTGGCGAGGCTGGACATAGCCTGGGTGCCCGAGTTTGAGTCCATGGGCATACTCGCCGCGCTCGACCAGGAGATGGCCGACTTCGACGACGTGGCCGCGACGCTCCTGCCCAGCGCGATGAGCACCGGCATGGTGAACGGCAGCTATTACGCCCTCGCGCTCAACACCAACACGAAGATACTGTTCTACAACGCCGAGGCCTTTGAGAACGCGGGCCTGACCGCGCCCAAGACCATGGACGAGATGCTCGCCGCCATCGCGGCGCTCTCCGGCACTAACGAGAACGGCCAGCAGGTCTGGGGCCTCAACGAGCCCGCGCTCGCCGGCTGGAACATCCTGCCCTACATCTGGAGCTGCGGCGGCGAGATCACCAACGAGGACTACACCCAGGCCACCGGCTATCTCAACAGCGCCGAGACCGTGGCCGCGGTGCAGATGCTCGCGGACCTCTATAAGAACGGCCAGCTCACCGGCTTCAACAGCGGCGACATCCCGATGACCGACGGCTTCGGCACCGGCCGGTACATGATGCTGCTCGAGGGCCCGTGGAAGACCGCGGAGATGGCGGGCGCCTATCCGGACTTCAAGTACGGCACTACCGAGATGCCCGCGGGCTCCGCCGGCTCCATCTCCGTGCTCGGCGGCGAGGACATCGCGATGTTCAGCACCGCCAACAAGGAGGGCGCCTGGGAGTTCATGAAGTTCATGGTCAGCGACTTTGCCCAGGAGGAGATGGCCAAGGTCGGCCAGATCCCGGTGAACACCACCGCGCTTGAGAGCGACACGGTCAAGAGCGCGGACTACGCGCCCTTCCTGGAGGCCATCACCACCGCGAAGGCCCGCCCGCCCGTGGCGGCCTGGTCCGACATCGACAGCGAGCTCACCACCGCCGTGACCGACATCATCGTCAACGGCGCCGACGCCCAGACCACGCTGGACGCCCTGGCCGCCAAGGTGGACGCGCTGCTCGCCGGATAACATTAGAAGTATACCAGAAACTGCCCAAAATCGCAACAGCTTTGCGCGCGGGAGCGCCCACGCCGGACCTCCCGCGCGCCTTTTTTGAAAGGAGCCTCGATATGGAGCTTAAACCGAGGCGGAACCGAATACAGCTCATGGCCCTCCTGCTCCCGGGCGTGCTGGTGTTTGCGATGTTCACCATCTACCCGATACTGAAGCTGCTGTACATGAGCTTTCTCGAGTGGAACCGGGACAACATGTTCGAGCACGGCTTTGCGGGGCTTGCAAACTACGCCGCCGTGCTGGGCGACGCCACCTTCCGGACGGCCTTTGCCAACACGCTCATCTACACCCTCGTCACCGTGCCGGGGCAGATGGTGCTGGGCCTGCTCGCGGCGGTGTTTATAAACTCCATCCCGCGCTTCCGCGTGACCTTCCGGGTCATCTACTACCTGCCGGTCATAACCTCCTGGGTCATCGTCTCACTGGTGTTCAGGTACATCTTCAACACGGAGGGCATGCTCAACTACCTGCTCACCAACGTCCTGCACCTGAGCGAGAGCAACATCCGCTGGCTGGACACCCGCTGGGGCGGGCTTACCGTGGCCATGATGCTGGGCATCTGGAAGGGCGTGGGCTGGAACCTAGTCGTGTTCCTCGCCGCATTGCAGAGTGTGCCGCAGGAGCTCTATGAGTCCGCGTCCATCGACGGCTGCGGGCCCTTCGCCCGGTTCTTCTACATAACTCTGCCAAGCATAAAGCCGACCATACTCTTCGCCCTCGTCATGCTGACCATCGGCGGCTTCAACGTGTTCACGTCGATAAAGATGATAACGGACGGCAAGCCCATGCACGAGACGGAGGTCGTCCTCACCTGGATGTACTCAAAGGCCTTCAGCTCCGGCGACTTCGGTTACGCCGCGGCGCTGTCCTTCATCGTGGCGCTGACGCTGGCCTTCCTCGCGGTGCTGCAGTTCAAGGCCATGCGCAGAAACGGCGAGAGCCAGTTTTGAGGTGTGATATGCACAGGAGATTTACAAAGAAAAATGCCGCAAATGCGCTGAAATACCTGCTGCTGCTCGCGGGCGGAGCCGTGTCCGTCATGCCGATGGTGTACATGGTCAGCACCTCGCTCAAGCCCAACGGCGCGCTCTATGAGTTCCCGCCGAGGTTCTTCCCCTCGGCCGAGGAGCTGACGGCAGAGAACTATCAGTACATCTTCGCCCAGGAGAAGTTCTATCAGAACTTCCTAAACAGCGCGGCGGTCACGATACTCACCGTGCTCATCGCGGCCTTCATCGCCACGGCGCTGGCCTTCTGCCTCGCGCGCTTCCGCTTTCCGGGGCGGCGGCTCCTCTTCGGCCTCGTCATCGGCACGATGATAATCCCGGGCACGACTCATCATAACGCAGTACCAGCTCGCCACCTTCCTCAAGCTCACGAACAAGCTCTTCGGCCTCGTGCCCTTCTACGTCGCCTGGGTCATACCCTTCTCGACCTTCATGATAAAGGGCTACATCGAGAGCATCCCGCGCGACTATGACGAGGCGGTGTATATGGACGGCGGGAGCGTGTTCACGGTGTTCTTCAAGGTCATCTGCCCGCTCGCGAGCCCGGCCATCGCCTCCGTGAGCATCTTCAACTTCCTGACCGCCTGGGAGGAGTTCCCCTGGGCCATGACGGTCATCAACGACAACGCCAAACGCACGCTGCCGATAGCCATCTCCGGCTTCTTCGGCCAGCACCAGTTCACGCAGTGGGGCTATGTGTTCGCCATGAGCGTCGCGAGCCTCGTGCCGGTGCTGATAGTGTTCATCTGCTGCCAGAAATACTTCGTCTCCGGCCTCCAGGCCGGCGGTATCAAGGGCTGATCGCAGCGAAGCAACGCCTGAAGCGCTCGATGCACCCGCGCCGCGACGAGTATCGGCTGACAGGCTGGCAGGCATAACGGACGCAGACCCTGAAAATGCGCAGAGCGCGGGGATATCCCCGCGCTCTTTTGCTCTCTCGTGCCGCTGCCTTAAGTCCCAAATACATCGCAGCCGCACCAGCCTCTCGCCGCTGATGCGGTACTCAGCATATGCCGCGCATTTTTTGCGACGAGGGCCATAAACCAGCCGAATTGAATACCTGGTATCTGCCCATGTAGACGAGCAAGTTTTGTTATGCTTGTGTAATATGCGTGTAAAATAACGAATAATTGCGCATTGCATGTTGCACGATTTGGAAGATTAGTATAATATATTAAAAGCGGATGTACCATTTTGAAGAAAACAAGGGTTTGCTTGGGAACAACTAGGAGGTAGTGTATGCGAAAGAGATTGTTGGCAATATTTTTGGTTGCGCTGATGCTGGTAAGCATGCTGCCGGCAACAGCCGCAGCTGCGGATGAAGGGGTTTATAAGAAAATAAGCTCCATGGATGAGCTGACCACCGGAAAATATGTGATGATATTAGATACCGGATATGCTCCGGGCAGTTTGGACGGAACATGGGTGACGGCTGTACAGCCGTCGGTGACGGACGGGTCCGTCACCGATCCCACAACTGGTGTCTGGACGCTGACGGTCAGCGGCAGCAGCGTCAAACTCACTGACGCCAACGGCGTTAGCATCGCGCCCAAAGGCGGAAATGAAAACGGAATAAAATCCGGAGAGTATGAGTGGGAAGTAAGTTTTGCAAACGGCAAATTCAGCTTTTATGGAACGGGAACGGACACTGTAACGTTTGCCAGCAACAAAAGCTTTGAAAACAAATTCAGGGCATATAGGAATTCAACCGTAGCTGGTAACCCGAACGGCTATCCTTACGAGTTTACCCTCTATAAGCTAGAGGGAGAAAGCACGGAGCCTGAGCCGGGGACTGTGCCCATTGCTACGGCTTTGGCCGGTGAAAAAGATGCTGAGTTCACCGTAAAGGGCGTTGTGACGCTGCTTGACGGCAAGAACGTATACATACAGGACTCAACAGGCGCTATCTGCCTCTATTTCAATTCGACTCCCAGCGGCATTTCCCTTGGCGACACTGTCATTGGCACGGGAAATAAGGATACATATAACGGTCTTCCCGAGCTTAAAAATGCCACGTTCCAGAAGTCCTCTGGTATGAAGCTCAACGCGGCCGCAAAGACGATAGGCGAGCTGACGACTGCCGACATCTGCACCTATGTGAAAATTTCCGGCGTTGAAGTTACCGAGGTGTATGATAACGGCGGCAGCTATTCCATGCCCAATATTAAGGTAAAGGACGACAGCGGCAAGACTATCCAAATATACAAAGCAGTTGTCGGAAAGGACGGGGACGCCTGGAAGGTCAAAGTCGGCGACAGGCTGAATGTGACGGCGGCGGTCGGCGTTTACAATAATACTACGCTCCAGCTTCGCACGACGCTTGAGAGCGAGATAGAGGTGCTCGGTGCGGCACCTGAGGGACCGATCAACACCGGCGACAAGGTCGTGATCTACAACCCGGCGAATAAAAAGGCCCTGTCTGTTAACGCTGTGGGCACATATTATCGCGCTGGCGTGGACATGACCTTGAACAGCGCGGGCGGCTTTGACAGCGTCACGTCTGACGTTATCTGGGACGTCACCGTTAACAGCGACGGGATATACACCTTCTCAAACGGCGGGCAGAAGCTGTCTGTAAATGCAAGCAATAATAGTCTGCCGCTTGACGAAGTGAATGCCAACTGGACTGTAAGCCCTGCAACTACACCCGGCTGCTACTACATAATAAACGCAGGAAGAACCGATCTTTACATCGAATGGCATAGCCAATACAGCGAGTTTTCTACATACCAATATAAGGCGAACAATGAGGGCATCTACGCGATGCAGTTCATCAAGGTTGACGGGCCGACCGAGCCCGGAGGCGGCGGAGAGAGCGGGGGACTGCCTGCTGAGGGCGCCCAGGTCATGCTCTACAACATCTCCGCAAAAGGCGTGCTGGCGGGGCAGATAGGTGCGGCGGACAGCTCGTCTATCGCAAACGCCTTGGCGACGGTCGAGGATGGCAAGGCCACTGCCGAAAACGGCGGCGTGGTGTTCACCGTCGAGAAAAACGGGGAGTGGTACCGCTTCAAGAACGAGGCCTACGGCTACCTGTGTTCCAACGGCACGGGCAACAACGCCTTCTACTCTCAGACCGCGAGCGAAGACGCCGACTGGAAGCTCACAAACGGCAAGAAGGGCGGCTTCAACCTCGAGAGCAGGACGGCTAAGTTTAATAACAGGTACTCCCAGTACCTCGAGTATTACAGTGACTCCTACAAGACCTACAGCATGTACAACGTTACGGACTACGACATCTATGAGTTCTTCTTCTATCCCTGCGCAAATGATGAGGCAGATCTGACTTCCGGCGTTGTCAACAAGCCCACGGTTACCATCACCGGCACAGACGCTTATGCGGGAGTGTCCTACGAGTTCACCGTCGAAGTCAACGCTGTGTTTGGCGTGGACACGCTCACCGTCAAGGTCGGAGAAACTGCGCTCAACAAGGGCGAGAACGGCGTCTACACCGTGCCCGGAAACCTCGTGACCGGCGAGAAGATCACAATAACGGTCAGCGGCAAGGATGCGAAGGGCAAGGCCATCAGCGGCAGCAAAGAGGTCACAGTTAAGGACGAGCCGGTCATAACCGAGGTCTCGCCGGCTCAGGGTGCCGAGACTGGCGATGACAAGCGCCCCACTATCAGCGCGAAGATTGAAAACGGCGGAGAGAACCCGATCGTGACCATGACCGTAAACGGTCAGACTGTCAATGCGAAGTATGAGAACGGCACGGTTACCTATACCCCGGCCTCTGACCTGGCCGACGGCCGTGTCACCGTCGTGGTGACGGTCAAGAGAGCTGACAACAAGGACGGAACAAAGACCTGGAGCTTCACCGTTGGCGAGACCCAGTTCGCCGCATACTTCGGCCAGCTCCACTCGCACACCGGTGAATATTCCGACGGTTCGGGCACGTTGGACGAGGCTCTCGATTATGTGGAAGGTATCCCCGAGAGCGACAGCGTCGACTTCGTGGCCTTCACCGACCACTCGAACTACTTTGATTCCACCAGCGCTCCGAACCCGGCGGAGGCGCTGTATGACAAGTCGAAGATGACCTCCGCTAGCGCCAATAAGTGGGCGGCATACAACAACGCCATAGACAACTTCAACGCGAGCAGCCCCGACAGGATAGCGCTGGCGGGCTACGAGATGACCTGGTCTGGCGGGCCGGGCCACATAAACACCTTCAACACCCCGGGCATAGTCTCGCGCAATAACAAGACGCTGAACGACAAAACAGGGGACGCGGGGCTTCAGGCCTATTATAACCTGCTCATTGAGGCGGGCAGCAAAGGAGTAGCCTCCATAAACCAGCTCAACCACCCGGGTACGACCTTCGGCAACTTCTCGGACTTCGCCTACTACACCCCGGCGCTCGACAACTATGTCCAGCTCGTCGAGGTCGGCAACGGAGAGGGCCAGGTAGGAGCCGGCGGCTATTACCCGAGCTATGAGCAGTACATCATGGCCCTGGACAAGGGCTGGCACGTCGCTCCGACCAACAACCAGGACAACCACAAGGGCAGCTGGGGCAACGCCAATGACGCCAGGAACGTCATCTACGCGGACTCGCTCACCGAGGACGGCCTGTTCGACGCCATAAGGGAGCGCCGCCTCTACGCCACCGAGGACAAGAACCTCGAGATTAGCTACACGCTGGACGGCCACATGATGGGCAGTCAACTGGGCACGGAAGATGTGGGCGAGAACGTCGACATCGCTGTCACGGTCTACGACCCGGACTACAACGACGCCATATCCAAGGTCGAGGTCGTGGTGAACTCCGGCAGAGTGGCCTACACCTGGGACAGCATCCCGGCCAGCGGCGAGCTGAGCGCCACCATCCCGGCTGATTACAGCTACTACTTCATCCGCGTTACGCAGGCAGACGGCAACCTGGCTGTCACCGCGCCGGTCTGGGTCGGCGAAGTGCTCAAGCTCGGCATAGACTCCGTCACCAGCGACACGGCCAACCCCGTGACCGGCGAGGAGCTGACCATCACCGCGAGCCTCTTCAACAGCGAGACCACGGCCGCCACCGCCACGAGCGTGGTGTTCTCTGTGGACGGAGAAGTGAAGTATACGGCTAAAGGCGTCGGCATCGACCCCAACACCAGGGTGGGCGTCCCCTTCAAATTCACTCCGGACTCCGCCAGGCTCCAGACGGTGAGCGTAGAGGCCACTATCGAACAGGGCGGCAAGGAGTACACCTTCACCGGCTCCATACAGATAGACGTGCAGGACAGATCCAAGCTGGTCTACATAGGCATTGACGCGAGCCACTACAACGAGTATGTAAACGGAAACTACAAGGACAGCATGGGCAACTTCAGCAGCCTCGCCATGCAGAATGGCGTTCGCACCGTGCAGCTGAACACGAGCGCGGAGCTGATAGCGGCCTGTGAAAACGAAAGCGGCAAGTACAAGGCGATAGTCCTGACAGCGCCAAGCAGACGCGACGGAAGCGCCTTGAGAAACCCGTATGCGACCTATTCTGATGCGGAAATTGAGGCTATTAAGGCTTTCAACGAGGCCGGAGGCGCGATCGTGATCACCGGCTGGGGCGACAATTACGAGAGTTATGAGTCTTTCGAGGCAGAAGACCACATGGCGGCGCAGCAGAACAAGCTGCTTGCGGCGCTGGGTTCCTCCCTCAGAGTGAGCGATGACGAGATAAAGGATAATACGTACAACGGCGGACAGCCGCAGAGGTTGTATTTGAGCAGCTACAACTTCGAATCCCCCTTGCTCGAAGGCGTTGAATACGACGCCAACAACCCGCACGACAACAAATATACGGAGCTTTTCAGCCATTACGGCGGAGCCTCCATCCACATCGTCGATGCAAGCGGCTACCCGACGACCACCGTGCCCGGCACCGTAACGCCCGTTGTCTACGGCTTCGAAACGACTTATTCGTCCGACGATGACAGTGATAAATACGGCGGACTTGGAAGCATCCCGAAATACGCCTACACCGACGGCACAGAAAGACTGCTCGTCATGGCGACTGAAAAGCTCGACGGGCAGGGCCTGATAGTGGTTTCCGGCGCGGCTTTCCTCTCAAACTTCGAGGTTCAGATGAAGGCAGATGAAGTGGATTCCGGCGCTGAGAAGAACTACTCCAACTACAAGATCTGCGAGAACCTGGTGAAATATCTCAATCCCGACGGCCTTGCAATAAGCACCATAAAGCAGGTGCAGGATGAGAAGAACGAGGGCGTGCGCTTCACGATAGAGGGCGTCGTCACCTCCAACGCCTCCGGCTATGACAAGAACACCGCTTTCTTCGACTGCATCTATGTCCAGGACGGCACGGCGGGCATCAACGTGTTCCCGGTCGCAGGCTCGTACAAACTAGGCGACAAGGTGCGCATCACCGGCCACACCTCGTCCTATCAGGGCGAGAGGCAGCTGTCCATCTCCCTCGGCTCCATTGAGAAGATAGGGGAGACGACGCCTGTGCAGCCGACGAAGATAACGGCGGCTCAGCTCAACGACCTCAGCTATCTCGGCAGCCTCGTGACGCTCGAGGGCACGGTCACAGACGTGAACTACGCCAACGGCCTGGTTCAGGACATCCTGGTGAAGGACGCCGCGGGCAATATTGGCCGAGTGTTCATCAACGGATACATCACTGCCGGCACTGACATACAGGGCCTTGAGGTCGGCTGCAAGATATCGGCCACCGGTCTTGCAAGCTACGACGACACCTATTCCGGCGACAGCAGCCTCTATCCGCGCATCAGGGTGCGTGACAGGGCTGAGATCATCTGCTCCGAGGGCGGAGATGAGCCGGATATCCCCGACATCCCGCTGCCGCCCGTGACTCCGACACCCACGCCGACGCCCGAGCTCCCGTTTGACGACGTGAAGCCCGGAAACTGGTTCTACAACGACGTGGCATATGTCTACGAAAAGGGCATCATGGACGGAGTTGACAACAGGGTGTTCAGCCCGAACACGACCCTCAACCGCGCCATGTTCGTGACGATGCTTTACAGGGTGGCGGGCGAGCCCGCTGTCAGTAAGACCGCGGACTTCTCCGACGTGCCCGGAGGCACTTGGTTCTCCGACGCTGTGGCCTGGGCCAGCTCTCAGGGCATAGTGGACGGCTACGACGACGATTTGTTCGGACCTTATAACAGCCTGACACGCGAACAGCTGGCGACCATACTCTACCGCTACGCCAAGTGGTCCGGCAGGAGCACCTACGCGCCCACCGACGCGCTTGCGGGCTTCGCCGATGCGGCGGAAGTCTCCGCTTACGCACTCGATGCCATGCGCTGGGCTGTATATACCGGCCTCATGCAGGGCAGCGAAAACGGCTTGGAGCCGCAGAGCAGTGCCAGCCGTGCCCAGGTGGCGGCGATCATCCATCGCTTCCTCGACAACAAGTAAGCAGATCCCGCGCAGAGTCTGACGCGGGCAGGTAAGACATACGGCTTTCAGGGGATTTCAGAGCTTCTGAAATCCCCTGAAATGATTGAAAGGAGCCGCCAATGAAAAAGACGGACAGTCCCGACAGGAGACTGCGGTTGTATGAGATCCTCGCCTCGGTACTGATATTTGCCATACTCATAGGCTGGGCGCTGGCTTTGAACCTGACCGCCGGCGACAGGGAGCTTACGGCCGCACAGAAGCGGATGTTTGCTGTGGCCGAGGTCACGGACGTGCTCGCGGACAATGCGTCGCCGGACACTTGGACGGAGGGGCGCAGGATCGGCCAGCAGCTGCTGGAGGTCAAGGTGCTCACAGGTGAGCACAAGGGAGCGGTGCTCGAGGCTGCGAACTTCCTGAGCGCCTACGCCAACGTGGACGCAAAGGTCGGTACTAAAGTCATAGTCAGACTCGATGTGGACGAGCAGGGGGAGCTCTATGTGGTCTCGGTGCCCGCTTATAACCGCGCTCCCGTGATGTTGGGGCTGGCGCTCATCTTTGCGGCGCTGCTCGTTATAATTGGCAGGAAAAAAGGCGTCATGGCGCTCGTGGGCCTGGTGTACACGCTTGCCTGCATTTGGTTCATACAGGTGCCGATGATACTCAGAGGGGCGGAGCCTGTTTTGGTCTCCATCATCATCGTCGCTCTGACTACGGCAGCTTCTCTGCTGTTTTTGACGGGCCTGAGCCGAAAAACGCTCTGCGCCGTGCTCGGCTGTGTCTGCGGAGTGGGCGTTGCGGGCATATTTGCGGCGGTCTCGGGTTCCATTTCTCAGCTGAACGGCTTCAACCTCCCCGAGGCCGAGGACCTCGTCCTCCGCGCCACGCAGGATACCGTGAGGATAAGCGGGCTGCTGGTCAGCGGCATACTTGTCGCTTCCCTTGGCGCGGTCATGGATGTGGCCATGTCCATTTCATCTTCCTGCTGGGAGCTCCGTCAGCTGAACCCCGGGCTGCCCAAGGCTGCTCTATTCCGCTCCGGTATGAACATTGGCCGCGACGCAATGGGCACGATGGCGAACACGCTAATTCTGGCATTCGCGGGCGCTTCCCTCAACACGCTGCTGCTGTTTCGGATATACGGCTACCCGGCCATCCAGCTATTCAACTCCGACGCAATAGCTGTGGAGCTCATACGCGGCTTAGCGGGCTCGATCGGCATCATAATGACTGTGCCGCTCGTCGCAGCGCTGAGCGCGGCTCTCATGCCCCCGGTAAAGGGACGGCCAGCAAAACAGAGATAGCCTCGGCATGCCGCCCTCAGCGGGGTTGGCAGCAGGCGCGTCGTTGCCCCTGTCAAGAGCGAAGCCCGGAGAGCCCGTGTTTTCAAGGCTTTCCGGGCTTCGTTTACATTAGCCGTGCTGCTATACATAGCTGCGCGAGATGCCGCAGAGGGTGGCGGTCTCGCGTTGGGTGAGGGGCTTGGCGCCGCGGAGGCCGTAGCGGAGGCGGATTATCTCGGCTTCGCGCTCGGTGAGGACGGTGTCCACATACTCGCGCAGGCGCATGCAGGTCTCGCCGTCGCCGATGCGCTCGGCCATGTCGTCCTCCTGGGAGATGATGTCCATGAGCGAGAGTGTGTTGCCGTCCCCGTCCACGTCGATGGACTCCGAGAGCGAGATGTCGCCCGACGACTTCTTCAGCGCGCGGAAATACATCAGTATCTCGTTCTCGCAACAGCGGGAGGCGTAGGTGGCGAGGCGCACGCCCTTTTCGGGGCGGTAGGTGTTGATGCCCTTGATGAGGCCGATGGTGCCGATGGAGATGAGGTCGTCGGCGTCGTCGGCCTGGGTGTAGTACTTCTTGATTATGTGTGCGACGAGGCGGAGATTGTGCTCGATGAGCACGTTGCGCGCCTCTATATCTCCCGCGAGCCAGAGGTCTACGTATTTGCGCTCCTCCTCCGGAGAGAGCGGCCGCGGGAACGAGCCGGACGCAGGTCCAAGCCTCAGCATCAAAAATGCGCTCGAGAGCAGCATCATAAAAGCTCCAGCAAGCAAAACAAGCACCACCTTATCAATGATGCTACATTCTATTCACCTACCGCAAGTACACTTTCGACTTTCGTCGCGGCCAAGCACAGCTTGAACGGCGGAAAAGGACGCGGGCAAGACATGAAAAAGCGCCTCCCCCGGACAAAGGGGAGGCGCTTTTTGCCCTCAGGCGATGCTCGCGCCGAGCGCGCGGGCTTCTTCCAGCTCCGGGCGGCCGTCTACGGGGCCGCCGCCGGCGAGCACGTGGCCGAGGTTCTGCCACTTCAGGTGCTCGAGGAGGTGGTCGTAGTAGCCCAGCACGTCCCCGAAGTCGTGCCCGGTCGCCGACATGAGCAGCGCCGAGGCGCGGCCGTGGCCGCGCAGCAGGTTCTCGCCGCCTTCTTCCAGCGCGAAGAGGCGGTTTATGGCCGTCATGAGCGGCCCGCTCAGGTTCCAGTAGTAGAGCGGCGAGGCCAGCACCAGCACGTCGCACCCGCGCACGGCGGGATAGATCTCGTCCATGCCGTCGTGCTGCACGCAGGGGAAGTCCCTGTCGCTGCGGCCGCCGCGGCAGGCCTTGCAGCCGTGGATCTCCATGCCGCCGAGGAAAAACTCGGTCACGTTGTGCCCGGCGCTCCGAGCGCCCTCGGCAAAGGCCCGGGCCAGCGCGGCCGAACTGCCCTTAGGACGCGGACTGCCGATCAGTATGACGATATTTTTGCCCATAGTTCACATCTCCCAGTGCAGAGTTTGTCCATACGCTATCATAATATCAGGAATGCGAGCAAATGCAAGTACGCACATTCCCGCGCGATACTTACCGGCACGTAAGCGTGGGGCGGAGCCGCCCCGCCGCCGTGAGAGGCCGCCAAGCGGAAACCGGCAGGGGAGCGTCTGCTCGGCCTGCCGGTTCGCTGTGTTCTCAGTTTACTGCCCCGTGCCGGGCGCTCACCACTGCGTGAGCTCGAGGTAGAGGTTCTTGTACTGCCTGGCGGAGTTGGTCCAGGAGACGTCCTTGGCCATGTCGCGCTGGACGACCTCGTCCCAGTGGTAGCGGTTGGTGAAGTACACGGTCTTGGCGCGGTTGATGGCGTCGAGCAGGAGGCCGGCGTCGTAGCGGTCGAAGGTGAAGCCGTTGCCGTCGCCGGTGAAGTCGTTGTAGGGCTGCACGGTGTCCTTCAGGCCGCCGGTCTCGCGGACGATGGGCAGCGTGCCGTAGTGCATGGCGTTGAGCTGCGTAAGGCCGCAGGGCTCGAAGCGGGAGGGTACCAGCACGGCGTCCGCGCCCGCGTAGATGCGGTGCGCCCGCGCCTCGTCGTACTGGATGCAGGCGCTGAACGTGCCGTGGTAGGTGGCCTCATAATAGCGGAAGGTGTCCTCATACTGGCTGTCGCCGGTGCCGAGGACGACGACCTGGGTGTTGCCGTCGAGCACCTGGGGGATGATGCTGCTCACGAGGTCGAGGCCCTTCTGATTGGTCAGGCGGGAGATGAGGCCGATGACGAACTTGCTCTCGTCCTCCTCGAGGCCCAGCTCACGCTGCAGCGCGCGCTTGTTGGCCATCTTGTGCTCGAGCACGTTGCCGAGGCCGTAGTTTTCGGCCAGCGCGGGGTCGGTCTCGGGGTTCCACATGCCGTAGTCGATGCCGTTGACTATGCCGCGGAGCTTCCAGTTGTGATAGCGCAGGTGATCCTCAAGGCGCTCGCCGTACTCCGGGGTCTGTATCTCCTGGGCATAGGTGCCGCTGACGGTGGTCACGCGGTCGGCGTAGGCGATGCCGCCCTTGAGCATGTTGGCCTCGACGTAGTCCTGCTGCAGCGCGCCCATATTGAACACGCTGTCGGGCAGGCCGGACCAGTACTTGATGGTGGGGATGTTGTAGACGCCCTGGAAGCGGAGGTTGTGGATGGTCAGTACGGACTTCGCGCGGCCCACCGGCGTGTCGTGGAACAGCGTGCGCAGATACACCGGCACCAGCGCCGTCTGCCAGTCGTGGCAGTGGACGACGTCGGGTATCCAGTTCATGTAGTTGAGCGCGGCCAGCGCGGCCTTGGCGAAGAAGCAGAACTTCGGGATGTCGTCCACGAGGTTGGTGTAGGGGTTGCCCCAGGAGAAGAACTCCTCGTTGTCGATGAAGTCGTAGACGACGTCGTCCCATATGTACTCCATGATGCCGACGTAGTAGTTGCGGCCGGTATTGCCGAGGTCCATGTAGAACTCGCCGCGGTAGACCATCTTGTCCTGATACTCCTGCGGGATGCAGGCGTAGCGGGGGAGTATGACGCGGACGTCGCAGTTGAGGCGCGCGAGCTCGCGCGGGAGGGCGTACATCACGTCGCCCAGGCCGCCGGTCTTGACGAAGGGGTGGCACTCCGAGCCGATGAACGCCACGCTGCGGCGCGGCATGTCCGGCGTCTCCACCGCCGGAGTGGGCTCGACCACGGGTTCGGCCTCGACGTAGGGCACCTCCTCAGCGGCGGGAGCCTCGACAACAGGCTCGGCCTCAACAGCCGGGGCCTCCTCGACCACCGGAGCGGCCTCAACGGCGGACTCGGCCTTCTCGACCACCGGGGCGGCTGCAACAGCCGGGGCCTCCTCGACCACCGGGGCGGCCTCAACGGCGGGCTCGGCCTTCTCCTCCGCCTTCTTTGCGGCGGGTTTCCTGGCAGCGGGCTTTTTCGCGGCGGTGCCGGTCTTTTTGGCGGCGGGCTTCTTGGCGGTTTCCTTTTTCTCCGCGGCGGGCTCGGCCTTTTCGGCGGGCTTCTTGGCGGCGGGTTTCTTCGCAGCGGAGGCGGTCTTCTTTGCCGGCTCCTTCTTCTCAGCGGCGGGGGCCTTTTCCGCGGCGGGCTTCTTCGCGGCGGGCTCAGCCTTCTTGGCGGCGGGTTTCTTGGCGGAGGTCTCCGCCTTTTCGGCTATGGGGGCGGCCTTCTCGACGGCGGGGGCCTTCGGCTCCGCCGGGGCCGCGGTCTCTTTGGCGGCTGTAGTCTGCTCGATGGAATCAGTTTTCTTTCGTGCCATGACGAATCTTCCTTTCGACTATCAATGCTCGTCGGGGCGCCTATAATTGCCCCAACGGATGGGAAAAGCGTTTTGCCCGGGCTGGCAGCCCGTGCGTACATGCCGCAGTGGTCGGACATGCGGCGGCAATATGGCGCCGGGCATGGGGCTTGATCCTGCCGATGCCATTATTTACATTATATCACAGCCTGCAAGCAAGAAAAAAGTCTGGTTTTCTGTTGCGGATAGAAGATTCCGGGCATCTTTGCGCCAGATTATAACAATCTGCACAAAGCCTGCCGGGGGCTGAAAAAGGGGAATGTGCCTTTAGACACATTCCCCTTTAAACTTGTCGTTTAGCCGCTCAATAGTGGTATTTGCGGCGTTTTGTCGCCAGAAAGGCGGCGGTGAGCACCACGGCCATGAACTCGGCCACGACGATGGACATCCAGATGCCGTCAATGTCCCAGATGGTCGGCAAAAGCAGCACGGCGGCGACCTGGAACACCAGCGTGCGCAAAAACGAGATGGCCGCCGAGGTCAGCCCGTCGTTGAGCGCGGTAAAGAAGCTCGAGCCGTATATTGCAAAGCCCATGAAGATGAACGAGAGCGCGAAGATCTGAAAGCCCGAGACGGTGAGCTCCATCAGCGCGGCGTCGTAGCCCACGAACATACGCGCCAGCCGGGAAGAGAGCAGCTCCGCCGACGCCACCATGCAGACGCCGAACAAGCCTATCACGACGAGGCTCTTGCGCAGCAGGCTCTTGAGCTCGGGAAAGTTTCGCGCGCCGTCGTGATAGCTGACGACGGGGGCGGTGCCGATGGAATAGCCGATGAACGCGGCGGAGAATATCATGCTCACGTACATCATTACCCCGTAGGCCGCGACGCCGTTCTCCCCGGCGAATTTGAGCAGCTGAGTGTTGTAGAGCATGCCGACTATGTTCATGGAGACGTTGCTCATGAACTCGGAGGAGCCGTTGGTGCAGGCCTTGAGTATCGCCCGGCCGTCGAAGGAGGTGCGCCCGAGGCGGAGTATGCTGCTGTTTTTCCGCGCGAAATAGAAGAGGGGCACCGTGCCGCCCACGACCTGGCTGAGCGCCGTGGCCAGCGCCGCGCCCGCGAGCTTGTACTGCTGCGGCAGCGAGATGACCAGCACGGCGTCGAGCACCATGTTGGTCAGTCCGGCGGAGACGGTGACGGCGAGCCCGAGCTGCGGCTTTTCGGCGGTGACGAAAAAGCTCTGGAACAGCAGCTGCAGGACGTAGAAGGGCAGGGCCGCGAGGATTATCCTCGCGTAGACGACACAGTTATCCAGCAGCGCGCCCTCCGCGCCGAGCCGGATCGAGATGGGCCGGATGAAGACGATGCCCAGCACCGCGAGCACCACGCCCAGGGCGAAGGACACGTACACAAAGAGCGAAAAGTTCCGGTTCGCCCGCTCCGGCTCGCCCTCGCCGAAGCTCTTGGCCACGAGCGCGGAGCCGCCGGTGCCGAACATGAAGCCGACCGTGGCTATCACCATCAGAAAGGGCATTATCAGGTTGACCGCCGCAAATGGGGTCTTGCCAGCGTAATTCGAGACGAAAAAGCCGTCCACCACGCCGTAGACCGACGTGAATATCATCATGGCTATGGAGGGCGCGGTGAAGCGCAGCAGCCTGCCGTAGCTGAAGTGGTCCGAGAGCTGTATCTTCATGCCGCACCTGCCTTAAAGCCGCTTTAGCTGCTCGCCGAGGGAGGCGGCGTATTTCTCGAGCAGGCTGATGTGCGCGTCTATCTCCCCGGCGGACCAGGTGGAGAGGGCCTCACACTCGGCCTCGTAGAGCCGCGCCGCCGTGCGGGAAACGTAGTCCTCGCCGGACCTCGTGAGCCGCACGCGCTTGCCGCGGCCCGCCTCGGGCTCGAGGTATATCACCCCGTCGGCCTCCAGCTTGCGCAAGGCGGAGTTCACGGTCTGCTTGCTGATGCCGGAGCGCTTGTATATGTCGCTGAGCTGGCAGCTCCCGCCGCAGTCGTATACCGTGTAAAGCACGCGCATCGCGCTGTCCGAGATGCCGAGCTTGAGCGACGCCTGGTGATAGAGCGCGTCAGTCTCCGCGATGAGATAGTTGATGCGGTGCAGTTTTTCCAACGTCCTGTTGTCCATGTCACGCCTCCTGAGTACGAAATCGTACCTGGGGCATGATAGTACGAAATCGTACTTTTGTCAAGAGGGATATTTCCCTGAGGCGAGCGTCTCGAGGAAGCGGCTGAGGTCCATGGGCGGCAGGCAGGTCCGGCCGCGGCAGACATAGAAGGCGGGCTCGCCGTCCGGGGACTTGTATTCCGCCGTCGGCGAATCGAGCAGCCTCACGGCGGCGGAGGAGGGGAGGCGCGGCGCCAGAGAGCCTATGTCCCGGCCCATGGTCACGGCGGTGACGAGCATGGGCGGGTCGTCCATGTCGGAGAGCGCGGTGAGGAACATCGCATAGCCGGCCGGATAGCGCGACGCCTCGCCGGACATGAAGGCCAGCTGCTCTCGCGCCGGTGCCTCCGTCCCGGCCTCGGGCAGGACCTGGCTCAATCGCACGAGGTCATAGGCCATGAGCGAGTTGCCGCTGGGCATCGCGCCGTCAAAGCACTCCTTGGGCCGGAATATGAGCTGTTCGTTTGCCGCGCCGCTCAGGAAATAGCCGCCGTGTTCGGCGTCGGCAAACTGCTCCGACGCCGCCTTCACCAGCTGCGCCGCGCGCTCGAGATATGGCCGCTCCAGCGTGGCGTCGTAGAGCGCGAGCATGGCGAAGGCATAGGCCGCGTAGTCGTCGAGGAAGCCGGGGCCGCTGCGCGCTCCGGCGCGGGCGCTGACATAGAGCGTGCCGCCCTCGCAGAGCTCGCGCTCGATGAACTCCTGCGCCCGCCGCGCCGCGTCCAGCCGCGAGCGGTCGCCGCTCCGCCGGTAGAGGGCGCAGAGCGCCGCTATCATCAGCGAATTCCAGGCCGTCAGGACCTTGTCGTCCGTGTGCAGGCGGCTCCGTTCGCGGCGGTATTCGCGCAGTTTGGGCAGGAGGGGGTCGAAGCGGCTCTCGGAGAGCTCCGAGGCGTGCAGGAGGTTCGGTATGCTCTTGGCGCCGAAGTTCCCCTCGCGCGTGATGCCGAAGCGCTCGCAGAAGGCGGGGCCGTCCTCGGGGCCGAGCAGGCGCTCTATTTCGTCGGGCGTGAACACGTAAAAGCGGCCCTCCTCGCCCTCGCTGTCCGCGTCCTGGGCGCTGTAAAAGCCGCCGTCCGGGCCGGTCATCTCGCGCAGGACGAAGCCGGCGGTCTTTTCCGCGATGTCGAGATACAGCGCCCGGCCCGTGAGCTCGTGCGCCTTGCAGTAGGCGAGGATGAGCAGGGCGTTGTCGTAGAGCATCTTCTCAAAGTGGGGCACCAGCCAGCAGCGGTCCGTCGAGTAGCGGCAAAAGCCGTGGCCGATGTGGTCGAAGAGCCCGCCCGCGTACATGCGCTGAAGCGTGAGCTCCGCCATGTCCAGCGCCTCGCGGTCGCCGTATTTCTCATAGCGCTGCATCAGAAACAGCAGGTTGTGCGGCGCGGGGAACTTCGGCGCGGCGCCGAAGCCGCCGAACTCCCGGTCAAAGCTCCGGCGGTAGAGCTCCAGCGCCTTTTCCGGCAGCGTCGCGTCAGCCTGAGCCGCGGCGGCGGAGGCGCGGCCGAGCAGCCCGGTCATCTCGCCCGCCGAGCGCAGGAGAGAGGCGCGGTCGCTCTCCCACTTCTCGTGGATGAGCAGCAGCAGGTCCCGGAACCCGATGGCACCGCGGCGGGAGTATTTGGGGAAATACGTCCCTGCGAAGAAGGGCCGCTGCTCCGGCGTCATGAAGATGCTCATCGGCCAGCCGCCGTTGCCGGTGAAGGCCTGGCAGACGGCCATATATACGCTGTCTATGTCCGGGCGCTCCTCCTTGTCCACCTTGATGGAGACGAAATACCGGTTCAAAATGTCCGCCGTCTCCGCGTCCTCAAAGCTCTCGTGCGCCATGACGTGGCACCAGTGGCAGGTGCTGTAGCCGATGCTCAGAAAGATGGGCTTGTCCTCGTCCCGGGCTTTTTGAAAGGCCTCGCCGCCCCAGGGGTACCAGTCCACGGGGTTTTCCGCGTGCTGCAGGAGATAGGGGCTGGTCTGGCCGGACAGGTGGTTGCTCATGTTATCGCCTCATTTCTTCAGGTCGCCCGTCGCCGGGTTGTCTATGAGTTTGCCGTCCTCGGTGAAGCGGGAGCCGTGGCAGGGGCAGTCCCAGCTGCGCTCAACGGGGTTCCACTTCAGCGCGCAGCCGAGGTGCGGGCAGCGCCGCGTACCGGGCGTCAGCAGCGAGGCGGCGGCCTCGAACATGTTCACGGCCAGCTGCGGCCGCAGCGAGGTGCGCTCGGGGGAGAACACCTCCGCGCCCGGGGCGTCCCGGCCCTGTACCAGCTCGCAGAGCAGCCTCGCCGCCGCCATGGAGGTGGTCATGCCCCACTTGTTGAAGCCCGTGGCAACGTAGAGACCCTGCGTACCGGCGGAATAGCGCCCGATGTAGGGCACGCCGTCGAGCGTCATGCAGTCCTGGGTGGCCCAGTGGTATTTCTCCACGGCGTCCGGGTAGTGCCTCGCGGCAAAGCTCCGCAGCTCCTGCCAGCAGCCGCCCCTGCGGCCCGTGCGGTGGTCCCCGCCGCCGACGAGCAGCAGCTTCCCGTAGCCGCGGAAGGACATGCCCTTCATCGCCTCGTCCACGTACATGCCGTCGATGCGCGGGGCGTTTTCGAGGGCGATGACGTAGGAGCGGTGCTGATAGAGCCGGATGAAATAGCCGCCGTGCTTGTTGAGGAAGGGGAAGTGCGTGGCCACGATCATCTTTTCCGCCCTTATCCGGCCCCGGTCGGTGACGGCCGTGGTGCCGATGAGCTCGCGCACGGGCGTGTGCTCGTAGGCGTTCAGGCCCCTCGAGACGGCGGCGACGAAGCGGAGCGGGTGGAACTGCGCCTGACGCGGCATGCGCACGGCCCCGGCCACGGAAAAGGGGAGGGGCAGCCCGGCCGTGAACTCCGCCGGAGCGCCCAGACGCCGGAGCGCCGCGGCCTCGCGCTCGGCCTTCCCGCGGTCGGTGAGCGAGTAGGCAAAGGCGTCCCGCTCCGCAAAGCCGCAGTCGATGTCCCGGCAGAGCCTGCGGTACTCCTCCAGCGCCGCCTCGTTGGCCTCGAGGTACTGCCTCGCGCGCTCCGTGCCGAACATGCGTATAAGTTTATCATAGATAAAGCCGTGCTGGGAGGTTATTTTTGCCGTCGTGTTCTTTGTGATGCCGCTGCAAAGCGTTTCCGCCTCCACCAGCGCGTAGGGCACGCCCGCGCACCGGAGCATGTGGGCGCAGAGCACCCCGGCCATGCCGCCGCCGATGACGAGCACGCCGGTGCTGAGGTCGCCCTCCAGCCGGTCAAAGCCCGGTATTTCGCAGGTCTCTTCCCAAAGTGAGCCCATAAGTCCGCCTCCGCTTTCAAAAATCCACAGTTAGTCTCCGTAAAACGGCGCGAACTATTCGGCGGCGGCGGCAAATGGGGAGGCGGGCTCGAAGTCCCGCCTCCCCGCATTGCGTCAGGCGTGTTTTTTTATGGTCAGGACGTTCTTGCCGCCCACGTACTCATAGGCGGTCTCGTCCATGAGCTTTTTCACCATGAGTATGCCGAGCCCGCCCACCGCGCGCTCCTCGGCGCTGAGGGTGATGTCCGGGTCGGCGCGCCGCAGCGGGTCGTACGGGCGGCCGCTGTCGGCAAAGCGCACCGTTACGCTGGGCGGCTCGCCGGCGGCGGTGCAGCTTATCTCCGCCTCGCCCGTGCCGGGCTGATAGGCGTAGCTCGCGATGTTCACGAATATCTCCTCCACGGCCATGTCGACCTGGGCGATCATCCGCGCCGGGCAGCCGGCCAGGTGCATCTGCTCCTCTACAAAGGCGATGACCGCGTCGAGGTTTTCCGCCGCGGCGGCGATCTTCAGCTCAGCCATTTTCGTCCCTCCCGGTCGTCTCGTTTATGTGCAGCAGCAGCATGGTGATGTCGTCCGCCTGCTCAGCGCCGGAGGCGAAGGCGGCGATGTCGGCGTGCAGCAGCCGGAGCTGCTCGGCCAGCGGCTTTTCGGAGAGGCCGCCCTGGTTGAAGAAGGCCAGCAGCCGCGCCTCGGAATAGAGCTCGTTTTCGCCGTTTAGCGCCTCGGTGACGCCGTCGGTGTACAAAAAGAGGCTGTCCCCGGGGGCGAGGGTGATGTCCTGCTGTTTGTAGTGCATGTCCTCCATGCCCGCCAGCACAAAGCCGCGGCGGCTCTTGAGCCAGTCGTAGCCGCCCCCGCCGAGCGACACCAGCGGCGGGTTGTGCCCGGCGTTCACATAGGTGAAGCGCCCGGTGCGGATGTCCAGCACGCCCAGAAAGGCCGTGACGAACATCCCGGCCTCGTTGTTTTCGCACAGCTGGTTGTTCACCGTCTCGAACACCTGCGCGGGCTCCATACCGGCCTGGGCGTGGTTCTTGATGAGCGTCTTGGCGATGACCATGAAGAGCGCCGCGGGCACGCCCTTGCCGGAGACGTCGGCGATGATCACCGCGAGGTGGTCGTCGTCCACGAGGAAAAAGTCGTAGAAGTCGCCGCCGACCTCGCGCGCCGGGGTCATGGTGGCGTAGATGTCGAACTCGCTGCGCTCGGGGAAGGGCGGGAAGATGCGCGGCAGCATGTCGGCCTGTATCTGCGTCGCGACGTTCAGCTCCGCGCCGATGCGCTCCTTCTCGGCGGTGACGGCGGTTAGGTTGTCCACATAGCGGACAATGTCCGTCTCCATCTTGCCGATGACCCGCTCGAGGACGCCGATCTCGTCGCGCTTCTTTATTCTGTCCAGAATTTCGAGCTGTGCTACATTGTCCTCCGCAAAACGCTGGGCCTCCCTGGTGATGGTGAGTATGGGCGAGACCACCTGCCTGCGCAAAAATACGATGTACACGGCGAGGAAGGCGGCGACGGCGGCGAGAGTTATGCCGAGGACGTTGAACACATAGGTCCTCCGGGCCTCGTCAAGAGCGGTCATGGCCTTTTCCACGCACAGCAGCGCCACGATGTTCCCGGCGGAGTCCTCCACGGCGATGCCGGCGGTGGTGTGCGCGCCCGAGGCCGCGGAGTAGGAGTAGAAATACACCGCGCTCCGCTCGCCGGTTGTCATTATCCCGGCCACCTCGTCGCGATAGGCGGGGTCCATGTCCTGCGCCGTGTAGCCGAGCTCATAGCGCGAAAAGCCCGTGTCCGGGTGGACGGAGTCGTATATGTAGGTGCTGGTCGAGTAGTCGTCCGTCAGCTTGACCACGTAGATGAGATAGCTGTCTGTGGAGACGACTAGCTTGTCGAGCATGGCCTGTATCTCGAGATATTCCTCGTCCACCTCGCCGGTCTCGAGATAGTGCCCGAGCTTGTCGGCGTTTATATAGGTCCTGGCCGTCTCGGCGATCTCATAGGCGGAGCGGTTGTACTCGGCCTCGGCACGCGGGTGAACTCGCGGTAGCCCATGTAGCTTATGGCGCCGCAGAGCAGCACGCTCAGCAGCAGCACGCTGGCTATGAGCTTTGCGGAGAGCCCGGAGAGCTTCTTTCTCATATCTGTCCTCACCTTACCAAACTGTCTGCCTCAGCGGCGAAAAAGCGCCGCTTGTCCTCGGTGTCGAGGATCTGCACAGGCTTGTACTGCGTCATCGTCCGGCCGTTCGCGGCCAGCAGCCGCTCGTAGCGCTGAAAGCTGCCCGGAGGCAGAAAGCGGACGCGCGCGGGCCCTATGTCGCCCATGCTGCGGCAGCTCTGATAGCCGAAGCTGGCCCGGCCAAGGCATTCGTCCATTATCTGCGCGGCATTCTCGAGCGGCGGGGCCTCCACATAGACGAGGTAGCGCCCGGGCCGGACCGAGAAGTCCTCCTGCGCGCAGAAGGCCGCCCTGCGCCGCCCCGTGCGCCGCCGGAACATGTCCAGCGCCTCGCGCAGCTGCTCTGTGTTGAGCTTCTCGTCCGCCACGTTCAGCACCTGGTTTATCCGGTAGCAGAAGCGGAAGATGGGCGATTGCCCGTAAAAGCCCGAGACCTCCAGCACGTCCTGCATCCGGTAGCAGTAGAGGCCCGAGTGGTTCGTTATGACCAGCTCATACTTCCGCCCGGGCTCGAGCTCGCCGACGGTCAGCGGGCGGGAGCACTCCGGCGCGTCCACCGGCAGGAACTCGAAAAAGCCCGCGTAGGGCAGCAGTATGTATGCGTCCGGCACGCCCAGGCCCGCAGCTATGCTGATAAAGCCCTCGGACGCGCCGTAGATGAAGTGGTGTATGGGCACGTCGGGGGCGTACTGCTCCATTGCCCGGGTGTAGACGGGGAAATTCTCGCCGCCGACGCCCACGATGTAGCGCATGCCGGGCCAGAGCCTGCGCACCATGTCTTCGGGCTCGGCGTCGGGGCGCAGTGCGCGCAGCTGAGCCGCACGGGCCGGGTCCGGGCCCAGCCAGCCCTCCAGTTTCCGGCGCCAGGGCCCGGACAGGCCCGAGGCGGCGTCCACCGTGCCGTGCTCCATGTCGTGCAGCAGCAGCTCCCAGTTCTCGCGGGCGTAATCCAGCACGCCGACTACGCGGTGCAGGAACACGCCGTGTATGGCCGTCAGCCCGCGCTCGGCCAGGGCGAAGCGGAGCTTGGCATAGGTGAGGTCCTCCACCCTGTCGGGGAAGAGCACCTCCTTCGGCACGCAGTAGTCTGAGGCGTCGAAGCCCCCGTCCCGGTCCAGCCACTGATAGAGCGAGGCCGAGCGCACGCCGCACATCTGCCCGCCCGGGAGCCGGGTCCTGGCGAACTCGCCCACCTGAAATATCTTGCCGAAGAGCGCCTCGGGCGGCTCCTGGGCGTAGTACTCGCGCACCATGCCGAACACGCCCGCGTAGATGCCGTTGTAGTGCACGAGCATGTCCTCGGCGGTGACGGGCACGTATTTCGGCACGCCCGTGCTGCCGGAAGTTATGGCGTAGTATACCGGCTCGGCGCAGGTGAGCTGCGCGCGCTCTCCCGCGAGCAGGCGCTCCACGTATGGCTCGTAGTCCTCGTGGCAGGAGAGCGGCACGCGGCGCTGATAGTCCTCCACCGAGCGAATATCGGAAAAGCCGTACCTCCGCCCGTAGGCCGAGGCGGCGTTGCAGCCGAGTATGTGCTCAAGCTCCTCGAGCTGGAGCTGCCGGGCGCGCCCGGTGGCCGCGTGCAGCCGCTCGAGGGACGCCCTGCCGAGCGCGGCGTAATCTGTGGTCATGTGCGCTCCTCCCGTCCGTCAAAGTAAAAGCTGCAGCGTGTTCACGCCGAAGGTGCGCTGATATACGACGGACCTCATCATGTTCGCTATGAGGTCTACGCCGAGATACTGCATGTCCCCCTTCGCGTGCAGGCCGAAGGGGTCGTACTCCCGGCCGTCGTAGCTGATGCGTATACCCATCTCCTGCTGGAGAGAGAAGACCCTCACGTCGAAACTGACGTGTCCGGGGCTGTTTTCCTGCACTATCATGGTCATTATCTCCTCGATGGCGAGGCTGATGCGCATGACCTGGCGCACGTTCATGTCGTTTTCCTCGCAGAATTCGGAGATCCTCCGGCTGGCGTCGCAGATGTCCTCCGTGTCGCCCTCGACGGAGAAGTTTATCACGCGGCCCTCCTCCTCGAGGGAGCGGTCAAGCAGCAGAAAGCGCGTGAGCTCCGGGTGCCGCCGGTGGTATATGCCCGCCGCCGCCCACCAGAGCAGGACGGTCACGGCCTCGCTGAGCACGAGGAACCACCAGGGGCTCCAGCCCAGGGCCAGCGCGAGATACAGGCTGGCCGCCGCGGCGAGAAAAACGCGGCAGAAGATGATGGCGTTGGCCCAGCGCACGTGTCCGGAGACGTTGTAGAGCCCCGAGAGGATGCTGCACCAGAGCCCCGGGAACATCCCGGCGGAGAGGCAGACCATCGCAAGGCGCAGCGGCACGGAGAGGCCGTAGGCCAGGGCGATGCCGTCGGCGGCGAGTATGACCACGGCGGCAAAGGCGGCGCAGCAGAGCGCGCCCGTGCGCCACTCGCGGCGGATGAGCAGCGCCGCACTGTCGTTGTCGCGCTCGCCGCTGTATATGCCAAGCATGGCCGAGGCCGCCTGCGGAACGCCGTCCACCACGCTCAGGGAGAAGGCGAAGATGCAGTTGACCGCCGTAAAGGCCGCGACCAGCTCGCTCCCGCCCGCGGCGAGCAGCATGGAGTTCACCGCCAGCAGGCGGAGCGTCTGAAAGAGGTTGTTGAGCGCCGAGGGGCTGCCCGCGGCGGCGATGCCCCGCCAGTC